>Ga0114966_10004169_pt1 | contig 12461 bp, 11 predicted proteins | sample M_130207_XF_Meta_FD_87029 | JGI IMG/M metagenome (GOLD analysis project Ga0114966, IMG submission 87029) | Freshwater microbial communities from Lake Montjoie, Canada to study carbon cycling - M_130207_XF_MetaG | ecosystem: Environmental > Aquatic > Freshwater > Lake | place: Lake Montjoie...
GCGAGGAAGTGGACGATCCTGTCGTAGTGGTTGCGCTCGAATCCGAGCAGCTGTCCCAGGCGGTCGCCGGCGGGCACCTCGGAGTAGGTGTAGTGGCTGCCGACGGCGTGCAACAGGAGAAAGACTGCGCCCTGCACGTAGGCTCGGTCGGAGAAGTGGAACCGCGGATAGGTCGCGACGAGCAGTGGGACGATCAGGAAGACCGGGATGTTCTCGAGCAGCCAGTCGGCGCGATAACGCGGCGCGATCGCGAGTGCGGTCCACGCGAGCGTGTAGGCAACGAGACAGGAGGCCGGGACCCGGGCGGTCCGGCGGCCCTCCCGGTTCGCCCGGGCGGGTGCGCTACGGCCGGATCGGCTGCTCACCGGGTGGTCCGGGATGTCGGTCTGCGGGCTTCGCTGCGGCTCATCCGGTCGGACCCGCGTCATGGGCGCGGAGGGGTCCTGGCCTCCGCGCCCATGGCCGGAATCACTTCTGGATCGTCTCGAGGTAACTCGCGATCGAGAGGATCTTCAGGTTGGCGGCATCCTGCTGGTACATCGAGTCGTCGAGCGGGTGACCGAGGATCTCGCCCCATACCGGCATCTCGCGCTTGCCGTGCGCCGAGATCGGCGTGTCGCCCTTCACGATCGAAATGACCTTCGCCATGGGGAAGGTGCCGCCATTCTGCCGCGAGAGCTGCGTCAGGTCGACCGGGTGCTTGTTGAAGGTCGACGACGCGACGCCGTCGCCGGTCCCGCTCGGGCCGTGGCAGGTCGCGCAATATTTCACGTATTGGTCGCGCCCCACCTGCAGGTACTCGGGCGTGCCCTTGGCGGGCAGCGGTGTGCTGCTTCCGGCGGCCCCGGTCGTCGCACCGACCGCACCGGCGGTGCCGGCCGCCGTCGCAGACGCGACACCCGTCGCGGTTCCGACCGCGCTGCCGACCACGCCGCTGGACCCGCTCGCGGCGGCTCCGACCACGCCCGTCGTAGCGGTGCCGACCGTGTTCGCCGCGTTCCTGGTCGTTGCGCACCCTGCGACCGAAATCCCGATCGCCACTGCAAGGATCCTTCGCATGCTTCGCCCTCCCCTTGGTTGCGGCCCACTACTACGCGGACCTGACCGCGGCCGATGCTCGCGTCCGCCGCTCGGGGTCCTATCGCACCTTCCGAGGCATTCCTAGCCCGACGATCGGGCGCGGGAATGGTGACACCCGATCGCGTGAAGCGGTCGTGGGTAGATGAGCGACTCCATCGCGACGAGTTGATCGGGCGCGTGCTCGCCCGAGGCCATGAAGCGATCGTGGCTGGTGGCGGCCGGGGCGACGCCTCCGTTCCGAGTGGCGACCCGCGTCCCAGCCGCGGGAAGCCGCGGCGTGTTGGGCTTCCCGATCGCGGGAAGGTGGAAGTCGTCAGAAGCGGTACGGCGCCCCGCGGCGTCGATGCGCGGGTCGGCAGGATCCTTGCGAGGCCAAGGGATCGCGCCGGGGGATCGGCGCGAAGCCGGCGACATGGCGTCCCGGCGGGGCAAGAGGAGCGAGTCCGATGGAATCTTATGTCATGCTCATGGTCGGTCTGGTCATCTTCGCCGGTTCGATCACCGGGATCCTGCACCTGCTCGATCGGATCGACCACGTCTGAGGAGGCGGGCGCGACCGGTGCCGGTACCGGTCGCGCGACGGGCAACGGGGTGAACACCGGCTGCTCGGCATGACCACCTTCGGCTACCAGGGTTGCGGGGCGGCCGAATCGCGAGGCTGGCAAGGCGGAGTGGGCCGAGATTCCCGGGCCCGGGAACGGGGCGAGCCCTAGGGGAGGCGAGGGGCTTCCTAAGGCCTCACAACGGTCGGCACGTCACTTGCGGAGAGCCCGGCGTGCCCATGCTTGGTTCGACCGACCGGATACTCGTGGCGACGGATTTCTCGCCCGATTCACAGAAGGCCGTGGGCTGCGCCCGCGACCTGGCCCATCGGTTCGGTGTCGAGGCGCTTCTCCTCCACGTCCGCCCCGAGGGGCCCGTCCCGGCCGCGCGTGACGCGGTTGGCGATCTCCTCTCGAACCTCGAGTCCATCGTCGACTCGCTGCGCGACCGCTGCGTGCGGGCACGCGGAATCCTCGGCGCCGGCGATCCGGCCGCCGAGATCCTGCGCGTCGCAGCGCGGGAGCGTGCGAGCCTGATCGTCATCGGGGCTCGCGGCATCGGTGCCGCCGCCGGATTGCTGCTCGGCAGCGTCGCCGACCGGGTGGTCCGACGAGCCGCGACGCCACTTCTGCTGGTGCGCAGCGATTCAACCGGGACGGCCAAGGAACCATGCGCCGGCGGTCGCCACGACGGCCAGGGCGGCGAGCCCGAGGCCGGCCCTTAGGCGGAACGCTCCGGCGCCGATCCCGATCACGATCCCGAGTTTCACGAGCGTGTTCGAGATGCCGCCTATCGCGACGGCGAGCGCCGCCACTGCTGGATCGCCACCTTGGGCCACCGCGTTCGCCATCGCGATGGAAAGCGCGTCGGTGTCGGCGAGCCCGAGCAGGGCGGCCGAGACGAGCAGTCCTGCGTCGCCCCAGGTCTCGCGTGCCCAGCCGACGCCGAGGAGCACCCCCTGGAAGAGCAGCGCCATCTGGATCGCGGCGCGCATCTGGAGCGGGTTCTCGGTCTCGGCGCCGGGTGCGATCTCGCCCTCGGGACGGCGCAGCAGTCCGGCGAGGGTGAGCAGGGCGCCGAGTGCGAGCGGGCCGGCCAGCTGGATCGCCACCTTGCGGCCGAGTGACGGCGCGAGCGCCGAAGTCACGAGCGCGATTCGTGCGAACATGACGCTCGAAGCCCCGACCACCCCGGTGGCGAGCGCGGTCGCGGCGGCACCCGGAAGCCGGCTCGCCCTCGAGAAGCCGAGCGCGACCGACGTCGAGGAGACCAGCCCCCCGAGCAGTCCAGCGATCGCGTCCCCTTGGCGCGGGCCGATCGCGCGTCGAGCGATGTAGCCGGCAAAGCTCAGCCCCGACAGGAGCAGGACCAGCGTCCAGATCGCCTGCGGTCGGATCCCGCCGAACGGCCCGAAGGGACCCGTCGGCAAGAGCGGCAACACGACGGCCGCCATCACCGCGAAGCGGGCGCCCGCGCGCAGCTCGACGTCGTCGAGGCGCGCCACCATCGAGTGGAGGCTCGACTTCTCGACCAGCAGCAGGTCGGTCACCGCGATGACTGCGCTCGCGAGCGAGAGCCTCCCGAGTCCCGCGAGCACGCCGGCTGCGATCACCACCAGGGCCGCGACCTCGGTGGTCGCCTCGACGTCGCGCCGGCTCGCCGCGACGTAGCCCGCCAGGATGAGTCCGACCGCGGCCCCGAGCAGGATCGCGGCGAACGCGGGAAATCCCTCGATCCACAGGCGGGCGGAAACGCCGGCGAGTCCCCCGAGCAGCGTGAAGGTACGCACGCCGCCAAAGCGCGCCTGGTCACCGCTCGCGTGCCCCGACCACTGCCGCTCGACGCCGATCGCGGCTCCGCCGAGCGCGGCCACGGCGATCTCGACGATCCCCTGGAGTCCGAGCAGGCCGCTGGTGGATCCGTTCATCGGCGCCCCAAGAGCGAGATCACGATCTCCACCGCGATCAGCACGATGACCGTGATCTCGAGCATCTCGGCGCGAGCCGTGGAGGCGCGCTGCGCGAGGATGGCGGAGAGTTCCTGGACGACCTCGAGCTTGCGGGCCACGCTGCGTTCCCAGGTCTCGAGGCCGAGTCGCTGGGCGGTCTGCGCGTAGACCTTGGCGAGGTAGATGTCGCCTCCCAGCTTGAGCGAGTTGTGGATCCGTTCGAAGATGCGCGCCATGTCGATGCGGATGTTCGCCAGCTCGTCGATCGTCGCATGGAGTTCCCTTGCGAGGAACGGCGCTCGGCGGCGCCGGCTCTCGCGCGCGCCGACGTCCGCGATGCGCCGGTCGAGCAAGGCGTCGTACCAACGCAACTCGACGAGCTGCACGTTGAGGAACTCGAGGATCGCCACCGCGTCGTGCCAGGCGGTATCGACCACGAGCGCCACGTTCCAGTCGGCGAGGAGCAGGTCCTCGGGGTAGTAGCGCAGGGCGGTGTGCAGGATCTCCTCGGCTTCGGAGTGCGACAGGGGGGTCGCCTCGCCGCGCACCGCGGCGGCCAGCGCTCCGCCGTGGACGGTGAGCACCTCCTCGATCGCAGTGGCCGGCTCGAAGCGGTCGACCTGGACGACGTAGTAGTCCTCGACCGCGCCCCCCGGCTCGGGCCGCTCGATCGCCGGAGAGATCCGCGCGACCAGTTCGGCGAGCGCTGCGCGGGCCGCATCCTCGAAGGAGGGCGTGCCGGTCAGCCCCCCGGTCAGGGCCGGAAGCGCAGCCACCTCGCAGTCGAGGGCGCACTCGAGCAGGATCGTCGCGGCTCCGAACTCGTGCACCCAGGCGCTCGCGGCGGCGGTGGCCTCCTGTCCGCCGGGCAGAAGCAGGGGGCGGTCGCCGAGCGGCAACCGCAGCGGCGCCACCGCGTAGGCGAGGTGGACCGGCGCCGCGCGGCGCTTCTCGAGTCCACCGGCGGCGGCCTCGCTCGCCAGTCGCCGAACCTCGCCGAGGCGGATCTCGTAGCCGATGTCGAACGAGAAGAGGCCGATCAGCCGGCCGGAGATCCTCACGCGGCCGGCAATTCCACCCAGAAGACGGTTTCGTCCCCGGGCCGACCGTCGAGGCCGATGCGGCCGCCCATGACCTCGACCGCGAGTTTGCAGAACGGGAGCCCCAGGCCGGTGTCTCCCGGCGCCTCGCTCGCCGACGGTCGGCTCTGGAACTTCTCGAAGATGCGCGCCGAGTCCTCGCCACGCACGCCGCGTCCGCGATCGACCACCTCGATGCGGACCGTGCGACCGCTGCCGTCGGCGGCGGCGCGGATCCGCACCTCCTTGCTGCCGCTGTGCCGCAGGGAGTTGGTGACCAGGTTCACGAGAACGCGCTTGAGCAGCGCCCGATCGGCGGTCACGCGGAGCGTTCCCGGCTCGATCTCGTCGAGAATGCACCGGCCGGACTGCTCCGCGACCGGGGCATATTCGCGCAGCACCTCGCGGGAGATCTCGTCGATCGGGAAACGCTCGCGCTCCACCGGCATCTTGCCTTCCTCGATCCGGCTGATTTCGAGCAGGTTCTGGATGAGGCGGCTCATCTCCCGGCAGGTCCGGTCGATGTGCCGGAGGTAGCCGCGGTGCGCCTCGGGCAGGTCGTGTCCCTTGCGCAGTGCGAGTTCCACCATCATCGCGATGCCGTTGACGGGATTCTTTAGGTCGTGGACGACCATGCTCGTCAGGTCGTCCTTGAGGCGTTCGGTCGCCTGCTTTGTGCGCAGCGCCTCCTCGGCGATCTCGGTCGCCTCGCGCATCCGCGCCGCGGTGTCGCGATCGACGAAGCCGCCGAGGATGTAGGTGTCGATGGCGAGCGACATGTCGAGGAAGACCGTCTTTAGCAGGGACTCGAAGCCCCGGATCATCTGTCCTCGATCCGCCACCTCGCGGTCGATCACGTGAAGGCACTGCCGCAGGAAGAGCCCGAAGGCCCCGATGTACCACTCGGGCAGGAGCCCGATGCGCTGGTGCGTATTGCCGACCCTCAGGCGACTCTCGACGTAGTCCGCCCCGATGCCCCCCTCGAGCATGCGCTCGAAGTAGCTGCGCTGCACCCGCTGGAGATTGGCGACGCGGCCCGGTTCGGCACGCAGCAATTGCTCGAGGTCCGAGAAGCGGAGGAGGTGGGAGTAGAAGTCGGCGATGATGTCGTCGAGGTGGGGCTCGAGCACCGGCCGCAGCGTTTGGAGCCGGGCGGCATCCTCGTCGCCGAGGCCGTTGAACGCGAGTCGGCGCGCACGTTCGTCGGCGTCGAGGCGGAGATGGCTCGCGTCCGCCTCCGCGTCGGAGCCGGCTTCGGCCGCCGGAAGCTTGGCCTCAGGCAACCTGGATCCCCAGGTCCTCGATCTTGCGGTAGAGCGAGGAGAGGGAGAGGCCGAGCCGCTCGGCGGTCGCGCGCTTGTCGTTCTCGGTGCGCCGCAGCACGGTTTCGATGTGGACGCGCTCATAGGCGCGCAGGGCCTCGCGCAGATCGTCGCCGATTTCCGGCGCCGCGCCCACGGCGGCCGTACCGCCGCGCATCGCGCGTGGCAGCGAGTCGACGGTGATCCAGTCGCCCTCGCCGAGGATCAGTGCATGCTCGAGCGCGTTGTCGAGTTCCCGCACGTTCCCCTTCCAGGGCTGCGACATGAGGAGCTTGAGCGTCGCGTTGTCCACGCCCTCGCACCTCCGCTTCATCTCGCGGCAGTGGCGCTGGACCAGGAAGTCGACCAGCCCGGGTATGTCCTCGCGCCGCTCGCGCAACGGCGGAAGATCGATGTTCACCACGTTCAGCCTGTAGAAGAGGTCCTCGCGGAAGGCCCCTTCCTCGGCCATCCGGCCGAGGTCGCGGTTGGTCGCGGCGACGATCCTCACGTCGACCCGCACCGGGGTCGTGGCGCCGACCGGGTGGATCTCCTTGGCCTCGATGGTGCGCAGGAGCTTGGACTGGAGCCCGATCGGCAGGTCGCCGATCTCGTCGAGAAAGATCGTCCCGCCCCGCGCCCTGCTGAACAGCCCCTCCTGGGAGGTCACCGCCCCGGTGAACGATCCGCGCACGTGGCCGAACAACTGGCTTTCGAGGAGGGCCTCGGGGATCGCGGCGCAGTTCACGGGCAGGAAGATCCTGTGGCTCGCCTCGCTCACCTGGTGGATCGCGCGGGCGACCACCTCCTTGCCGGTCCCGCTCTCGCCGGTGATCAGCACGGTGCTCGGCGTGGGGGCGACCTTGCGGATCAGGTGGACGACTTCGCGCATCGAGGGGCTTTTGCCGACGAGCAGGTCGAAGTCGATTTCCTGTCGGATCTCGCGGCGCAGGGCCTGGGTCTGCCAGACGAGTTGCCGGTGCTCGAGGATGCGCTCGACCTTCGTCAGTAGGTCGTCGAAGATCACCGGCTTCAGGATGTAGTCGGCGGCGCCCGCGCGCAGCGCCTCGACCGCCGTCTCGATGCTCGCGTGGGCCGTCATCACGAGGACCACGGTCTGCGGCGAGAGGGCGCGCGCCTTCTCGAGGACCGCGATTCCGTCGGCGCCGGGCATGCGCAGGTCGGTGACGACGACGGCGAAGTCATGCTGCTCTAGGGCTTCGAGCGCCTCGGTCCCGTCGGCGGCTGCGTGCACGCTGTAGCCCGCGTCTCGAAGGACCTCGGCGAGGCTCTCGCGAACGCCCGGTTCGTCGTCGGCGATGAGGATGTTTTGCATTGTCACGTCGCGGCGGGCCTAGGCGGCTCGTCCCTTCGCCCGCAGCGCGCGCGCGAGCCTCGCACCCGGCGAGCCGGAGGCGCCCTGAATCGGCGGCGCGGTCCACACGAGGAGACTGGCCATGGGCCATAGGATTAGCGAGGTGCCGACCCGGGGCAAGCCGTTCCCGCTCAGGCCCGACCGCACCGCCTCCCCCGGCCGTCCGATGTTGCTTCCCCCCGGGCCGTGCGCCCCCTTTCCCGGCAGGTCCCCGCAGGGTATGCGAGGATGCGGCGGCCGCTGCCTGGCTCGGTGCATCCGGGCCCGGGAGAATCCGATGGGCCTGGCAGAGCAAGATCCGGAGCGACAAGAAGAGGTGCGGGAGTGGAACGGGGTGATTCCCGCCGCCCTGCGCCAGGTCTGGCGCCTGATCATCCTCGTGGTGGGAGTCACCGTCGTGGCCGTCGGGGTGGCGATGATCGTCCTGCCCGGACCGGCTTTCGTGGTGATTCCCGCCGGCCTGGGCATTCTGGCGACGGAATTCATGTGGGCCCGGCGTCTCCTCGACAGGGTCAAGCGGAGCATCGACCTCGAGCGATTCAAGGAATTCGCCCGCCGCGGATGAGTCGCGGCGCTGCGAGGTGAAGGACGGCTTGGTAGCGGACGTGTCGGCGCGAGAGTGGCGGAACTGGCAGACGCACTAGACTTAGGATCTAGCGGGCAACCGTGGGGGTTCGAGTCCCCCCTCTCGCATTCGCGCAGGCGAGCGGCCTGCCGACAGGCCCGGCGTCGACGCTTCGCGGGCCCCGGCGACGGGAGCATCGCTTGAGGCGCCCGCGGACCTCGGGTACGACAAAGTGGAGCGCGAGCCTTTGCGCGCGCCGCCGGGCCCGGGAGCCGCGGCAGGGAGTCCGGCGAGAATCATGAAAGTCGAGATCGAAGAGGTCAGTCCGACGCGGCGCAGGATCGCGGTCGAGGTTCCGGCCGACCGGGTGGCGAGCGAATTCGAGCGGGCCTTCCGCAGCGTCTCCCAGCGGGCCCGCATCAAGGGTTTCCGGCCGGGGCGCATCCCCCGCCCGGTCCTTGAGAGGTTCTTCGGCGAGGAGGTCCGCAGCCAGGTCGCCACGGTCCTCGTGCGCGAGGGCGTGGGCGGAGCGATCGAGGGTTCGAAGCTCGACGTCGTTTCCCAGCCCGAACTCGACATCGGCAAGCTGGACGAGAAGGAAGCCCTGGTCTTCTCGGCCATGGTGGACGTCCGGCCCGAGCTCGGTGCGATCGACCTCGACGGACTCTCCGCCGAGCGTCCCGTCGTGACGGTCGGGGAAGAGGAAGTCGACCGGGTCGTCGAACAGCTGCGCCAGCGCTTTGCCGAGCTCGTGCCGATCGAGGGGCGCTCCGAGCTCGCCCGGGGCGACTTCGCGAAGATCGACGTCGCGGTCGAGTCCGAGGGCGCCGCCGTCGCGGGACTTGGTGCCGAGGGCGCCAACGTCGAGGTGGCCGGCGGGGCGCTTCCCGCCGCGGTCGACGAGCGACTGGCGATCGCACGCGTGGGGGAGACCTTTGCGGTGGAAGCCCCCGCTCCGGAGGGGGCGCCCGACGATCTGGCCGGAAAGCAGCTCACCTACCGCCTGGCCGTGCACGGCATCTCGGAGCGCCGTCTGCCCGCGGTCGACGACGAGTTCGCGAAGGACCACGGCGATTGCGAGACGCTCGTCGAGTTGCGCGAGCGGATCGGGAACCAACTCCAGCAGGACACCGGCCGGCGGGCCGACACGGCGGTGCGCGAACAGCTGCTGGAACAGGTCCTAGCGCGGCAGGTGATCGACGTGCCCGCATCGCTCGTCGAGCGGCGCATTGGCGATCTGCTCTCCGAGTTCAAGATGGAATTGCTCGGCCGCGGCCTCCAGTTGGCGAGCGAGGACCATGAAGCGGAGGCGAAGGGGAAGCTCGCGCCGCGTGCCGAGCGCGACGTGCGCGTCGGGCTCATGCTCGACGCGCTGGCGCGGCAACTCGACGTCGAGGTCTCCGACGAGGATCTCGCCGAGCGTATCGGCCGCATCCTCGCGGGCGCCGGGCGCCACCGCGACCAGTTGAGCGAGCACTACAGGCACGAACATGCGCGTGACGCGGTGCGCGCCGAGATGCGTCGGTCGGTCGCGCTCGAGCAGTTGGTCGCCCGCGCGGCGGTGCGCGACGCGTCCGCGGCGCAGGGCTGAACATGGCGCGTTGCCCGCATCGGAGCAAAGGTCTAGGATTCGAGGCGATGCAGATGATGCCTTCGAGGGGAGGACTGTCTTGAGGGGCCAACTCGTTCCGATGGTCGTGGAGCAGACGGGTCGAGGCGAGCGTGCCTACGACATCTTCTCGCGACTCCTAAAGGACCGTATCGTGTTTCTGGGCACCCAGGTCACCGACGAGATCGCCAATCTGGTGATCGCGCAGATGCTCTTTCTGGAGTCCGAGGACCCGGAGAAGGATATCCACTTCTACGTCAATTCGCCCGGCGGGTCGGTTTCCGCCGGTCTCGCGATCTACGACACCATGCAGTACATCCGGCCGCCGGTCTCGACTCTCTGCATGGGGCAGGCGGCGAGCATGGGTGCGCTCCTGCTCGGCGCCGGCGAGAAGGGCAAGCGCTTCGCGCTCCCCTACTCGCGCATCATGATCCACCAGCCGCTCGGTGGGGCCCAGGGACAGGCGACCGACATCGACATCCAGGCGCGCGAGATCCTGCGCGTTCGGGAGCAGCTCAACGGCATCATGGCCCGGCATACCGGGCAGAGCCTCAAGCGGGTCGAGAAGGACTGCGATCGCGACTTCTTCATGACGGCGAAGCAGGCCGTGGAGTACGGGATCGTCGACGAGGTGATCGTCGCCCGGAAGAAGGGCTAGGGGGTTTCATGGCCAAGCACGGCGACGACCGCACCGGCAATCTGGTCTGCTCGTTCTGCGGCAAGAGTCAGGACGAGGTCCGCAAGCTGATCGCCGGACCGACGGTCTACATCTGCGACGAGTGCATCGACCTCTGCAACGACATTATCGCTGAGGAGTGCGACCAGGAAGAGGGCGTCGCTTCCGGATCGGCCGTCCCCAAGCCGGCGGAGATCAAGAAGGTCCTCGACCAGTACGTGATCGGCCAGGAGCGTGCCAAGAGGGTGCTCTCGGTCGCCGTGCACAACCACTACAAGCGCATCGACTCGCAACTCGTTACGGGTGACGTCGAACTGCAGAAGTCGAACATCATCCTCATCGGCCCGACCGGGTCGGGCAAGACGCTGCTCGCCCAGACCCTCGCGCGCTTCCTGCAGGTTCCGTTCGCGATCGCCGACGCGACCTCGCTTACCGAGGCGGGCTACGTCGGGGAGGACGTCGAGAACATCATCCTTTCGCTGCTGCAGAACGCCGACTACGACGTCGAGAAGTGCCAGCGCGGCATCGTTTACATCGACGAAATCGACAAGATCGCGCGCAAGGGCGACAATCCCTCGATCACGCGCGACGTCTCGGGCGAGGGCGTCCAGCAGGCGCTGCTCAAGATCATCGAGGGCACGACCGCTTCGGTGCCGCCCAAGGGCGGCCGCAAGCATCCCCAGCAGGAGTTCCTGCAGGTCGACACGACGAATATCCTCTTCATCTGCGGCGGCGCGTTCGTCGGCCTCGATGACATCATCCGGCGCCGCGTCGGCTTGAAGGCGGTGGGCTTCGGGTCCGACCTGCGCAAGCGCGACGAGCGCAAGGCGAGCGAACTCCTCCAAGAGGTGCAGACCGAAGACCTCCTCAAGTTCGGGCTCATCCCGGAGTTCGTCGGCCGCCTGCCGATGATCGCGACGCTCGAGGAACTCGACGAGCAGGCCCTCGTGAGGATCTTGCGCGAGCCGAAGAACGCACTGACGCGCCAGTACCAGAAGCTCTTCGAGATGGAGAACGTCCACCTCAAGTTCACCGACGGCGCCCTGACCGCGATCGCGCGCGAGGCGCTCAAGCGGAAGTCGGGAGCCCGCGGGCTGCGGGCGATCATGGAAAACGTGATGCTCGACATCATGTACGACATCCCGTCGCAGCCGAACATCAAGGAAGTGCTCATCTCCGAGGAGGTGATCACCGCTCACGACCAGCCGATCGTGCTCTACCAGAAGGCCGCCGAGACGGCCTGAAAGGGGCCCCATGCTCTTCCGCAACGAGAAGGACAAGAAGGACCCCGGCAGCGAGGATCCGAAGGGTGGCTTGCGCGTCCCGCTCCTGCCGCTGCGCGACATCATCGTCTTTCCTCACATGGTCGTGCCCCTGTTCGTGGGGCGCCAAAAGTCGATCCGCGCGCTAGAAGAGGCGATGAACCGCCAGAAGTTCATCCTCCTCGCGGCGCAGAAAGACGCCAAGACGAACGAGCCGGCCGAGGCCGATATCTACCAGGTCGGGACGCTCGGTACGGTCGTTCAGCTCCTGCGCCTGCCCGACGGCACGGTGAAAGTTCTTGTCGAGGGCAAGAAGCGTGCTCGCATCCTGCAGTACGTCGCGAACCCCGACTACTTTCTGGTCGATGCGGAGGAGGTCGAGGAGACGGTCGAGAGTTCCACCGAGATCGAGGCGCTGTGTCGCAGCGTGAATTCGACCTTCGAGAACTACGTCAAGCTAAATAAGAAGATTCCGCCCGAGATGATCATGTCCGTCGCGTCGATCACCGAGCCGGCGCGCCTCGCCGACACGATCGTCGCGCACCTCGGCATCAAGCTGGAGGAGAAGGAAGCCCTGCTCGAGTCCTTCGACCCGGCCCAGCGCCTCGAGAAGGTGCTCGGCCACATGCGGTCGGAGATCGAGATCCTCGAGGTCGAGAAGCGCATCCGCACCCGCGTCAAGAAGCAGATGGAGAAGACGCAAAAAGAGTACTACCTCAACGAGCAGATGCGGGCGATCCAGAAGGAGCTCGGCGAGAAGGACGAATTCAAGAACGAGATTCAGGAGCTCGAGGAGAAGATCAAGGCGCGGAAGATGACCGCGGAGGCCCAGGAGAAGGCCGAGAAGGAACTCCGCAAGCTCAAGATGATGTCGCCGATGTCCGCCGAGGCGACGGTTGTCCGCAACTACATCGACTGGCTCATCTCGCTCCCGTGGAATGAATTCACCGAGGACAAGCTCGACATCGGCGAAGCGGAGAGGATCCTCGAGGAGGACCACTACGGACTCGAGAAGGTGAAGCA
>Ga0114966_10004172_pt1 | contig 12456 bp, 10 predicted proteins | sample M_130207_XF_Meta_FD_87029 | JGI IMG/M metagenome (GOLD analysis project Ga0114966, IMG submission 87029) | Freshwater microbial communities from Lake Montjoie, Canada to study carbon cycling - M_130207_XF_MetaG | ecosystem: Environmental > Aquatic > Freshwater > Lake | place: Lake Montjoie...
CACCCGTAGCACCCGTAGCACCTGTAGCACCCGTAGCACCCGTAGCACCTGTTAGCCCTGTAGCACCCGTAGCACCCGTAGCACCCGTGACGCCCGTAGCACCCGCAGGAGACGCTTGACCTCCAGATGCGTTCGTGAACGTCACGGTTCCAGACGCCGATGTGATCGCTACGTCACCGAGGAAGATAGTGGATCCGCCGACATACAGATGGTGCCACGGCTTAGCTGCCGATCCGAGGTCGTGGACGTTGGAGGTCGCAGGCAGAAAATCACCCGACAGCGTCACAATCCCTCCGCTCGTATCATACGTGAACCCAGGGGCACCAGCCACCGTTCCGGTGCTAGTTGTGTAGAGGATGGATCCCGGTTCACCTCCTGCAAACGGAGTTGTCGTGCGGTAGAGCGGACGACGGGCTGCTACTGCGTATCCGTCGGTAAACAGGGCACTGGAGATCGATGTCCAGTTCACTCCGTTCGTGCTCCGAGCAATCGTGGTGTTCGAGTCACCTACCGCCGTCCACTGCAGTCCATTCCATGCCACGCTCCAGCAGTCAAAGTTGAACGTCTGGCTGGGAGACAGCGTCCAGTTGGATGCGTTGGATGAGTAGGCTAGGCACAGACCGCTCGCACTCGTTCCACCCGCAACCCAGATCGAACCATTCCACGCCACCGTATTTCCCCAGCTCTGGAAGACGAAGGCCGCTGATGTATCCGCTCCCGTCCAATTCGAACCGTCGGACGAGTAGGCGATCGTAGACGTTCCTTGGTTTCCAGTAGCCACCCACAGGTTGCCATTGTAAGCAATCGCCTGGACTCCCGCATCCCCAAAAATCGCATTGGACGGCTGGGCATCCCAGTTGATACCGTCGTAACTCGTGGCAAACATGTTTGAGCCTCCGCCCACCGCCACCCAGTAAGAACCTCCCCACGCAACTCCGAACCCGCCATAGGAGAAGATGAGGGAAGACGATGTATCTGCCGCTGTCCAGTTCATGCCGTCGTAGGAGTAGGCAATGGAACACTCGGCAGTTCCATCCGATCCGCCTGTCGCAACCCACACATTTCCGTTCCAGCCCACACTCCAGGCGTAATCGGGGAACGGCGAGGACACTGCGCCCTGCCACGTCTTTCCGTCCGACGAATACGCTAGAGTATTCGATCCATTGCCGGCAGCTACCCACATCGTCCCGTTCCATCCGACTCCCCAGGCGTATCCCTGTCCGCTGATATTGTTGTTTCCAGTAAAGATATTGCTGGTTGCTCCAAACCAGTTACTTCCTTCGTAAGAGTAGGCGATATCGTAGGTTCCGTATCCTGTGGCCACCAGGAAGTTTTCCGTCGACACCACGACCACGCCGGTAGGACCCTGGTTACCCGTGGGTCCTGTCGCACCACCTGGATCGCCCTTGGGGCCCTGGATTCCACGAACACCTGTGGCACCAAGAGGTCCGGACGGTCCCGTGATTCCCGTGGCACCCGAAGGTCCTGAAAGTCCAGATGCCCCCGTAACACCGGCTCCCGTGGGACCTGTAGACCCCGACGGTCCAGATTCACCGGTAGCACCTGTGACTCCGGCTCCCGTGGGACCCGTCACACCCGTCGCACCTGTAGCTCCATCTAGTCCCGTAGGACCCGTCACACCTGCCGATGCAAACAGAGACCACTCTGTCGGGTCTACTGACGGATCCGTGTAATTTGAGGTAGTTAGAATGCTCACGTAGGTGTTTGCGTCGCAAAGGGAGATGACAACGGTATTCGCAGAGTAGGAGGCTGGTGTCCACAGCCCCACAAAGTTCAGGACAGTTCCTGTCGCTCCCGTCGGTCCTTGTGGTCCAGAGGCTCCAGTGGGCCCGGATGGTCCAGTCGGTCCCTGAATACCCGTGCGACCAAGCGGACCCTGAACACCCATAGGGCCGATATATCCCTGCGGACCTGTTGCCCCCGTCTCTCCTGTCGCACCACCCGGAGATCCCGGCGGACCTGTTGCTCCCGTCGCACCCGTAGGACCACCTGCTGGGCCAGTAGGACCCAATAACGTGCTTTGGAGTATCCATACCGGATCGGGGACAGTTGGAGGAATTCCTACATATAGTTCTCCCGAATCATAATTTCCAACAATCATGGTCAACCCATCGGGACTGATCGCAGCGGGCCTCCACCCAGTTGTTTCTCCGGAAATGGTCTGCTCGAACCACGTCGTACCTGTATTGGAGCTAACGTAGATGCTTCCATCATACGCCGCCGCCACCAACACGTTTCCACTCGCATCCGACGCAACCCCTGCCCATTCTTTCGATGGAAGACCCACATCCGACCATGCCGCTCCTGCATTCGTGCTAATGTAGACAAGTCCTGCACCACCATACGACTCAGCCGCAAGGATTGCTGAGAGGTTGGCAGAGACAGCTAGGTTCAGATACCCTACTCCAGAAAGCGTTGCCGTTGTCCATACTCCAACACCACCACTCGTATTGTAGTAGACACCTCCAGCATCTACCTCCGCAACGATCACATACTGGGCATCAGAGCTACATGCCACCTCAACATACCCTGTAGCCGATGAAATGTCGGGGAGAATCGTAAGGTTGGTACCGTAGTCTGTAGTCTTATATACGGACCCTCCGGCTGTCACTGCAAACAGCGTATCTCCCAGAGCCGAGCAGGCAATCCCTTCCCACCCTTCTACGGTAGAACTGATATCGGCGTGCCAACTGATACCCCTGTTCTCTGACACAAAAATAGTCGAATTCGATCCAGCAACATAGATGATTTGTCCGTCTTCAGACCCCGCTACTCTAGACCAGTTCCCGTTCCCGACAGTGCCATTGGACGTGAGTGTCGCAACTCCGCCCGAGATAGTTCCATTGTAGACGTTTCCACTCAAATTAACTCCCCACACTACCTTACCATCACTTGCCGTGAACAACGCATTCCAAGAATCCGTTACGTTGGCACTCGTCCACGTCGCATCATCATAGCTTATAGTGTATGTCTGTGTCACCTTTGGTCCATATAGGTTTCCGTTGGTCACATCCACATACGAATCTCCGATAATTCCTAAGTTGGAGCTGGGTGCACCTAACCCCGACCGCATCGAGATTGCCTTCACACTGAAATCGTAGTTCCAGATTGGACTCGGGGCCAGGGTTGGCACGCCAGCATAGATGTATCCGGGTCCATTATCGGTAAGAAGGAATCCCGATCCGTCAGAGAACACACGGGACGCAGTCCATGCTGCGGGGTTGGGCACGGACGTCTGAGCCGTCCACGAAATTCCTGCATCGTAGCTTAAAAGCACAAGTCCGCCGTTATTGGCAGCAACAATATACTGCCCATTCGAAGAGCATCCTACCGTTGAAAACGAACCGTATATAGAAAGTAAATCCCACGTAGCCCCCCCAGAGCGGCTCAAAGCGAGTCCTGCCGTTCCTGCGGCTAAGATGACAGTCGACCCATTCGACGAACATGCAACAGACGACCAAGAACTGCCCGGTGCCCCTGCTAGACTCGCATCCACCCACGTAGTCCCCGTATTGGAACTCACGTAGACCGAACCACCCGTGCCATCAGCTAGAACGGTCTGTCCCAAAATCATCACCTGACCATTCGCCGAGCAGGCTGCACGGAATCCCTGTTGTCCGACAACAAACAAACTGGGGTCGGTAACCGCCGTCCAATTTGAGGCGTTGCTGGTGATATACACTCCAAAATCAGCAGCCGTTCCACCCTGAGGACCCACCGTCCCAATCGCTATCAGACCGTTCGAGGAGCATGCAATCGTGTCCCAGTACCCGGTGGGAGCATCCGTGGCCGCCCAATTGCTTCCCGCATCCAGCGAAAAATACATGGGACCTGGACCGTTTCCACCAAGGTAGACAACCGACCGATCTGTCGATGTAGCCACGGAAACCCACGGACCGTTTGTTCCGTCTGGCTGGTTGGTTAGCAATGTGCTCGTCGGAACCCCGCCAGTTACACTGACGGAATACACAAAAGCATTGTTCACAGCATATCCGTTACTTCCCGAAGTAATATCAAACCATGATGTCAGCGTATTGGAATCATATGCCCACCCGACTGTTGCGTAACATAGAGTGTTAGATAGGGCTAGCGGCCCATATAGTCCCCCCTCGGACAGATCAATATAGGTATCTCCAATGTTTGTGATAATTGTGGGGGCACCATACCCCGTGCGAATGCTCGTTCCGTCGAGTCCCGTTACACCGGTCGGTCCCTCAAGACCAGACTGTCCCTGTTCCCCCGTGACTCCTGGTGGACCGACGATTCCTGTCGCACCTTGAATGCTGGCTACGAACGGCCAAGGACTGGCGTTCACAAACACTCCGAGGGACATTGCGCCCACCGTTCGCATTCCGTTCGATGAAACAGCAAGCGTTCCCCATGTTCCCGCATCAGAATCCGTCTGAAAGTGCCATGTGCTGCCACCATCAAAACTCAAGTAGAGTCCATTCGTAGACGCAGCTACGATCACCGCTCCGTCGGCAGACACTGCGACTTGGCTTCCGTATTGTGAAGTGCTAGTCCACGTTTGTCCGAAATCCACACTTATGTGAATGGTATAGGCAGGATCCGAGGATGCAGCGGCCATGAGGCTTCCGGTGCTGTTCATCGCAACAGAGTTCCAGCCATATTGCGGGCTGAGAGTCGTAGAAAATGTTGCGCCTGAATCTGTGCTCGTCCAAATCTGACCAGGGTACCCTGAAGGTTGAGAATCATCGCTCAACTGACCCGCAACCAAGACAGTGCCATCCGCAGATACGGCAGCGGATGTCCATATTCCTGTAATTGTTCCAGTGGCTACACCTGCTGTATTTCCACCATCAAGGCTTATAAACAAACTACCTAGTCCACCGCCCTGCTGGACGCCCTGTGTAGCCAAAACGACGGACCCGTCCGAGGAAGACGCAACGGATGTCCAGTTTCCGTAGGGACTCAGCTGGACCCACGTCCCCGAATACTTGTAGAGAAACTGCTGATTGCCAGCTTCATCTGTCGCCGGTGCTGCGTATAGAATACTTCCGTCCGAGGACGATGCTACTCCCGCCCAGTTTCCGCCTAGATTCTGTGCTGTCAGAGACCAAACAGAATCAGCATAGGTTCCAACATACACATCTCCGGGCAATTGTGCGACAATAATCTGGGATCCGTTAGAATTGGTGGCAACAGATGTCCAGGGAGCCGGACCGCTCGCTGGTGACCACTGATACTGTGTATTGCTGATTCCGTTGTATGTGAGAGTCGTTGTCGATTTGGGACCGTAGATACGACTCGCATTAATATCAAAATAGCTGTCCCCCGGAACGCCCAATGCGTGGTCGGGGAGACCGTTCGCAGCAATGAATTCGGTTCCTGTAATTCCTGTAGCTCCTTGCGGTCCAGTTGCACCCACTTCTCCAGCTATTCCAGCTGGTCCTATACCTCCCGCTTCTCCGATGGCTCCAGTAGCACCGATCAAACTAGTCACAGGTGCCGCACCCCCGATGACCTGAATCTCATACCACGGAAAGGTCCCTGCTCCACCACCCTCGAAATCGGAGAGACCACCTAGATAATAAATAGATCCAGAATTCTCTTTAATGTCGGCGAGTTTGAACGTAACATCTGTTGTTTCGGTTACAGTGATAATTGCCTCTGCTGGAGAACCACTGCTCCCCCCGTTTGTTCCCAGCTGTCCAGTATAGGATGTCTGCGCTCCTCCGATCGGGGTATCGCCAATATACCATTGAAAGCTCACCACAGGATATCCGCTTACAATATTCCAGGTAGGAACACATCCGAACAATCGGTATGTGATACTTCCGTTCGCACCAGGACTCAACCGAAATACACCAGGGCTCACTACAGTGATGTCAGGTCCAAAGTAGACATTCGTATTATCGAACGCAATGACACTTCCAACGGCAAGTGGGGTCCCCATCGCAAGGGATGCTTCTAACGATAAAGAACCCCTGATAAAACTAGCCACTACCCCAATCCCCTGCAGCCCAGACGGTCCTTGCAGTCCACGCAGGACCGTTCCACATATGGGCAATACACGGCGGGACGCAAGTTGGTTTCCGATCACATCAAATGTTATTCCTCCGCCAGGCGTCCATGTAATCGCATCTGAGCTGTATAGAAACGTCCCCAGCGACGGCGGAAAACCACGGCCCGTAGCAATCCAGTAGGACCCATTCCATGCGATACGAATAGGTTGATTCTCAAAGCTGGAGAGAATGACTGAAATCTTCGTCCATGTAAGTCCATCGAAGCTCTGGTATACACCCTGATCGCTGCCAACAATCAGCCAGTACGTCCCGTTCCACATCACCGTATATGCGTAGGTAGTCGCATCGACAAACGGAACCGTCACAGTTGTCCACGTGAGTCCGTTCGTGCTGGTAATCACACGTGGGACTGACGGAGAATCTGTTCCAGTCGCAATCCAGCGAGTGCCGTTATGGGCAATACGTGAACCGCTCTCCGTGAATGCACCCGAAGTCGTAACATTCCACGTGACTCCGTCCGCACTCCAAAACATGGTAGCTGTTCCAGATCCAACAGTCACAAATATCGACCCATCGGATGCAACTGCATTTCCGCCGCTTCCAAATCCAGTAAATGTACCTGGAATGGCAGTCCAGGTATGAGCATCAGCACTGTACCAAATAGAGTTATAGGGCGATAAAGCATCAGTGCCTACAACCACCCACTTGACTCCATTCCAGGCCACTCCGTTCATCGTCACACGTGAATTTGGGGGGCTCAAAGGAGCAATCCACGAATGCCCGTCCGAACTCAAGACTACCGTATTGGATCCAGTGCCGATGGCAACCCACGTAGATCCGTTCCACGCAACATCGGTTCCGGTAGTGGGAAGAGTGCCGGTAGCCTCCGACCACGAACTGGCATTTGCACTCCACAGAATAGGAATGGCTCCCTCTCCTACTGCCACCGTGAAATTTTCGGTCACGTCGTCGCCCGCAAACGCAGACGTCCCCGCTGCGTTTGTTGCGATCACAAACCCGTTATCGTCTACACTGATAGGTGTCCCTCCCAGATAAAGAGTGTGTCCTGAAAGGTGGAGTTCCCGAAAACAAGACGTAGGGGAACCAAGATCGTGCGTGGAACATTCAGACGGGACAAGATGCCCCGAGACATGAGTAATTGGATTAGAACCTCCTGTATTCGGTGCTGCGCGCACAGGAGGACGACCGTTCCCGGACATCTTTATTATAGATAGATCATACAAATTCGTCGTAAAGTAAACTTCTCACTCCTTACGTCGTTCCTTCTCACTCCTTACGTCGTTCCAATCGTCGGCTCACGCACATCGTACGCCGGGTTCTCGACCGTCTCGGAAACGCCAGACATTACCCGGAGAAATCCGAATGGACCATTTGTCTCATTCAGTTTACTCACTTTCGGCCGAATACTCTTGGGCAGAACTCCGATCGGGCTATTGTCATTCAGGAGTCCGTCTACCAACACAGTGAACACTGCAGTCAGGACTAACGAAATGATCAGATCACGAGTTCCCACAAACGCCACCGCAAAAATGAGGACCTGGCGAAGGATGGAGTTGGTAAGATACTCTTTCTGAGTTTCCGACAGATCAATTGTGATGAACCTGCTTGCGATATTCAGAAATATCATCATAAGTCCCGCAAACAGTTTACTACCGTTGATGGATTCAAGCAGCATTCTTATTATTCAAGTATCACATTAAAAGGGGGCGGCATTCTGTAGGCAGAATGTTTCACTTCCCTTCGTCTCAACCTTTGCTACCGCCTTATCTCCAGCCGCTTCGGGATCCTTGTCCGCAGAATCACCCGACTCCGCCGTCTTCTTCTTGGCGGCCGCCGACGCCGCAATCCTGGACAGATCCGCTACTCCACTCGCTAACGGAGTCTTCTCCTTCTTCTTGTCCTCCTCCAGTCCCTCCTTCCCCTTCGCCGCCGGCTTCTTCATCGTCTTGTCGTCCTCCTTTCCAGCATATTCACGATTGGGGATCGAGAGGACAACAGCCAGTGCAGCCACAACAGCTACGAGCAGGGAAACACACGCACCGACGTAGACGACAACGGACAGAGCGGCAAGCTGGGCGACAGGAGACGCAAGGAGATTGACAACAGTTGTCGGGGCGGGACGGGTGAAGAACACTATGTAGAGCACGAAAAATCCAGCAACGATATACTGGAGATTCTTAGAGAGGGCCATTATTACTTTATCGCTGATTTTTTCTACACGTGAAACTACAATGGCGTCCTACGCATCCTTAGATGAAGCTTTCGGTGGGTCGTATGGAACAAAGGGAAAAATCAAGGACGAGAATAAGGTGTATAATTCGCCTACTCGCCGCACGGAGGCTGCACTGGAGGACAACGCAGACGCAATCAAGAGTCTTACTCGCACCCTCCCTATTACTGAGACAGACAACGACACGAACAATTACGCCCCCGCCCGAATCAGCGGAACACGCTCGGGAAACAATCAGATCGAGCCGTTCAGTGTTCGTGATTACAAGACTCCTACTGTTCCGGGGACCCACGGATTCGCTTATGCTCCGCCCCAACCATCTAGCGATGCTCGTGGCGACTGGGATGTTCGCCTCGACCGCCTAGTGCGAAAAATGGAGCGCAGCAGTGCTGTCGGAGAAACGTCGACGCACGATCTCCTGCTCTACATTTTTACGGGTGTATTTATGCTATTTGTCCTGGACACCTTTGTCCAGATCGGGAAGCGGTCGAAGTAGATTCTACGGAGACCACGGCTGGCACGAAGTCGGCCAGTTGTCGAGCACCTGCTCAACAACTCGCACGAGCTTATGCAGTGTATCGCTGCCGCACAGAATGTCGGCACGAGAAACCAGCGCAACAGGGTAGCAAGGAGCATCGAGCTGGACGAACTGGTACGTCTCATTGTCGATCTTCAACAGATCGAAGGCGGCGTAGATGTAGCTGATCACATGATCAGTCTTCTTTACGAACATCGTGGAGTTCGACTGAGAGAACGCAGACTTGTGATTGAGACGCCAGTCGTTGTGCATGCCCTTGGTGATCGTGAAGATCTCGTCCTTCAGCGAGTTGGTGTTGTCACGGATAATGCGGAGCTGGATGGCAGGGACAGACATTCTTGGTATGCCTTCTTCCCAATTAAAAAACTGGGGATCCGTTTTACCGTTTTTGAGATCGAGGATCTAGGCGCTGAAATGAGCGATGATCATCTGGAAGAACTTCATGAAATCACGAGCCTTAGTAGACTTGGTGGCTCGGATATATTCGCCGAACTCCTCGATGTGCTGGGAGTCGGCGTCAAACTTTATCGTATCGACGATTTCGTCCACCCTCTGGCGGAACACGGAATCGTAGACGTCATAATAATCGTAATCAATGAAGCGGTCTGCCAAGAGGGCAACGAAACCGCGGAGTTCGTCCAGTCGTGATTCGGAGGATGGGAGGGCAGGAGGCAGGATGCGCTTGCGGGTTGTCATGTTGTTGTTGTGTGTGTAGTTGTAGGCCGGACACTATCCGTTTTCTAGACTCTAATCCGATCCGTTTTTATATGAGGGTTCCCACGACCCATACGGTAGCCGCCGCCGAAGCCTGGGCGGCCAGGTAAATCATGAACATGTTCGTCGACATCTTGCCGGAAAGGTATGCCCATATGGAAATACCCGGATTGAAGTGGCCGAACGACATCTTGCCCACCGCCGCAATTGCAAACGCCAGTGCGGCTATGACGTAGAGCGGATTACCGCTGAACGCCACCGTGCCATAAAAGAGCAGGGATCCCAGATACTCCGCATAGAACTCATACATTTATACTTCCATGAGGAAAAAACGAATGTATTGAATCAAGTGGGCCGGAAAGCATGTCCATTACTCGCAACGGCTACAAGGTTCCAAAAACATCTATACCCGATCTTGCGGCGCTTCGAAAAGAACTGACGGTCAAACCCTATATCCCCTCCGTGTTTGTGAAACCCCAGTATGTCAAGAAATATACCGTGTTCGGAGAAACCGAGAACTTCGTCTACGTCCCCAAACAGTTTGGCATTTCGAAGTGGGGCCCTGCTCCCCTCGATATTACGGCAACAACCAGCGACCGTTGGGCGTTTGCCGGATCCGTCCGCCCTGCCCAAATTGAAGTGGTGGATTCCTACCTGAAACCCGAGCCGCACGACGGCATGATCTGTCTCCAGACCGGTGGAGGCAAGACGGTGTGTGCTCTCTACATCGCCTCCCAGCTGAAGATGAAAACTCTGATCATAGTGCACAATACGTTTCTCAAAGATCAGTGGGAAGATCGGATCAAGGCATTCCTTCCCGGTGTCACGATCGGTCACCTTCAAGGCGAAACCGTCGATGTCGACAAAGATATTGTCATTGCCATGATCCAGTCTATTTCGATGAAAGAGTATCCCAAGGAAGTCTTTCGAGGATTCGGTCTCACGGTGATTGACGAGTGCCACCATATTGCTTCTGAAGTGTTTGTCCAGGCCTTCCAGAAAATCACCTCCAAACACATGCTGGGTCTCTCCGCCACCCCTGACCGCAAGGATGGTTTGATGTACGTCATTGAATGGTTCCTTGGTCCCATTCTCTACCGCTCCGAATCCGGGGATAAAGTCGACGATCTTGTGAAGGTCGAAATGTACCGGCACGATCCCACCGACGTAGACTTCAACCGCATTCTCCTGAACAACCAGGGGGTGATGAACGTAGCCGGGATGGTGAATAAACTGGCAGCATATATCCCCAGAACAGATATGCTCGTCAAGATCATCAGTGATATTCTTGACCAAGATCCTGCCCGTCAAATCCTTGTTCTATCCGACCGAGTCCAGCACTGCAAAGATATCTGGGCAAAATTAGATCCAGAGAAAGCCGCTATCTTATCCCAAGGCGTTGCCGCTTCCAAGAGAGCCGAGTTCTGTGCGTCCAAACGAGTGTTGATCGCCACCTATTCCATGTGCAAAGAAGGCTTTGACGTCGCCACCCTGAACACTCTCGTGATGGCCACACCCAGGCCAGACATTGACCAGATCGTTGGACGCATTCTGCGGACCGAAAAAGCCTCCCGAACAATTCATCCGCTGATTGTTGATGTGGTCGACTCCACCTTCCGCCGTCAGTTCCAGGCTCGTTTGAAACTGTACAAGGACCGCAACTATGTGGTGGACGAAATGGAAATCTAAGGCATGTATAATAGTGAATGTCTGGATCCCCCCGACCCACCGGATCCTTCAACGAAGAACTACTTTTTCCATACGAGGAAGATTCCCCCCTCCCCACCCGCCCTCTCATGAGCCCCCAGCCTATTGCTTCTGCAAAGAAGAGTTCGGCAGTAGCTCCAGCCAAGCCCAAGGCACCTGGTATAACCATCTTTGACCCTTCTCGCCTAAAAATGCGGACATCCCCCGAAGCATTTCGTATCAACCCTTATTCGAGCAAGGGATACCCCCTTCCCCGTGGAAAGACCCCAGTTCGTGCACAGGGACCATACATGCCTGGTGGCCGCCGGCGCCGGTTTACACGCCGAGGGGGCCGGGCAATTCGTAGTCGCAAAGTGTCACGGCCTTCCACTCGACGCTTCCTTCGGCGATGAAATACTTTAGATCATGAATCCACGTTGATAGTTCGTAATTCTCCAGGACAATGAGTTGCACCCCACGAGTGTGTGAGATGTCCTCAGACTCCACCAACTCAATGTGATCCTCCAGATTCCAGTGGAACCGCCGGATCACCTCCCTCAGATTCTTCGAAATATTGAACACAGCATCAAGTTCAGTGGGAACAATGAACTTGCGGGTGTGGTTAATGAAAAAGGCTTTTCCGGTCATTTATTTAGATGGATACACCATTACCACGAAAACCATTGAGAACAAGAGGAGGGAACTGAAATACGCCTGAAACGTTTCCCGATTGTTTCGATTGATTGGTATTGCCCACATGTTCAGGTAAGGATCCATAATGGTCACATCCTGTCCATGATAATACCGTTCCAGCCGAGTGAACGGACATCCATACCCACTGATATGAAACAGGAACACCGGGATAAATATGAGAATCAGGACACGTCGCAGTTCAGGGCGCACAAGGAATGCAGCCAGAAATAAGACAAAGACGAACTGGTGTGCTTCAAAAAGAAACCAGCCTAGGTTCATTATGATTCAACTTACTACTTGGAGAGAATAGAACGGGAGCAAAGAATGTAGAGGAACAGGGCATTGATCACCGGGATCGCAAACGCCAGGACGCTGCGGACAAGTAGACCCCAACCCGTGCGGCCCTTGGACGATACAATCACAAATACGTCAGACAGTACCACAAAGCCGGCGAGGAGAGCAACGAGTCCAAACATCAAGTAGAAATACTTGCACACGTTCGCACTCGTAATGCTCTTCATCCATGCGGGTTCGCTAGAAGGGAGCAGGTCCATTTATACTACGCC
>Ga0114966_10004173_pt1 | contig 12454 bp, 7 predicted proteins | sample M_130207_XF_Meta_FD_87029 | JGI IMG/M metagenome (GOLD analysis project Ga0114966, IMG submission 87029) | Freshwater microbial communities from Lake Montjoie, Canada to study carbon cycling - M_130207_XF_MetaG | ecosystem: Environmental > Aquatic > Freshwater > Lake | place: Lake Montjoie...
TATTTATCTATTTTTATTATTTATCTATTTTTATTATTTATCTATTTTTATTATTTATTTTTATGTCTTTGTTTTTACTTAATAAAATAATATAAAAAATTGAATTTTAATATTTAATATATTATTTATTATAATTTAATAATTTATAATATAATAATTATATATAAAATGGCAAATTCTAATGGTAATTCTAATGGTAACGTTAATGGCAACTCAGATAAAAATCAAAATATTAATCCTATACAATGGCAATTTAATCCATATGGATATATGATGAATCCAATGATGCAAATGCAAATGTATAATCCTATGATGCAACCTATGCAAAACCCGATGCTGCAAAACCCAATGATGCAACCAATGATGCAACCAATGATGCAACAACCAATAATGCAACCACAAATGATGCAACCACCAATGATGCAACCACCAATGATGCAACCACCAATGATGCAACAACCAATGATGCAAATGCAAAACCCGATGATGCAACCAATGATGCAACCAATGATGCATCCAATGATGCAAATGCTACAACCACAACAACAATTAATTCCTCTAAATAACGGTATTAATTTTGATATCCGTAATAATATTAATGATATAGAAAATGTTGTGGGAGATATAATGGATGTAAATGCTGTAGGCGATATAATTAATGTAAATGTATCTAAAAAAAAAATTCTTAAACGTAAAATAATTTCAGAAGATGAAATTTTAGAAGATAATATAGAAGATAAATCAATAAATAAATTATCTAATTTATTTGATGATGTTCTTGATAATGAACGTATTAATAAAAAATCGAAAAAAGATAATGCATTTTTATCCGATAAAAAAAACAAAAATGTTGTAATTAAAATAAAACCATATAATCTTAACACAGCTCATTTTAATAATGAATCTCATCCGAATGAGATTTATACTGTAGATTTTTTAGATGGAAATACTAGTGAAATATCATCAAAAGATATAAACAAAGATACTTTAAAAACACAAAAACTTAATTATGAACATAATATAAAAATTGCAAATGCATATTCTAATATACCTCCTAATGCTACAAATACAGTTATTTATGTACGGCGTAGTATAAAAGATAAAGAACATATTGATAACAGTATTAAAACACAAACAGATGCTTGTTATAAATTTGCTTTTGAAAATAATATGAAAATGGCTCCATTCGGATATCTTGAAGATAATGGTGTAAGTGGTAGAAATGGTAAAAACTTAATATCTGGAGAATTAGCATTTTGGTTATCTCATATTCCAAATCATAGTAATATTATTGTATATTCACCTGACAGATGGTGTCGTAATACTCTAAAAGGTTTAGAAGTATTAGATAGTCTATCAAAACGAGATATAACAGTTCATTTTGTTACAAATAATATAAAATATAATAAAGATATTACATCTGCAAATAGGGCTATGATTCAAACAGAATTAATGACTGCTGAAAAACAAAGTAATGATACAAGTGAAAAAATTAAAGGAACTCTAAAACGTTTAAAGGCTGAAGGTAATGTAATAGGTAGAGCACCTTATGGTTTTAGTAATGTTATTATTGATGGTATCCGAAAAAGAGTTTCTAATGATTCTGAAAAAAAAATGATAAATAAAATAAAAAATAAATATAATGATATTATTGAAAATTTTGAAAATTATAAAAATAATGAATATTTAGGAAGAAGTGAATCATCAATTATTAAATTTATTATGAGATGGTCTTCTAGAGAAGGTATGAAAAATCGTAATAATGTAGCTTTTACAATATCACAAATAGGAAATATTGTAAATTCAGATTGAATATTTTAGAATAATTTAACATTACTTAATATTTTTTTAATTTTAATTTTAGTTTTAGTTTTATTTTAATTTTAATTTAAATTTTAATTGTTAAAAATTATTAAAAAATAAACCTATTTATATATTAAATAATAATAATTCTAGATAATAAATATAAATAATATAAATATAAAATAAAAATAATATAAATAATAAATAAAATGTATGATAAACAAAGTCTAGAAACATTTGCAAATTATCAAGATGTTAAAACAAAAACTTTAAATTGGTGCGATAAACTACAAAAAAGTGGTTTATTAAATTCAGAACAATATGATTCTTGTGTGACAACATTTCAAGATGCAACATCTGGTGTATTACCAAAAGAATTTAAATCACCAAACACAGGTATGGGGCGCAACTATTCATTATATAATACACGTACTAAAGAGTTATCTTCTAACGTATCAGGAGAAAATACAAATATAGTTATGTTAGTAACACATAATGGGCTTTATATGGGTTGTAAAAATGATAATTCATTATACTTTATAAGTGATATAAATGATAGTAAAGTTAATCAACAAGAAATATATTATACTTTAATACCACAAAGTAATAATATTTATATGATTATGTCATCGTATGGTAAATATTTAATTGCAAATTCTGGTCCTAGCACAGGAGACTCTACAATTCCAAAAAGTCAATCATCTAGACAAGATTGGTGTGCTGCTTTTACAGGTAAAAGTATGGGTCCAATGACAAATTGGACCGTAAAAGTATTAGAAAGTGATAATAATAATAATAATCAAGTTACATTTGAATCAGTACAGCTTAGTAATTTTTTTTTATCATCATCTCAAAATACAGAAAATGATTCATTAATTATTAGTTATGGTAATGATGATACAAATATATGGAAAATGATACCTAAAGATATATCAACCTCAAAATCAGAAACAACTAACTATAGTGCTGAATATATAGTAGCAAAAGATAATATACTTGCAAGTTATTCAAAAAATAAAGCAGAAATAATTTGTGTTAAGGCTTTTAAAGATGCACTTAATAATTTAAAAGATACTGTTAAAAATAATTATATAAATATTGAAAATTATGTATATGAAATAATGAATAATCAAATTCCAAATGATACAAATACTAATACAAATACTAATACAAATACTAATACAAATACTAATACAAATACTAATAATACATTTGCTAATAAAAAACCATTAAATAGAGATCCTAATAAATACCCTGACGAAGACCCTAATAATGAAGACTCTAATAATGAAGACTCTTTTGAAGGTTTTAAAGAAGAAGCTAATATAAATATGACAACGAACGATAAAACTACTGTAACAAATAATATAATAAATATGAAAAATGATTATATTCAACAAATTGATGAAGATATAAGTAATATAGATATAATGTTATCTGAATTAAAAAAAAAAGAATCTGATATAAATAATGATTATAATACATATACAAAATCTATATCTAATAAAATATCTGAATTAAAAAATAAAATAAAACAAAATATTATAATTATGGATAGACAAAAAACAAATTATGATGAACTAAATAATGATTTTTCATATATTGATAGTAAAAAAGAAAAATCTGATAAACAAGAAAAAACTGCAGAACTAAATATAAATTTAATTAGTAACTATAGTAATAATAATTCTTTATTAACTAAAGTATATCCATTTATAATATTTATTATTATTTTGTGCTTATTATATTTAATATATGTTACTTATAAAAAATTTATGATAAATATTTATCCTCAATATTCCAGCTAATAAGTTATAAGTTATAAGTTATAAGTTATAAGTTATAAGTTATAAGTTATAAGTTATAAGTTATAAGTTATAAGTTATAAGTTATAACTTATGAGTTATGAGTTATGAGTTATGAGTTATAAATTATAATTATAAATTTTTTATTTTATTTTTTAAATCTTGAATATTAATAAATTGTCCGAAATGATTAGTATTAATTTCCGAAACTAAACTTAATTTAGAACCACTACTACCCATATCTTTATTTATTGAAAACTCATTATAAATAACAAATTCAGGTATTGTTTTTATAAAATCAAATGATGTAGATTCTATACTACCTTGTTTAGAACTAAATTTAACATAATATTTATTACCATTTCCTGATTTACAAGCAATATTATTACTGTATCCGTAAAATAATGATGCTAATATTCTATCAATTACAGAAGATGGAGGTATTATTTTAATATTTTGTAAATTTTTAATATCTAATAATTCCATTATTTTTCTTCGTTTTTTGTTTTTAGCATCATCGGATGAGTCTTTTTTAGAACTACCACCATTCATATCGCCATTCATATTTTTTTTTGTCTTTTTGTTTTGTAAATTATCTCCATTATTTTTATTAGTAAGTCTTCTAATAATTTTAGAATTTCTATTATTTGAGTTAGTATTTGAGTAAAAATTTTTATCAATACTTTGAAAACCTCCTTGATGATTATTATTGATGGTTCCGTTTCCGTTTCCGTTTCCGTTTTCTTTTCCAGTTTCAATTCTTGTTTTATTTTGTTTTGAGTTTCTAGATTCATTTATATTTTTATTTATATTTATATTATTATATTCGGTATTATTTTCTATATTATTTTCAATTTCATCATCAAAATCACTATCTAATTCATCATCTATTTCATCATCTATATCATCATCGCTATCACCACTATCATCATCGCTATCTCCACTATCTCCACTATCATCACTATCATCACTATCACTATGAAATTCTGAAAGTTTACCACCATTTTGTATATTTTGTATATTTTGTGTATTTTTTATATTTAATTTATTTATATGGTTTTCCAATTTCTTTTCTTCATTTTCAAAATCATCATCTAAATCTGTATCAAATTCATCATCACTATCACCACTATCTCCACTATCACCACTATCATCACTATCTCCACCAATGTGTTTATTGATATTTTCATTATTTTCATTATTTTTACCACCTCCAAAAATTAGTATTTCAGGAGGTACATTAAATAAATTAAGATTTTTAATATATGGTATTTGTTGTTTTACTGTTTTATATAAATTTTCATATTCTTTTTGTATTTTACCAAGAGTATTAATTTCTAGTCCATTATCTTTTGCATATTCGAATCTCTTTGACTCTGGAATAGAAATATAATTATTAAATACAATTAATAATGATATATGATCGCCATATGGATTTATAAAACGTTTTATATTATTTTTGTATTCTTTTTCTAATTTTGGATTTATATCCATATTAGGAGGTTTTCTAAACATCTTTTCAAAACTTTCACACTCTATTATTATAGCTCCTAACATAACACATAAATTCATACAACCAAGATAATATCCACCAATAATCATTTTACCAATCTTAATTTCATTAAATTTACTGCATACAAATCCTAAATCAGTTACATTACCAGCAGAATCTATTAAATCCATATTAAGTAAATTATGATATGCTCTAGAAATACTATCTTTATAATTTTTAGGTTCTTCTATCATTCGTTCCATAAATTTCATTGCATTTGGAATATTACCATTAATTATAGAAAGATTCAATAATTCATTTGTAAATTCATCGACTAGAATTTTTGGTGTTGTAAATTCACTTAATTTATCAAATTGATCGGTAGTATATAATTGAATACACATACCATCGCAATTACGACCTGTTCTTCCACACCTTTGTTGAATACTTGCTTGTGATACTAAGGTTTTACCTGTTTCATAAGCATAGTTCTTAGCATCATATTTTTTTTCAAAAGCTAGACCACTATCTATAACATATTTCAATGGTTCTTTAAAAGTGATACTGCTTTCTATTGCATTTGTAGCAATTATTACTTTACGTGAAAATCCTTGAGGAGCATTTGGTGTAGGTTTCAGTTCTTCAAGTTTAACTTTACCTACTGCAATATCTTTATTATCTGGTGATATTAAAGCATTAAAACCGATTGTATATGGTTTATTATTAACTGGATAATTATTCATATTATTCTCAATTTTTCTTTGTATTTTGATAATGTCAGGTTCACCTGTTACAAATGCTAAAATATTGCCTTTTTCTAATTTAGGGTCTAGAATAATTTCATTTATTTTCTTATAAATTTCATCTACTAAATTATTTGAATTTACACTTTTTAATTGTTTTTTAAAATCAATAACAAAATTTGTTGTAACTTTAGGTAAATCAAATGTAGAATATTTATCTCCTAGACCAATTCTTTTAAAATAATCAGTAAATGTAGATTTTTTAATGGTAGCACTCATAATAATAACTTTAAAATCCGGACGTCGTGGAATAATATCTAAAACTAGAGCAATTAATATATCAATATTAACACTACGTTCGTGGGCTTCATCAATTATAATGCCTCCATAGTTTGATAAGTCTTTATCACCACTAACAATTGCTTGTTTTATATTACCATCGGTAGTAAATAATAATACTGAATTTTTATCTCCAAATTTATTACCTACACTAGAAGTTTTATATCCTACAAGTTTATTGCCTGTTGGATATTTTGTATCTTCTTTATTTTTTGAATCTGGATTAAATATATCGTCTCCATTATTATCTACAGCATAAAGAGGAACATCTAAACATTTTGCAGAATATTCGCCAGATTCAGAAGTAATTGGAAGTCTAGGAACAGTTACAACTACACGTTTCTTATATTCAAAATAGTGTAGTAATAATTTAGGAACAATAACTGTTTTTCCTACACCAGTTGGTAATACTAATAATAATATTTGATTTTGATGTATCTTTTTAATAATATCTACACGGGCTTTCCACGCAGTAAGTTCAGTCCATCCTTTTTTACCCATTGCAAGAGTTTTATATGATTGTGAATATGGTTGCCCTGTTAATGGATTTGGATATTTACCTTCGGGGTCAAATATACCATCTTTACGAATAGAGAATGACATATTTGTAGTTTGTGAATTGTAAATTATGGATTATGGTTTGTTTTTTGTAAATTGTAAATTATAGATTATGTATTATCTATTGTTATATTTAGTTTATATGAAGAAGTTAATTTATGAAGTTAATCTAGATATATAAATTAAAAAGACAAAATTAAATAGGTAAAAATTAATATAATTAAAATAATAAATAATAAAAAATCAAATACCTATTGTTTTCTAACATTAACACTTAATGTATTTTTCTTTTTAATTTGACTAATATCAATTTCATCAGTATCCTCTGGACCTTTTTCAGTATAATTATTACTATGATGTTGCCAGAATTCTGGAGCTCCCATTTTAAATGGTGGATGAGTATCAGCTTTGTACCAGAAAACCATATCTTCTATTTTGTTACTTTTACAGGTATTATCGATTACTAAACATTCATAGTTTTCCGTACATTGATTCATTACTTGACAAAATATTTCGAATGTTGGAAACATACCTGCATAATGTTCGTATAATCTTTTTCGATTACTAACATAGTTTTCGCGGAGAATGAAAACATAATCTACATTTCCACGAAGAGCAGGAGGAATACCTAGTGAAAACTGCATTGTAATTAGAAAGAGTAGTTTAAAGTGTCTCCCATTCATAAATATTTGCTTAATAGTTATATCTCTAATCCAGCTAGGGTCATACATTAAATCATCTAGAATTAAATATGCGTGGGGGTCAATATTGCTTTTACCATACATTGCCTCTTGTTGTTTCATTTTACTGACAACTATTTTCTGTCTCTTTACTAGATTACTTACTATTTCTGGACTAAATTCTTCGTGAATAAAAAGACTTGGCATTAAGTCTCCATAAAACCTATTGGAACCTTCCGTAGCTGATATTACAGTACCAATAGGAACATCTCGCTTGTAATAAAGAAGGTCTTTAACTAGAAAACTTTTACCTGTATTACGTTTCCCTATCATAACTACAATACTTCCATTACCAATTTTACTCATATCAAATTTCTTTAAATTTAAATTTGCCATTTAGGATTAGTTTTAGTTTTAGTTTTAGTTTTTAGTTTTAGTTTTTAGTTTTTATATTTTTAAAATTATTATTATTTATGTTACTTCTATTATTTTTCAAGATTGTTTGTATATAGTATTAAACGAAATTAAATATAATTTTATAAATTATAAATTAAAAAAATATAAAATATAAAATATAAAATATAAAATATAAAATATAAAATATAAAATATAAAATATAAAATGAATTTATAAATAAAATTATACATCATTATCAAAATCATCATCTTCATTATGTTCTTCATTATGTTCTTCATTATTTTCTTCTTCATCATTAATTAAATCAGATAAATCTGGAATATTCATATTTAATTCTATAATTGGATGTTTTTGTAATATAGAAGATGTATTATTTGTAGTATCTTTATTTTTCTTATCTAAATTAACATTATCAAATTTCTTATATTTAGAAACTTCACTATAATAATTTGTATGTTTTATATCATCACTTAAAACTGGATTATCACTATACATATCTTTTAGCTGATTAAAATAACTATCTTCCTGCTTATTATGAGATATTTGTTTTATTTTATATTCACAAGAAAGACATATACCTTTCTTTTTTCTACTGTCCTTAAATTTTACTAAAGGAAAATTACACAAAGAACAAGTTAATATTATATCTTTTTTTTTCTTAATAAATACATCTAAACCATATGTAATCATAAAACAGTTACCACATATTAATTCTAGATTAGTAATTGTTAAGTCATTTTGAATACTGTTTTTTCTATTTAAAATAAGTTGTATTGGTTTTCCATTCCATAATTTACCTACTTTACATTTTGATGTAATACAATGATATTCTTTAAAATGACCTAATTTTAATAATAAACATATTATTATAGTATCATTAATTTTTTCTAAAAATGGAGAATGTTGAGGATGCTTAATAAGAATTTTTTTTGGATCTAAATCTTTTGAAAAGAAATTAATGGTTTCTTCATTAAATTCAAAATTTTCTTCTAGTTTTGAAACTAATGGTTTAGTTTCTGTTTTATCTTTTACTGCTGATTTAGGTTTTGATATAGATTTTGAAACAGATTTTTCTATAGATTCTTTATCTTTGCATTTTAATGTTTCTTTGGGTTTGTCTTGATTTGTAGTAGGTATATCACTTATATCACTTTTTTTTTTAAATTCTATTTTTGATTGAGGTTTTAATATAATTTGATGTTGTGAATTTGATTTTATTGCTGTATCAGACATTTTAGAATATAGTAGAATATAGTAGAATATAAGCCTAATTATATTTTATGATATATATTATATTATATAAAATTTCTTCAATTTTTTTAGTTATATATTTTTTTTATTTATATAATAATTTAATTATTTAATTATTTTTTTATGTAAAGAAAAAATGGATAAAATGGATAAAATGGAAAAATTTGAAAAAACAACAAAAATTGATTTTTTTATTTTTAAAAATTTTTATTACATTTGGCGTGCAAAAATCAATCATTGTACGCCTTTGTTGTCTCAACACCAGACTATCAAGCTCACAAGCTCTTGTATATTTCTCTTTAGCTTTACGTTCGCGTGAAGTTCAAGATGGAGGTGGCTAAAAATGTACCTACACAATCTGAAAAGGACTGGAAAGCGCTAATGCGTGGCAAGTCAGCTTTTTGTAGTGCGTTATTAACCCCTATAACTGAAGCTATTTCGAAAGGCGAACTTATTAAAGATTATATGTATTCGCCGGAGGAACAAAACCTATTTGCTTTAATAGACACAAAGCAAAAAATTTTTCTGACAACCTTTTTTAATGACATGATGCAATCGCCAACTGGTAGTGAAATAGTTACCATCAAAAACATTGGTGCGGTAAGTTGTAATGCAAAATCCTTAAACGCTGCATTCAGGGCTTCTATAGATGAAAAAATTGAGCCCACTCCAGTAATTCTTAGAGGTTATAAAAATTCCACAACTGCTGAAACGGTTAAGAGCCTAATAACATTGCGAACTGAAATTGAAGAATTGTTGGTCACCACCGAAGAGTTTTTGTTGGAAAATGCGGAAGAACTTGTTGTTCAACAAAAATCAATTGCTTTGTCTCCAGCTTCAACACAATCATCGGGAAAATCATCAACACAGTTGACAATTAAATCGAAAGAGGAAATCGATGCGGCAAGACAGAGGAAATTGGACAACTACAAGAAATTTTATTGTGCAGTCCGGTATTGTTGTTGTGATAAGAATGGTTATTACATTGAAGGTAAGACATGTCATGGAACTCCTGATAACCCGTGCTGGTTTAAGCGTGCTCAATTTAACGATGAGTCTGTTCCTCATTGTGACGATGATATTAACGGTTTTAATCAGTATCATAAAAATGCAAATGATGCCTCCCAATCCCAATAGGCTTAGCAGTTCCTCCAAACTGCTCCCCACCACTCCCCCACTCCCCACCACCAGGCTCAGGTAGATGATTGACCGGTTGTAGATCCTTTTGATCATACAATTTTTAGGTCTTATTTATTTGATTTTTAGTTAAGGACCGTATAAGTCGTATTTGATTGCTTTTTCCCAAGTGGTTTCCAATTACAGATATGCGCAAGTCCTATAGTTTAGTGTAGAAAGTCTCTTTATCCTGTTAAAAACATTTGATAAGGAGCCGTCTATTTGAGCCACCCACCCCCCAAAGTATATATTATTATGTATTAAACATTTCTTATGAAAGCTCACAAAGCTGGAAAGGTGTCCTTACACCAATTTGTTTCTTATTTTTAATATTATCTACTTCTCTACCAAAGTAGCTCACAATATTATAGCTCACCTCCAAGAGGGAGGTATTTTTTTTAATTATTTATTAATTATTTATTATTAATTTATTAATTAATTTATTATTAATTTATTATTAATTTATTATTAATTTAATTTTTATTTACCAGTAAAATAAGGATGTCCTAAACATTGAACTATATTATAACGTTTTTCTGGTTCAATTGCTATCATATGTAGTAATAAATCATATAATTTTGTATTTTTTTTTACATTTATTTCACTATATTTATATAAAGTTTCATATATTGATAATCCTAATGCATATACATCAGCTTTTTGTATATAACCATTATATTTATTTTTATCACTTCCAAAATATGTTTCTAGAATATTTCCTTTTTCATAAATATATTTAATTTTTTTATAAAGTAATTCAACTTTAGATTTAAGTTTTGATATCATTTCTTTTTCATTAATAACACCTAATGCCTTAACAACATTTTTTTCTATATATTGCATTATTTTTTTCATTTGATAGTTTTCTGACCGGTCATTATATTTTATTATAAATGATGTAATATATATTTCAGGTGGAATATAAAATGGAGTTCCCTTAACATATATATTAGATATATCTTTACAATAATCACTTGAAAGAAATTCTGATAATCCAAAATCAATATATCTAATTAACATTATATCAGATTTTTCATCCTTCATATCCTTATCTTTCTTATCATCCTTCATATCCTTATCTTTCTTAACATTATTCTCATCATCCTTATCTTTATTATCACCATCTCCACCTTTACTAGGTTCCCAAAGAACCATAATATTTTTTTGTTTAATATCTTTATTTACAATTCTATTAGTATGCATTTTTAATAATCCTACTATTAAATGTTTAAAATAAATCTTCATTTTGTCAATAAACATTTGATGCATTTTTGATTTTATACCACTACTTTTGCGATCAGTTTTCATTATATTAGATAAACTTATTCCACCATACGGCATTATCATATTTACAGGTCTTAAACTTAAATCAATATCACAAAAATGTTTATCTATTTTTTTAGTTTTACCGTGAGTATTTATTAAATCTTCAGAATCAATTGTATATTCTGATAATTCAGAATCTTTGTATTTTACATTAGTTAAATCTGTTCTATCATCTGGAATTTTATTTATAAAACAATATTTATCAATAGTTATATAGAAATATTGTGTTGGGTCTATATTTTTTAACATATTAGAAATTTTTATTTCTTTATTAAAATCACCAGCTTGATTCTTAATTATTTTACTAACATATTTATTAAGATTTTTATCAGAAGTAGAACAAGAAAGAGCAGGCCTAATTACACATCCAAAACCACCTTTATCAATAAATTTACCACCTTTAAGTTTTGGTGTAAATTGATATTTTGTAATATCACTTTTTCTATCATAACTTTTATGATGATAAGGTAAATTATTTAATAAATAATGAAAATATTTTTTTGTTTTCTTTTTTTTATTACTTTTAATGTTTTTCTTATTATTATGTTTATTGGTTTTCTTGGTTTTATTGGTTTTCTTGGTTTTCTTTATCTTAGTTTTATTCATAAATAAAATATATATAAATTGAAAATTAAAATATATTAAAATAATAAAATTAAAATAAAAAAATAAAAATTAAAAAACAATAAAATAAAAACATAATAAAAATTAAAAAACAATATACAAAAAAAAATAAAAATGATAGGTTTAATTAGAATTATTTTATCCATACTTTTAAATAAGTAAAAAATTATTAATTCAAATCTCTAGTATCATTAATCAAAAAATTTGTTTCGCGATATAATAAAATTATTATACTTTCCA
>Ga0114966_10004174_pt1 | contig 12452 bp, 12 predicted proteins | sample M_130207_XF_Meta_FD_87029 | JGI IMG/M metagenome (GOLD analysis project Ga0114966, IMG submission 87029) | Freshwater microbial communities from Lake Montjoie, Canada to study carbon cycling - M_130207_XF_MetaG | ecosystem: Environmental > Aquatic > Freshwater > Lake | place: Lake Montjoie...
CCCAACTCTTGGAAATCGAAAGTGAGAAGAGTGCGATTCTTGTTATGCACGAATCTGCTGAGGAAAAGATATCGACAGTCGTCTCAAGAAAATTTGCCGAACTAAATGAAATAGTTATCGTAATTGGCCCGGAGGGCGGCCTAAGCGATAATGAATTGGCGCTCCTCCAAGGCGCAGGCGCTCATGTAGTTGGGCTTGGGCCAGAAGTATTTCGAAGCGCGCACGCCGGTGGCGCCGCACTTAGCGCGGTTTCTGCTTTGATTGGCAGATGGTGATTTCGAAGTGAGCTGCTTATTTTGCAAGATGGCTAGTGGTGAAATTCCTGTGTCATTTGTATCTGAATCCGAGAGCGTCTTCGCAATAAACGATATCTCCCCGCAGGCCCCGGTTCACGTTTTGATTATTCCTAAATCTCATCACGAGAACGCCGCAGAACTTTCGGCAGCAGATCCAGTTGTATTAGCGGAAATGCATGCGACCGCCGCAAAGATTGCTGCTGAACTTGGGTTGGATGGGTATCGAAGCGTCTTTAATACTGGCGTCAGCGCTGGTCAGAGCGTTTTCCACGCTCATCTTCATCTTCTGGGTGGGCGTCAGTTCGCCTGGCCACCAGGTTAAAAGTAAGATTTAAGCAATGGATTCGAGTAAATCTGCGCTGATAACAGTCCCGACTGCAATTCCCATGGTCGCCCTTGTTGGTCCACAAGATTCTCACCTTCGGATCTTTGAAAAGACTTTCCCAAAGATTTCAATCACTGTTCGCGGCAATGAAATTTTCGCTGGCGGAGATTTAACCGAGATTGCAAAATTTGGCGCGTTGATTCGTGAGCTATTAGTTCTACTTAGAGCGGGTCAGAATTTAAACGCTGATGCAATCTTGCGATCAATTGAGATGTTTAATCACGAGCCACAAGACCACCCCGCAGAAGTTCTCTCACTAAATATTCTTAGCAACCGTGGTAAAACTATTCGCCCAAAGACTGCGAATCAAAAGCGCTATGTTGAAGCGATTGATGAGAACACAATAACTTTTGGTGTTGGCCCAGCCGGGACCGGTAAAACTTATCTTGCGATGGCGAAGGCAATTCAGTCTTTGCAGGCTAAAGAAGTAAATCGAATTATTTTGACCAGACCTGCGGTTGAAGCGGGAGAGCGACTTGGCTTCTTGCCAGGCACGCTGCAAGAGAAGATTGATCCATATCTTCGCCCACTCTTTGATGCGCTTCATGACATGATTGACCAGGATTCAATTCCACGTTTAATGCAGAGCGGAATTATTGAAATTGCGCCACTTGCTTATATGCGTGGGCGAACTCTAAACGATGCATTTATTATCTTGGATGAGGCTCAAAATACCTCGGCTGAACAGATGAAGATGTTCTTAACTCGTCTTGGTTTTGGATCAAAGATGGTCATTACTGGTGATACAACACAGATTGATTTACCTCATGGATCACAATCAGGGCTAAAGATTGTTCATGAAATTCTTGAGGGCGTGGATGACATAATTTTCATAAAGTTGGACTCGGAGGATGTAGTTCGTAATCGATTAGTTGGTGACATCGTTAATGCATACGGTCGCCACGATGAAGGAAAGTTAGTGCCACCAAACGTAACAAGATCAATTCGCTCTGGAAGTGGTGATCGCTAGCCCTCATGGGAATAGAAATTGCTAATAACAGTGGCGTGGAATGCAATGAAGAGCAGATAATCGATATTGCGGCATTTACTCTCGATAAAATGGGAATTCATCCTGACTCAGATTTAGGAATCACTCTTGTCGATGAAGATGAGATTACTAAGTTGCATATTCAATGGATGGATCTTCCAGGCCCAACCGATGTGCTCTCCTTCCCAATGGATGAGTTGAAACCATTCTCGGCGAGCAATGGCCCCGGGATTATTGGCGATATTGTCTTGTGTCCCCAATTCGCAGCAAAACAAGCGGTAAGCCATTCAACTTCAGATGAGATTTCACTATTAACGGTGCATGGCGTTCTACACTTATTAGGATTTGATCACGCCGAACCAGAGGAACATAAAGTTATGTTCGCACTACAGGATAAGACCCTAGAAGAATGGCGCGCTCGGTAAATGAAAACTCTTAGATTTATCTTGGATGCAATTGTCTGGTTGGTCATTGGTTTCTATGTGGGGCGAACATTTGGAAAGTCTCATAATCTCAATTTTGCAAAGTTGATAACGATTCTTCCGAACTCAATAGTTATGGGCTTGCGAAAGGCGGGATTCAAATTACGCGCTGGGCAATTCTCAAATGAGGAAGAGCTGCGTGATGCCGTTGATCAGGCAAGCCAACACGGATTAGTTGAAGAATCAGAGCGCGAGATGATTCAGTCGGTATTTGAACTTGGAGACACGCTAGTTCGTGAACTTATGGTTCCACGCACCGACATAGTCTGGATTGAAGGAAATAAATCACTTCGACAAGGTCTCTCACTTGCGCTTAGATCAGGCTTCACTCGCATTCCAGTAATTGATGAGAATTTAGATAAAATTATTGGAATCGCATATGTAAAGGATTTGGCTCGTCGCACACATGAACATCGCGAATCCGAATTAGTTGAGATGGTCTCCGAGCACATTCGCAAGGCAACATTTATTCCAGAAACAAAGACAGCTGCAGAATTACTAAAAGAGATGCAACGCGATCAAATTCATATGGCTATTGTCGTTGACGAATATGGTGGTACTGCAGGATTGATAACTATTGAAGATATTTTAGAGGAAATTGTTGGTGAAATCGCTGATGAATATGATGATGACGATCTTGAAATTGAATGGCTAAGTGAAACTACAGCCCGGTTATCTGCCAGATTGCATATTGAAGATTTTGCTGAAAAATTTAAGATAGAAATTCCAGAATCCGAGCGCGAAGATGTGGATAGTATCGGTGGGTTGTTAGCAAAAACTTTAGGTCGGGTACCAATCCCTGGGAGCACGATTTCAATAGCCGGGGTTAAGTTAACGGCAGAACGTCCAGTTGGTCGCCGCCATAGAATTGCAACGGTATTAGCGGAACGAATTACTGACGAACAGGAGACGCTTCTTGAGCAATAATCCAGAAGACTTGAAACTTTTAACTCTTGCGAAGGCAACAATGTTTAGAAGTAATTCGAAGTCAGCTGCCGCGCTCCGAGATAACACAGGGCGGACTTATGTTGCGATCCCAGTCAAGAGTGGAGAATTTGAAGTTGATGCCCTGCTCGCAGTGTTAGTAGTTGCTAAGGCGAGCCAAATCACAGGTATCGAAGCGATTGTAATTGCGGGCGAAGCTGTACCTGCTTCAAGCATCGAAGTTATTCGCCAACAAGATTCCGCCACCAAACTATTTGTTCTAACAGAAGCGGATGACTTAACCGCAATTGAATAGATAGAATCACCTTTATGCGGATCGTCAGATTTTCTCCTAATTCATCGGCCAATTTGGGCAGCGATCCACTGTTTGGGGTTTTGAATAGTGAAGATCAAATCTTGGTACTGCGCGGAGATCCACTATTTGGCGGCATCGTTCCTACAGAATCTAAAGTTTCTTTAAGTGATGTGAGATTACTAGCTCCAGTAATTCCCCGCAGCAAGGTGGTGTGTGTTGGCAAGAATTATGCAGATCATGCAGCAGAAATGGGATCAGAAGTTCCAAAAGAGCCAGTAATTTTTCTAAAACCAAACACTTCGGTTATCGGCCCAAATGACATTATCCAGTGGCCGCGAATGAGCGAACGCGTAGATTTTGAGGGTGAACTAGCGATTGTCATAAGCCGCATTTGTAAAGATGTTCCAGCCGCTAAAGTTTCAGATGTAATCTTTGGTTACACGATTGCTAATGATGTGACCGCAAGAGACCTACAAAAAGTTGATGGCCAATGGAACCGTGCTAAGGGCTTTGATACTTTCTGCCCACTTGGACCTTGGATTGAAACCGAATTTGAAGTTGGAGCAAAGAAGATAATTACAACCTTAAATGGTGAAGTGAAACAATCTGAACCACTCTCATCTATGACCTTCAAGATTCCGCAAATTATTGAATTTATTACCTCAGTCATGACTCTTCTGCCTGGAGATGTCATTCTTACTGGAACGCCAGCGGGGATAGGTCCGATGCCTTCAGGAGCCGAAGTTGTTGTGACGATTGAGGGAATCGGCTCACTCTCTAATAAGGTATCTCTTCGTGCCAACTAACACATCTAACTCATCGAATAAACCAGTCCGCGTTCGATTTGCGCCATCTCCAACTGGCGATCTTCACGTCGGAAATATTCGCACTGCGCTCTTTGATTGGGCATATGCCCGTCACACCGGTGGCCAATTTATTTTCAGAATTGAAGATACTGATCGCGAACGCGTGACGGATGAATATATAAAGGCAGCACAAGATACTTTGAAGTGGCTCGGCTTAGATTGGGATGAGGGTCCTGAGGTAGGTGGGCCTTACGGTCCATATTTACAGAGCCAACGTTTAGATATTTACGAAGAATGGGCTGCGAAATTTTTAGCTCAAGGCGATGCCTATCACTGCTATTGCTCATCAGAAGAGTTAGAAGCGCGTCGCGAAGCACAGAAAGCAGCAAACGTTGCCCCAGGTTATGACGGTAAATGTCGTTCGATTAGCGAAGGCGATTTAGCTAAGTACAAAAACGAAGGTCGATTGCCCGTACTGCGAATGCAGATGCCAGATGGTTCGACAACCTTCAATGATTCAATCCGAGGTGATGTAACTTTCGATCATAACTTCGTTCCAGATTTTGTTTTAGTTCGTGGCGATGGTTCACCGCTATACACACTCGCTGTTGCGGTCGATGACATCATGATGAAGGTAACTCATGTTTTGCGCGGTGAAGATCTACTTTCCTCAACACCACGACAAATTCGAGTTTATCAAGCTATGGGTGTTGCAGAATATGATTACCCAACTTTTGCCCACCTACCCTTTGTTATGGGCCAAGATAATGTGAAGCTTTCAAAGCGCAATGGTGAGGTCTCAATTGCCTGGTATCGCGAACGCGGTTTCTTACCAGAAGCAATCTGCAATTATTTAGCGCTACTTGGTTGGTCACCTGGTGATGATCGAGAAAATGTAACGATGAAAGAGCTAACAGAGCTCTTCACCGTAGAACGCGTTCATTCCAGTCCTGCTCGCTTTGATATGAAGAAGCTTGAAGCGATCAACGGCGACAAGATTCGTGAGCTAACTCTTGACGAATTGCTAAAGCGCACTGCGCCATTTTTAATCAAAGATGGCGTAATCACTGGTACTCCAGCCGAGCTTGAAGTTGTGAAAAGCGCGCTCCCAATCATTCAAGAGCGCATTGCGACGCTTGCTGAAGTATCACAAATGCTTAAATTCTTATTTGTAGCCAAATTTGAGGTTGAGGTCGAAGAGCTACCAAAGATTAAAGATGAGCAGTCACAAATAGTTCTAAAGAAGGCAGATGAGATTCTGCGTGCTCTTTCGAATTGGGAGCACGAAGCTATTCATGAATCACTTAAGAAGGCGCTAATAGAAGAGCTAGGTTTAAAGCCTCGAATCGCATTTAGCGCTCTTCGAATTGCTGTAACTGGAAGCCATATCTCGCCACCACTCTTTGAATCGCTAGAACTTCTCGGCCGTGAACGCTCACTCGAGCGGATTGCAGCATCAATAAATTAATCGGGTATCCTTGCCCAACAAATTCTTTATTTGGGGTATGGGGTAATTGGCAGCCCTGCTGATTCTGGTTCAGTGAGTCTAGGTTCGAGTCCTGGTACCCCAGCGCAGTAAAAAACTTAATAGATCTAAATCACGGCCCCGTCGTCTAGTGGCCTAGGACTCTGGCTTCTCAAGCCAGCTACGCGGGTTCGAATCCCGTCGGGGCTACAACTACCTAGGTAAATGTAATTTTCGTTTTACGATTTTACGAAGTCGATGAAAAAACTCTTTGCTAATTGCTTTTTGATGCATGCGTCGCAGTGAGCGCATGTCAACGCCAATCATTGCGTGCGCTGCGGTCGTAATTGAAATCTTATCGACCGGTGTATTTATCCCAATTGGAATTCTAGAGAAATCACTATTATCGATATCGCCGATAATTTCTATTCCTAAGGATTTAATCCTTGCCACACTTTTTGCGTTGATTTCAGTAGCTGCAGTTATTGCCCATTCTGGGGTCATAAATTTTTCATCACTTGGATCAGCGCTCTCTGAACTTGTAAGAGCTCTAATGTTGCCTTTGCGAATAAAGATTTCATAGGAATCCCAATCACCATCTGTTGGATAGGACTGGTTGATTTCAAGAAGTAGGGCAGCTTCAGTGAAGGTTAGAGAGCGATTTACTTCTTTGCGCACTGGCTCTTTTAGTAGGCCAGCTGGAAGCCCTGAGACTTTAGAAAAAGAATCGTAGAGATAAGTGGGATTGGATTCATCTACACAAATCACGGAAACGTTCTCTGGACCAAAAGCGCCACACCATGCAGTGATGACATCACCATGGAGATTTCGCTGCCAAAATGAGGGCGTTAGCTTTGCTTCACCAGGCGCATCGAATATTGAGTGCAGCCATTGGTCATATGAAATCTTAAGCCCATACTTCAAATATTGTTGATACGAACTTGCAAGCATGAAGGGGAGTGGCCGCCAAGTAAATATGATTTGAATTTCACGTTTCTTTAAAAGGTCTCGCAGTTTTTGTACTTGCGCAGGTGAGGCTTCAGAGAAAAACTCGCTACTAATGATCGCACTATTCTTTGATTCGTTAATCTTCTTTTCGAGTTTGTGCCATTCAACTGGTTGAGTGAATCTCCCACCCCGCTTCTTCCAGCCCCAAGTTTTTTCAATTATTGCCCAAGCCGCTCTGTGATGTGCTTTGCCGGCAGTGTGCGGATAAGTGAAACCTGCTGCGCTTAATTCATGTCTTACTTCGCTTAGAGATTGCTGCAGGGCTGTAGTTCCGGTTTTATGAAACCCAGGGTGGATGATTAGTTTTCCCAAGTTAGCCATCGATTAAACGGAGTCCATTAATCAAAATGATAGTTATTCCGACAAAGATTCCAAGTTGGCGCTTTGGCAACCAAGAAACTAATTTTGCAGCAATAGGGGCCATTAAGACGCCACCAAGTGCCAGTCCACCAACTGCAGTCCAATCAATATTGAGTCGGGCAATGTTTGCTAGAAAAGCAAGGCTGGCACAAACCGCAACAATGAACTCGGCAGCACTTACAGTTCCAATAATCTTTTTTGGCTCAGTCTGAGTTGTTGCCATTAGCGTTGGAGTAACAACCGGACCCCAACCACCACCACCTGAAGCATCGATGAAACCGCCGGTAAAGCCGAGATAAGTTAGATAATTTGGATTTGAAATTTCTACCAAGTTTGGTTGATTTGCTTGAAAAATATTACGGTATAGCAGAACGAATCCCAGAAGTAAGAGAATTGTAGAGATAAAAATTCGACCATTAGTTAAGTCGATTGAAGATAAGAAAGTCGCACCAAGTGCGGCCCCAATCCCACCAGGAATTGCTAGGCGCACCAAAATCTTGGTGTCAACATTTTCACGATGCCAATGGGATAAACCAGATGCGAGGGTTGTGCCGATCTCTGCGGCGTGAACTGCGGCAGATGCGACTGCGGCAGATGCACCTAGGGTTAAAAGAAGAGTTGAACTCGTAAGTCCAAATCCCATACCTAGTGAGCCATCCACGAGTTGGGCTATTGCGCCCGCAAGTGCGAATGGAAGCCAGGTCATTTTGCGATCTCCAATACGATCTCTGAATTAATATTAAAATCTTTTCGTCCATCTAATACTAGTTCAGCATTAAGCGGCGCCTCGTACTCTTGTCCAACGCCGGTCATATTTGGTAGGTCGCCTGCTGCAGCTTTCTTATACAAACCTTTAGGGTCGCGTTGCGCACACAGCTCCGGCGGAGTATTCACCCATACTTCAATGAATTTACCCGGTGCAAATAATTCGCGGGCTTGATCCCGATCTCCACGGAATGGACTTACTAGAGCCACAATCACAATTAAACCTGCATCCATCATTAACTTTGCAACCTCAGATACGCGACGAACATTTTCAGCGCGATCTTCTTTTGCAAATCCTAAATCTTTATTTAAGCCAAGACGTAAGTTATCGCCATCTAAGACATATACGTGGCGGCCAAGAGCATAAAGTTCTTTGGCAACCTCGTTGGCAATAGTTGATTTACCAGATCCACTTAAGCCGGTAAACCAGATAACTTTCCCAATCTGTCCTTTCTGCGCAGCACGTTTTTCTGCACTAATTTCATAGGCTTGCTCCGTAACGTTTTCAGATCTACGCAAGGCGTGAACAATCATTCCGGCGCCAACCGTATTTAGGGTCGCACGATCTACGAGGATAAAGTTTCCGGTCTCTCTGGAATCAGCATAATCCGCGAGCGCAATTGGCGAATCTGTTGCAAGTTCGACTACGCCGATTTCATTCATCTTCAAGGTTCGCGCCGAATCGTGTTCTCCCGACTCGATATTAACTTTATGTTTAATTGTTGTAACTATTGCTGGCGTTGAACTTGACCCAGAAATCAATAGGTATGAGCGACTGTGAATTAATTCGGATTCACCGAGCCATACGATATTTGCTGTAAAGCGATCTGCAGGTAACTTCGCATTTGAGGCTAGGTGTAAAACATCACCACGGGCAGCGTCAACTTCTGGCTCCAGAACTATATTTAAAGCTTGTTCATGGCCGGCGCTCTGTAAATCACCATCAAAGGTGACCATTTTTGCAATAGTTGCCCGCTTCTTACTTGGCAAAATTAATACTTCATTGCCAACGTTAAATTTTCCATTTACCAAGGTGCCGGCAAGGCCGCGGAAGGTGTCGACGCGTGAAATATATTGAATTCCAAAGTGCGGGGATGTCATGGCATCAACAGCTAGCTCTTGATTCTGAATGTATTCAAGAAGCGTTGGGCCGTTATACCAATCTAAATTAGCGCCCTTAAATACAACGTTATCGCCAACTAGAGCGCTGACAGGAATGATTGCATGTTCTTTTATCCCGAGCCGGGTAATAGCTGGGGCAATATCTGCTGAAATTTCTGAAAACTTACTTTGCGAATAATCAAAAACATCCAATTTATTAATAACAATTGCCACGCGACTTACACCCATTAGGGCGCAGATTGTAAGGTGGCGCAGAGTTTGTGGGCGGACACCTCGAGCCGTATCAAGTAGAACAAGGGCAACATCTGATCTTGAAGCCGCAACTGCCATGTTGCGTGTGTATTGCTCGTGTCCTGGGGCATCGGCAATTATTAAACGACTTCCATTTAGAAGTGTCATTGATCGATATGCAACATCGATGGTGATTCCTTGTTCGCGTTCTGCTTCAAGGCCGTCAGTTAGAAGAGAGAAATCAATTTCGCCTGCAGCGATTGTTGAGCCACCACGCCGGATAGTTCTTGCGGTAGCAACGGTGTCATGGGGAATGCTGTCGGTTTCTACGAGCAAGCGTCCAATCAAAGTTGACTTTCCATCGTCCACACTGCCGCAGGTTAGTAATCTAATAACTGGTTTCATATTAGAAGTACCCTTCGGTCTTCTTTTTCTCCATGGAATCTTCTTTATCGCCATCTATTAGCCGAGTTGCGCGCTCTGATAATTTAACTTCAGAAACTTCAGCAAGTACATCAGCAATTGTTGTTGCGGTTGATTCGACTGCGGCGGTCAGGGGATAGCAACCTAAAGTTCTAAATCTAATTAAGCGCTTCTCTGGGGTTTCACCATTAATAAGTGGAAAACGTTCATCATCAACCATAAGCATTTGATCACCGCGCCAGACAATTGGACGCTCTTTTGCAAAGTAAAGTGGATTGATTGGGATCTCATTTGAACTTATGTAGTTCCAGATATCAAGTTCAGTCCAATCAGAGATTGGAAAAACTCGCATGCTTTGTTCCGGACGAATTCTGGTGTTATAGGTGCGCCAGAGTTCTGGACGTTGTTCCCGTGGATTCCAACGATGGCCAGCTTCGCGAACGCTAAAAATTCGCTCCTTCGCCCGGCTCTTCTCTTCATCTCGGCGTGAGCCCCCGATTGCTGCATCGAAACCAAATTTATCGAGTGCTTGCCGAAGTCCAATAGTTTTCATGATTCGGGTGTATTCCGAAACCCCCCTCGTAAATGGGTTTACACCTTCAGCGACACCGTCTTGATTTGTGTGGACTATTAGATCAAGCCCATATTTAGAAGCGACTTCATCGCGAAATGAAATCATCTCTTTGAATTTCCAAGTGGTATCGATATGCAGAAGTGGAAAAGGAATTGGCGCGGGATAGAAAGCCTTACGAGCTAGATGCAATAAAACCGAAGAGTCTTTTCCGATTGAATAGAGCATCACTGGCTTTTGGAAGGCCGCGGCCGTTTCTCGAAGAATCTCGATTGATTCATTTTCGAGAGCCTTTAGAATTTCTGGTGAGCTCTGCACGGTCGAATCTTAGTTATTTGAAGTGAGAATTCTGAAGAAAATAGACCAGTGCCGCTATTTTTTAGCGAGATGCTCAGTAAGTCTTGCCGCGGTTGCAACGACCGCCGCCGCGTGAATTCGTCCAGGTTGGCGACCAAGTCTTTCAACTGGTCCGCTAATACTTACGGCAGCGATAACTTTATTGTTCGGTCCTCTTACCGGCGCTGAAACGGATGCGACGCCAGCTTCACGTTCACCAACAGATTGCGCCCAGCCGCGACGACGAACGGCGGCAAGTGAGGCAGCAGTAAATTTAGAGTTATTTAGCGCACGATGTAATTTGTCAGCATCTTCCCAGGCAAGAAGTATTTGCGCGCCAGAACCTGCTTGCATAGTTAAAACAGTTCCAGTTGGAACAGAATCTCGAAGCCCAGATAGCCGCTCTGCTGTCGCTACGCAAATTCTCTGATCACCTTGGCGGCGATAGAGCTGGGAACTCTCTCCAGTCGCATCGCGAAGTGCGGTTAGTGCGGCTCCTGATACTGCTAGCAGGCGATCTTCGCCGGCTGCAGATGCAAGTTCAGAGGGGCGCAGGCCCAGAATAAAGCGGCCGGCATAATCTCTAGAGACCATACGGTGGAATTCGAGTGCAACTGCTAAGCGATGTGCCGTTGGCCGGGCGATTCCAGTAGTAGCAACAAGTTCAGATAATGAATGCGGGCCAGCTTCCAAGCAGGCGAGAATCTTTACAGCTTTATCTAATACGCCAACTCCGCTATTCTTTCTGTCCACGATGTAATACTGGCATCTCATCATTTGAAATGCAAGTGTTTAGGGAAAGTATTAAGGGGCTGTGATGGGAAAGACGTTAGCCGAAAAGATTTGGGCTGATCACATTGTTCGCGAACATGAAGGCGAACCAGATCTTCTTTATATCGATCTGCACTTAATTCATGAAGTAACTAGCCCACAGGCTTTTGATGGTCTGCGCTTGGCTAATCGCAAAGTTCGCCGCCCTGAACTCACAATTGCAACCGAAGATCACAACGTTCCAACGCTTAATATTGATAGACCAATCGCAGATCCAGTTTCTAAATTGCAGGTCGACACCTTGAGGAACAATTGCGCAGAATTCGGTCTTCGTATTCACTCACTTGGCGATGTAGAGCAAGGAATTGTTCACGTAGTAGGTCCCCAACTGGGAATTACCCAACCTGGAATGACAATAGTTTGTGGCGATTCGCACACCTCAACACATGGCGCCTTTGGCGCACTCGCCTTTGGTATCGGAACATCTGAAGTAGAGCACGTGCTTGCAACGCAAACGCTTCCGCTTGTTCGCCAGAAAACAATGGCAATTAACGTTGAAGGTACTTTAAAACCTGGCGTGACGAGCAAAGATATTATTTTGGCAATCATCGCGAAGATAGGAACTGGTGGCGGTCAGGGTTATGTCCTTGAATACCGTGGCTCAGCAATTCGCGCACTTTCAATGGAATCTCGTATGACCGTTTGCAATATGTCGATTGAAGCAGGTGCTCGTGCAGGACTTATCGCACCTGATGAAATCACCTTTGAATATTTAAAGGCTAAGCCTCATGCTCCGAAGGGCGCTGATTGGGATGCAGCAGTTGCATATTGGAAAACTTTGCAATCTGATTCTGACGCAAAATTCGATGTTGAAATTTCACTAAATGCTGATGAGCTAGAGCCATTTGTAACTTGGGGAACGAACCCGGGTCAAGGTTTGCCGCTCAATTCAAAGGTGCCAAACCCAGCAGAAATTACTGATCCTGAAGCGCGAAGCGCAGCAGAACGCGCACTTACATACATGGGCTTAGTCGCAGGAACGCCGCTTAAAGAAATCAAAGTAGACACAATCTTCTTAGGCTCTTGCACCAATGGAAGAATTGAAGATTTACGTTCAGCTGCAGATGTTTTAAAAGGTAAGAAAATTTCGAAAGAAGTTCGCATGCTAGTAGTACCAGGTTCTGCGCGCGTTAGATTGCAAGC
>Ga0114966_10004175_pt1 | contig 12451 bp, 12 predicted proteins | sample M_130207_XF_Meta_FD_87029 | JGI IMG/M metagenome (GOLD analysis project Ga0114966, IMG submission 87029) | Freshwater microbial communities from Lake Montjoie, Canada to study carbon cycling - M_130207_XF_MetaG | ecosystem: Environmental > Aquatic > Freshwater > Lake | place: Lake Montjoie...
AACCAGCGACGGCGATTCCTAAAATTACCAAACGTTGTTTTTCTTCTTTTTCTTCTTCTTCAGCTTCTTTTTTTTCACGTTTTTCATTAAGTTTTTTCATCGTTAATTTTTTAACATCTGGGTCAAACAGAAATTTTCCCAAAAAATTGTTTAAATACGTTAAATCTTCGAATTCAGGTGGTTCAGGGTCCCGAATGATATCGTCTACATTAACATCATAATCCATTATTAATTTTATAACGTCAATGTCTACACATTCTATATCTAATAACCATTTCGCTGGATTTTTAAATATTGTCTCCAGCATCTTCTCTGAAATAAGTCTATTTGGTACACAACTGATTGAACGTAAATAATCCAAAAAATTACTACTCAATCTATTGAATTTTTCCTGAGGAGCTTCATCAGGAGGCCTCAGAAAAATATCCACTTGTGTATCAGCTTGCGTTCTTTTATGTTCATCTGCTTTAAAACTATCAGGAAAACTATCAGGAATTATTTTATTTATTTCTTGTTTTATATTATCAATTTCATTCTGGATTTTTTTCACTGTTTTGGCCCTCACCTTATCATTCGCATTTTCTTTCCAGTCCGAAGAATGACTATAATCTGTATAAAATTCGAGATCCTCCTCAAGTTGATTAAGTTTTTTGTAATATTTTTCAAGAATTTTATTTTTTTTTTCTTCATCCATAATAGCTTTTCTTTCATTTTGTTCACGTCTGATTCGATCATTTTCCACCATATCCCTTAATGTGTTTGTTTGCGTAAAAACTGTATCTCTAGCCACATTTTTTTGTGTAAATAAAAGTTCACTAATTTCATTTTTATTTTTTTCAGATTCAACAGGTGGGTTTGAGCGTAAAATATGCACTTCAGGTTTATTAGATTTATTATTAGATTTATTATTAGATTTATTAAAGTTTGTCACACTTTGAGACTTATCATCCTGAACTATATTTAATTCTCCAAGTAGATTGTTTAGACCATTTGGGTCATTATACATTGAATTTGCTTTATTCAAAATTGAGATTCCACAATTAATTTGTGGAATTTTGAGATGCGAACTCTTTACAGTTAAACTTACTTCAGGTGTAATACCTGTAACAATAACATTGTTATCAATAGCTTTTGCAACAATAACTCTTCTTTTTTTTAAAAAATCACAAGCTACTTGTGCCGTATCCAAAGTAACTGCACGATTTACAGCCCATATAAATTCTGATATATCAAGATTTTGATTTATAGAATTTGTCAATGCAGCATTATTCATAACAATTTCCGTATCAGGATCAGAACAATTCTGAGTTGTTAGAATTGATAATTCACTAAATTTTGGCCCTTTTAAGGGTAATAAATTTCTAGGTGCGTTGATAGGAGGACGAGAATATCTGCTCTTAGATTGATCAATTGTAATTATTCCACCATTAGGATCCGGTCTAATATTCAAACATCTAAAATCTCTTCTAATTAATCTAATATATCTCTCTGGCTTCCCTGGTTTGGGTCCATTTTTTCCACCTTCGTCCACTTCTTTATAATATTTTTGAGGAGTCACCTCATTTGTATAATAAAATAAATGAACGCCTTGAATTATATGATATATTGTTGTGTCAATTTGTGCATATGGTACAGTCAAATAGTTTCTTTTCATACTTAATCCAGCAGAATCAACAACTAAACCATCAATATTTGAAGATAAACAAGGTATTATATCAGGAAAAAATTTTGGTTGACAATCCAATGTGAGTGGTTCTTGTTGATCCTCACAATCAGGTAATCCACTAGAATTATTTGATAGTACATTCATCCAAAAAGCAGTGCTCCCACCATCATTCGTGTTGTCTATTTCAAATAATCGTGTGTGAGTATTTTTTGCAGTTGGCCAATCATGTATTAATTGCATCATTAAATTATGCCTCCATCGTTCTTTGGCAGCCTTATCATGTCTATGAAGTTCCGATTCTGTATTTGACAATATAGTATCAATATCATTTGGCAATCGTCCCCTAACAATCCAATCTCTAATAAATCCTCCATATAATGTTCTAGCTTTATCACCATCAACTCTAAATGTATTTATTAATGTCCATGCAACCATACGTTGACAATCTAATCTATCACTTGGTACATAACCACTTGGATCACCAGCACCACTTGGATCACCAGCACCACCTTTTTTAAAAAAATCACGAGTTGGATCACATATTTGTGATATTCTTTCATTTATATCGGAAATTAATTTAATTGCATCATCATGACCATATATTTGTAAATTAAAATTAAATTTAAAATAACCAGTATATTCACGATTTATCTCTTGACTTCTTAAACAAGTATATAGCATTTCTAAATCGACACCACTTAAATATGTAAAATTTGGTAATGACATATATATATTATAATAAAATATTAATCAGATTATTAATGTTTATTAAACCTAATGAATATACTAAATCATTCATAGGAAAATTAAAATATTGTTGTGTTATACTAGATATCATTAGAACTCTACTACCATAGTCAAAATTTTCTATTTCATAATTATTATCTCTTAGCCACTGATGAAATTTATTATAATCTTGATTACTATAAAAAGTATCATATATTTCTTTATATGCCAAATTAACAATATAGTATTCTTTACTATCAGTTGAATATCCAGTTAATATAAATATATTGTTATCTTCTAAATATTTTTGTTCACCATAATTAATTTTTTTAACATTTTCTAAAGGATGTAAATTTTTTAATTTATCAAAATCTTCAAATTGATACAATAAATATTTTAAAATAACTTCACCTGATGATATACCATATCTTAATAATGTATCATTTATCATTTTACTTGCAAACATAAGAACCTTTTCTTTACTGTTTATTTTTTCGGGTAATTCATTTGCTGGTTTACGAATAGTACTATGTAAAAAATTTATGATTAAGTTTTTTTCTTTGTCAGAAATTTTGCTAAAATCAATTTCATGAATAAAATCAGTAAATTTAGTTTCCATAATATTTATAATATTATGGTATATTTTTAAATAATTATTCAAATAAAAAAAATTGAAATAAAAATAAACAATAAATTAATAACATAATAATTGAAATGAACAATACTCAAACAATTGAAATGAACAATACTCAAACAATTGAATTATCTTTCAAAAAGGTTTACACTTGCAAAACTGTATGCTACATTATTGATGTAAATTTTACAATGAAACAATTTATAAATTATATAAAATCAAAAGCTTATAATGATTTTAACATTGATAAAAATTATAAAATTGACATAGTAGAAGCTGGTCAATTTGATAATATAAATGGTAGTGATGCTGAATTAGCACCAACTTTAGAGCCTTGTGAAATAATGTTAAGAGAAAAATACGGAGAAAAATTGAAACATACTTCGTTTTACATTAGACCAAAACTAGATATAGAAGTTCCCGAAATTAATGCAAACAATATATATAATAACGTTCCATCAACTCCAAGACCAAAATAGATGAATAATTAAATTAATAATTAACTTTTAAACAATTTTGCTTTTTCACCACAATATAATTCATCTTTTCTACATAATGATGCATAAAAATAAATAGGTTCTGATAGTAAATAAAAACCATTTGCCCTACATTTACCTAATCCATCATATGATTTATTATTTTCTATATAGGGAATAAAATTTTTACAATCTACACATTTTAAAATAATTTCTTTTGTTGTTGAAAATTTTTTTATTGAAATCAGCTTCATTAATAATATAAATAAAAAATATTTATATTATTTATTTTATATATTTTATATTATTATTTTTATTTATTAATTTTCTTCATTAATTTTCTTCTTCTTCCTCTTCATTTACATCTTCAGGATCTGCAATTTCAGTATACAAATTATTTTCAAAAATCACTTTCTTAGAATTAAATAATTTATTCATATTAATAATTTCCGGTTTTTCAGTTTCACTCGTAAATAACTTAGATATTTGCGCGTCATCTCTAAAGCGCACTGTATATGTTTGTTGAATATTATTTCTACCAATACGCCCCATACCTTGAATAATTTTTTCTTGCGTTAAATCTAGGTCTTTACTCAAATAACCGTGACAAAATTGATAATTTGTTCCATAAATATAATCACTCGATGCTATAATCATATACAGCTTTTGTTCGTCCGCCATTTTCTTCATAATTTCTGTATATTTTATATTTTCGTGATTAATAAACACTCCAATACCCATTAGCAATAATATTTTCCAACTGTCATTGATACCGTTAAGAGACATTATTTCATTTACAGTATGTTCATCAATATTGCTCGTAAAAGCTCCTGTAGTATCTAAATCAGCAGCCCATTTATCAAGATGATGTGATTTATTTGGCACAAATGTTTCATTAAGTGTTGCATTTTTAATCATCGATTTTAACTGTGAAATTTCGTCTGTAAGTTTTTTCATTGCATTTTTGCTAGTCTTTTCTTCGTCGGGCTCTCTATTAATTTTTCTAATATCTTTTGTTGATTTAACTCTGCTTGTAGCACGACCCGACCCCGAAGAATTTTTAACAGTGCTTTCGATTTTTTCTTTTTCTATATCGTATTCGCTCTCTAATTCTGCCAACCTTTTGTTTAGAATATTATTATAATCAATCTTTTTCATAATTTCATCCATAACTACAGCTGGAATATTTGCCTGTTGTATGCAAAATTTGGCAATTTTTTCGATGTCATTTGAAAGGAAAATCGTTGGACCATCTTTTAAAGTATATGAATCCTTAGTAGTAATATAAGCACCTGATGTTCCTACTTGTGATTGCGGCGATGGTTTCAAATTATTGTTTATACCTGAATCACTTGCTAATCGCATTAACGGCGCACCATTTAAACTGTTTTTTGTATTTGAAGAACTAGTAATACCAGGTCCAATACTAGCAGATTTGCTAATTTTATTTCCCTTTGCATCAACAGTTTCATTTGAAACAATTCTTGGTTTTCTCATTACCGTGAAATAATTATAAATTGTGTTCCAATGTTCTTTAACGATATTTTGCAATAATTTTATATAATATATTTTAATATTTTTCATATTAATATCATCTAATGTCTCAAAATATCTAGCTAGTGACATTTTAGATTTAGCCATATTATTTTTAATTACATACATAATAAATTCGGATACTTCCTTCAAGTCAAAATATCTGAGCAATGTTAAATAATTTTCGCAATGATCTGATATTTTTAATATTTCTTCATATTTACCACTTAAATAATGCGGCAACACAACGTAACCATCTTTGTTGATAATAGGAATCGATTTTTTGCAATCATGACTAACAATATTATATATTTCAGAATTTGGAAATTTACGTTGGAAATCAGGAATCGTTTCTGTCAGCTCATTTAATTTTGGTAAGGTAGCAGATGATAATACCATATTAGGGATTAAATTTTGTTTCCAATTTTGTCTAATAATTTTATGAAAATCGTGTTCCGCATAATCCATTGTTATAGTTGGTTCATCCCAATATGTTATAATTGTTTCTTTTTTATTAAAAGCCAACATATAATACATAGCAGGTATATAGGATTTAATATCACAAATTATAATTTCTACATTATCTCCAACACTATTATCAACTTTACCAATTCCACCAGTGCGTTTATTTATAGAATATTCTTTGGCTGCAAAATAATGCAAACGAATGTCTGCGGCACTACTGCATCCAAATGCAAAGGCGATTTTTTTATTAATTGAAATAGCCGCTTTTGCTAATGCTAATCCAACATGTCTAGCTGCACACACGAAAATTATTTTATATTGTTCTGATAATCCAATTGGGGTAAGTGTTTTTCCTGTGCCTGTAGGAGCCATATAAAGAATCAATTTTGGGTTTGGGTTTTTGCATAATGTAAATATTTCTTTTTGATGCTCATACAAAACCATATCCCCATATTTTAACAAACTAGCATTTTTTTCAATAATTTCAACACTATTTTCAATTAAATCTAACATTTCAATTTCCTCTGATAATATTTCTAATACTTTTCTAGTTAACGTTTCAATGTATTTATTTAATCTAAAAATATTATTCCTAATTAATTTATGCAGTGTAAAATAATGAAATGTATACATTTTTTTGTTGTCTTTTCTGTATAATAAAATTTTTTCAATATGATTCAAAAGTGTTATTTCATAAATGTCGGAATTTTTTATACTTGCTTCGTCATTTCTCTCTAAACGAATTTTATCTGCAGAATTTAATCTAACGATTCCGTCGACATTAATTTTTTTATATTCTGAGTGTATTTCTTTAATTTTATCCTCAATTTTTTTAACACTGTCGCAAAAGTATTTATTAAATACGTATTCTTCTATTTTATCATTATAGTCAATTTTTAAATACATAAATAATGATTTATTATTGTTTATACGTAGATTTACATTGTGAAACCCATTTATAATTAAATTTAATACTTCATTTTCAGATTTAGAAACAGGAACCTCGATAGAGTCCCATTCAGATTTATTTAGTTTTCTTTGATTAAGATCCATTTTGATGTGTATATAATAATATGTTTATCCTTTTATATTTATTTTTTATTTCAATTTTATTTAGCATAATAATTTTTGAATTATAAAATTTATATATATATATATATGAGTAATATTTTAATTGATACAACATATTCAACTACCACAAATACTAATGACACGATTACTGTAACTAGTAATATCATAAGTATTACAGATAATTTAGGCAATAAAATTCTACCTAAAAGAGATACAACTAATAGTTACATATATTGGTTGTTTCCTATTGATGATTTATCATATAATATAACAACACCCAAGGATATTAATAATTTGGGGTTTGTTATATCTGGAGATTCTAATGATTATTATAGTGAAGGCAAAATTGTTAAATTTTCCGCTGAATATTATAAATTTCCGATAGTAGTAGGCGTTACAAACACTGGTAGTGAAGATTTATTTAGGGATAATTATAATTTAATTTATACTTTAGATTATGTAATTATAGAGAAATATAATAATGATTTCAATTATTGTATAAAAGGTACAGATGAAATTGAACGTAATAAGCTTGTAGAGCCAAGAAAGCAAATAGGTAACGGAATTAAATCTTATTCTGAATATAGGCCTAAGAAAAATATTATGGACCTTACAATGACTAGCTTTTACCCTGGAGCTACTGGAGGTATAACAAAAGGAAATATAAGTGTATTTAGCGCAAATAAACAAATACAAGTATATAGAAATATTACAACATTAACTGAGTCAATTTCAATGGGTAGTCTTGACCTATTCGGTGGTGGAGCTGGAGCTTATACAAATGATTTTTCTGAAAATCAGACATCAAGTATTTTAAGTTATGATTCTAACATTATAAGTTCTACTAGTAGTTTGTATTATTTATATAATGATGGATCAGGCAATGTAGCAGGCAAAGGAACAAATATAAACAATTCAATAATAACTTCTACATCTTATAATGGAACTAATGGATTATCAAATAATCAGTTTTATTGTTACATTGATGAAATGTTGGTTCAAATGGTTGCTATTCAAAAATCAATAAACCGCACAGAAAAATTAACTGGAGTTGAGTTACCTTCCCTTAATAAATTTTCGTGTCAATATATTTTTAATATACCTTCATTAACTAATAGTTGCCAAATTCCATTCAATTTAGATAATACAGTTAAAAATTTTAATATGAATTTTGATATAAATAAAAATATTATAATAAATGGTAGCGGTTTAAGTGTAACCGCATTCTGTTCGTATAATGGCTTTAAAAATATGTATATGTATAATGGGGATTTTCAGCCCTACTTACGTAAAGGAGAGAAGACTATACGCATCCATGAAAAACCCTATTGGATGACAATAGACACCGTAATCTCCAATTATAATAGGACTGCAATAAAAGCTGTAGCGGAACCAACAATTGAAATAAATCCTTCTTATATAACTTCCGAAGATTCCAATTATGGTCCTAATCCAATGTGTGTTAAAGCATCAACAAATTTTGCACTTTTGTATTATCAATTTACAATGCCACAAATAAACATATTATTAAATGTGACTAAATTAATTATTGATCCTAATGTAATAATTGATACTATCATAATAAACTTACCAAGAAACGCACCAGTTAACTATGTATTAACATTACAAAATGACGGTAATACAAGAATACAAACAAATACAATTGCATACTATAAAATTGTGACAACTAAAGCTGGAACAATGACGTTTACGAATAATACGAAAGTTGTAGAAAAATATGTTAGTTTATCTAGTAATATTACTTTTACATTTAAATATAGTAGTAATGGTAATTATTGGTCAATGCAATAATAAAGATATTTATATTATTTTAAAATTGAAATGCAATAATAAAGATATTTATATTATTTTAAAATTGAAATGAAATAATATAAATAAATAAAAGGTATATATAATAAGTCTAAAATCTAAAATGTCAAACAATTTTACTATTATTTCGATCGAAGGTAATATTGGCTCGGGTAAATCAACATTATTGGCAAATTTGCGTGAGTATTTTAAAGAAAATGAGAATGTTGTCTTTTTAAAAGAACCTGTTGATGAATGGGAAAAAATTAAAGATAAAGAAGGCACAACTATTCTAGAAAAATTTTATGCGGATCAAGAAAAATATTCATTTTCCTTTCAAATGATGGCATATGTTTCTAGAATAAAAGTCCTACGAGATACCTTAAGAGAGAAAAAAGAAAAAAATAGTTCTAATCAACATTTTATTATAATTACAGAACGCAGTTTGCATACAGATAAAATGGTATTTGCCAAAATGTTGTTTGACACTGGTAAAATTGAATATGTTAATTATCAAATATATTTAAGTTGGTTTGATACATTTTCAAGCGAGTTTCCAGTGCATAAAATTATTTATGTAAAAACTTCTCCAAATAAATGTTATGAAAGAATATCTAGGCGCTCGAGAGAAGGAGAAGAAAATATTCCGCTAAGTTATTTAAAAAGTTGTAGTATATATCACGATAATATGTTAGACAAAAATTTAATTACTTGTGTTTGTGAAAATCAATTGGTTTTAAATGGTAATATTGATATTTATGAAAATAAAGAACAAGTTTGCAAATGGATTGAACAAATAACAAGATTTATTGCAAATTAAATACAAAAATAATTAAAATAATAAAAATAGTATATAAAAATATTTTTTTATATAATATATGTCAAATAATAATAAAATCGAAGAACCCATATTAGTTTGTCCACATTGTAATAATTATGTATTAATAGAAAAAATAAATTGTGGCATATTTAGACACGGGACATTAAAAACAAATAATACGCAAATTAATCCACATGCAAATAAAGAAGAGTGTGACTATTATATAAATAATAATTTAATATACGGCTGTGGTAAACCGTTTAGAATAGTTCAAAAAAATGATAAATTTATTATTGAAATATGTGAATATATTTAGTTGATCATTTAATTGGTTATTTTTTAAAATTTTAAATCAATAACTACTGGATAATGATCAGAATCATATTTGCCACAATATTCTGTGTAACCATGATAAAAAAAAACATTAACAATATTATTTTTTATTGCTTGAGTTACTAAAACATGGTCAATCATTGAATAATCTTTGCTTGATTGTGTATTGCAATTACTATCAGAATCATACCAATCACTATATCGTTCTCTTTGTGTAACACTTTCGGCAACACTAACTAATTTATATTTTCCAGCATATTCCCCGAAACTACCTTTTAAAATATTTAGCACTTGTGAAGTTGGCTTATTACTATTTACATCTAGTATTACACCATCAAAATCATTAAAATCACCAAGCATAATTATTTCATAATTTCGTGAAATATAATTAGTAATAATAGATTGTAAAACAGATGCTTGACCTTCTCTCTGAGCACATCTTGAAGGGTCAGTTGGTATTGCAATTAAATGTGCAGAAATAAAGGCAACATTCATATTATTAAATTTAAATTCAGTTATGTAATGTTTGCTTACACCAGTTGAACCGGTTCCAGTATAACCACATTTTGAACCATAAATTGGATAATTATATTTTGATTCGCTTCTATAGAGTGAGATTAATGGGTCGATTCGTGTTAGCATACCTACATTTTGACCTGTGCTAGTATCAGTACCTTTTTTTAAGTATGGCATATAAGAAATGTCTAATTGTTGTTTTAATATGTTAAGCTCGTCACAACCTTCAATTTCGCAAAAATTAATTACATCAGGGTTTAGTTCTTTAATAACATTGGAAACATAATTCATATGAGTATTTGCTTCACTTTCATTTTTCCATGTGCAGCCATTACCAGGACAATTTGCAGAACTGTAGTAATCTATAAATAACCATTCAACATTATATTGAACTAAACGCAATTTATTCTGATCAGTGCGTCTATCGCCAATATTTGTTACAACTGGACATTCCGTATCAGCAAAAATATTATTTAAAAATAATGAAAATAATAAAACACATCTTAACATACTTTTCTATATATTTAAAAGATTTAATATATATAGAAAAAATTGATTATAAATATATAAACATAAAAATATATTATTAGTTTAATAATGATGAAAATAGTCTTACCAAAGATCAAAATAATTTCAAACGAAAATAAAGTAAAAATATTTCCTGAAATAGAATATAAATTACAGTTTGATGGTTGTAGTAAATCTAATCCAGGAATCGCTGGAGCAGGTGCAGTAATTTATAAATTTAATGAAGAAATTTCGAATAAAATTCAATTTGTTGGAAATAACTCAACAAATAATGTCGCGGAATATACTGGATTAATTATAGGTCTTAAATTAGCGATTGATATGGGGATTAAAATACTTACGGTTGAAGGCGATAGTCTGCTTGTTATTAAACAAATAAAAGGAGAATATAAAGTTAAATCAGGAAATCTAATTGATTTATATAATGAAGCAAAACAATTGACAACATATTTTGATTATATTTCATTTAATCATGTTTACAGAGAGAATAATAAACGGGCAGACGAATTATCTAATTTAGCGGTGAGTAAAGATTATTTAGATAAAAATATGTATTATGATAAAGACGATGAAGATAAAGCCGATGAAATATTATAATCTTGTTATTTATTATATATGGCAAATAGTAAAAATATTGCATTATTAATTGGTGGAGGTACAGCTCTAGGATTAGGTTTAATATATTTTACATATAATAAATATACTAGTATTTCGAATAATTCAACTAGTGGAAGATCAATATCTGTAGATAGTAGTGAAGGTGTTGGAGATTTACCTGATGATTCTACCCCCCCATTAGAGGACAAAAGAAGAACTAAATCTAATGAAAGTAACGATAGCACAAGCAAAAATGGAGAATTTTTTAGTGGTGGTTCTAAAAATAAAAAAAGAAAAGGATTAAAAAAAACGAAAAATAATAAAAGAAAAAAAGATTTAAGAAAAACAAAAAAAATAAAAGGGAAAAAAAAAATATTTATATCTATATATGAATAAATTATTAATGCCTAGTATTATAGTTGGTGCCATTCTAGTGATCGGAGGTGCTCTAACTTATAATTATAAAAATATTTTAGATTATGTTAAACCTGATTTTGAACATCGTATTGGTGATAAATATTTTGGAGGAAGAAAAACTATGCGTAAAAAACATAGAAATGGAAAAAAGAGCAGGAGAAAATAAATTAATATTCTAATAACTGAACTCCAAACATCTTATTTGGTTTATATTTTAATATATTTAGCTCTTTTTTTGTCGTCGGAAATTCTTTATCTCCATAAATATCTTGTAGCATGAGCCATTCAAAAATTCCGCCAGTATAAACGAAAACATTATAAAATCCTAATGAAGTAAGCTGATGATATTTTGTATATATTTTTTCATCATTGCAATTACGACCATAAATAATGATTTTAATTTGTTTATTTCCAATTTTAATAAACTTGTTAATCAACATTTCTTCATTGTTAATATTTGTTGTATGCGGTATTAAACAGTCTTGCTCGTTTTCGGGTAACGTATTTATTAAAACATAAATTTCAGTGTTTTTAATAACATGTTGAGCATCCTCATAATTTATTTTTTGTATTGATTGTGCATTTCCCATTATTTTTTAATTAATAAAATATTTTTAAATATTAAACTTTTTAATATTTAAAAATAAATTTATTTATAGTGTGTTGCATTTTTATCAAATATCCAATGATATTTATTTACGTGAATATCTGTTAATATTCTTGTTCTTAATCCTGGAGCACTTATGTTACAATCTTTGGCTGCATCGGCAATTGTTTTAAAATATGTTTTTTCTCCATTACAACAGCATACTTTAATAACTGGTTGTTCTGAATATTGGTCTTCTTTTGATATACCAGAA
>Ga0114966_10004176_pt1 | contig 12451 bp, 8 predicted proteins | sample M_130207_XF_Meta_FD_87029 | JGI IMG/M metagenome (GOLD analysis project Ga0114966, IMG submission 87029) | Freshwater microbial communities from Lake Montjoie, Canada to study carbon cycling - M_130207_XF_MetaG | ecosystem: Environmental > Aquatic > Freshwater > Lake | place: Lake Montjoie...
CCAAGTCGGGGCGAGTGGCAGGCGGCTTGAAGATGGCAAACGGAACCAATCCGCAGGGTGATCCACCCTTCCCAGGAACACGGGGGAAAGCTGCGGCGTTGGTGCGAGAGAAATTTGTGGCGGCACAAGATTATCGAGACAAAATCGTCCGCGCGAAGGGTGATGCGGAAAAAATTCCTGCACGCGATTTGGGTCTAGAGACATTGGTTGAAGTGTTGAACGGCGAACGGGTGGTGCATCATCACACCCACCGTCATGACGATATCATGACGGTGTTGCGCCTCCAAAAAGAGTTTGGATTTCGGCTCGTGCTTCAGCACGTCAGTGAAGGTTACAAAGTTGCCGAAGAAATCGCTGCTGCCAAGGTGGCTTGTTCAGTGATTGTGATTGATAGCCCAGGCGGGAAGCTGGAGGCGAGAGATATGGACTGGAAAACAGGAGGAGTATTGGAACGTGCTGGGGTGGTGGTGGGTTTCCACACGGATGATTACGTGACAGATTCCAGACTCTTTCTCAGATCGGCGGCACTCGGCGTGCGAGCCGGAATGTCTCGACCGGGCGCATTGAAAGCGTTGACTCAAGCAGGGGCGATGATGCTTGATTTGCAGGAGCGCGTTGGCACGCTTGAACTCGGAAAGGATGCTGACTTCATCCTGTTATCGGGCGATCCATTCAGCGTTTACACGCACGTTTTGGAGACTTGGGTTGAGGGCGTCAAAGTCTTTGATCGATCTGATCCGAAAGACCGGTTGATCGCAACGGGTGGGTATGGATCGGGGAATCCACGTGCCGCGCACCTTTGCTGCTTCCAAGAAGGAGGCAACACACAATGAAAATTTTCTTTCCGAGCTATTTGGTTCTCGGTGTGCTGGCGAGTTTGATCGCCACCTCAGCTCAGGCTCAATTGGCAGTTCAAGGCGAGACCGTTCACACGATGGCCGGCGAGGTTTTGCACGACGCGATCGTTTTGATCAAAGGCGGAAAAATCGAGGCCGTTGGCACAAAAACTAACCTTCGAATTCCCGATGGCTACAAAGTAGTGTCAGCGAAGGTCGTGGTTCCAGGGTTGATTGATGCACACACCACTGTGGGAGTGTCAGGACTATTGAATCAGAACCACGACCAAGAACAGCTCGATAAAACCGGTCCGATGCAGCCGGAGTTGCGCGCCGTCGACAGCTATAATTCGCTCGATCCGCTCGTGGATTTTGTTCGCAGCCTAGGGATCACGACTCTGCACACAGGCCATGGACCCGGTGCCCTGATCTCTGGTCAAACTTTTGTGGTTAAGACCGCACCCTCAACTCTCGATCATGCGACGCTCAATGCAGCCACCACTCTGGCCTGCACCTTCGGCCCCGGTGCGCTAAACATGGGAAAGGATAAAGCCCCAGGAACTGTCTCCAAAGCCATGGCTATGTTTCGTGCAGAGTTGATCAAAGCCAGCGAATACAAAGAGAAACTGACAAAAACCGATGCCGAGAAACATCCCTCGCGTGATTTGCGTCTCGAGACATTGCAACGTGCATTGGAAGGCAAACAGCCGCTGATGATCACCGTACAACGGCATCAGGATATTCTTGCGGTGTTACGGCTCGCTGCGGAATTCAAATTGAAAATCATTTTGGATGGCGTTGCCGATGCTGCACTGGTGATCAAGGAAATCAAGGCGAGCGGATTTCCAGTAATCCTACATCCGACATTAGCACGCCCATCGGAGGAACTGGAGAATCTGAGCTTTGAGACTGCCGCGAAGCTACAAAAAGAAGGGATACTTTTTGCACTCCAAAGCGGATTTGAAAGTTACGTTCCTAAAACGCGCATCGTGCTCTTCGAGGCTGCTGCTGCTGCTGCTAACGGGTTGACGTTCGCCGAGGCTTTGGCATCGATCACGATCAATCCAGCAAAAATTCTCGGGTTAACAGAACGTGTTGGATCGATCGCTCCCGGCAAGGATGCGGATCTCGCACTCTACGATGGCGACCCCTTTGAATACACCACCCATTGCGTGGGGACGGTAATCTCAGGGGTGTTGGAGAGTGGGCAGCCTCGATAATCAAAATCTGTCTTGAAAAAATTGTAACGATCAGGCGAAATGCATGTTCTGAAGAGTTTCCTATGAATCTCGGTGACCTATTGAATGCAGAAACGATTATTCCTGAGCTAAAGGCTGGGAATCGATGGGAAGCGATTGACGAAATGGTCAGTCACCTTGTCGCCGTGGGGAGGATAAAAATGGAACACCGCGAGGGCATCACTGCGGTGGTGAAAAAGCGCGAGACTTCCATGAGCACAGGGATTGGATTTGGTATCGGCATCCCCCACGCATCCACTGATTTGGTCTATGAAGTGACGGGAGTTTTTGGCCGATCTCGGACGGGCGTGAAGTTTGATTCGTTGGATAATCAACCCGTGCGGCTGATCATGATGTTGCTCGTGCCTCAAGGCCAATTTCAGAAACACCTCCACACCCTGGCTGCGATCGCAAAATTGCTACACAGCCGTGATTTTCGCTCAGCCCTCGAACAGGCTCCGGACGCGGCGGCGATGCTTAAAATCATCCAGAACCCTACAGTCCTTCAGGGTAGCTAAAGTTTGAACGCAAGCCGTGGTCAGTTTTTGCAGTGAGCGTGGCGATCGGTTTTCCCGAGATTATTTGTGTTAGAAAAATTAATCCAATCCCGTCTGCAGGATCGTGTCCGGATCACCGTCCCTGACGCGAATCTGGCAACGGTTTTGGTGCGCCCTTGTCCCGACTTGAAGTTCGGCGATTACCAGTCGAACGCGCTGATGGCCATCGCCAAAGAACGGAAGCGAAATCCTCGTCAACTAGCGGAGGAAGTGGTGGCGGGATTAGATGTCTCTGAATGGTGTGAACCCATTGAGATTGCCGGCGCAGGTTTTCTAAATTTTCGAGTCAAAACAAATGCGGTAACTGATGTCCTGAAATCTGCATATCGTGGAGAGCATTTATTTTTTGAGAGAAGTGCAACTCCTCGCACAGTGATCGTAGATTTTAGTTCACCCAACGTGGCCAAGCCGATGCACGTCGGTCATATCCGGTCTACGATTCTAGGTGATTCGCTTGTCCGCGCGTTGCGGTTGCTCGGTCATCACGTGGTCACTGATAATCATATCGGGGACTGGGGAACGCAGTTTGGAAAGCTCTTGGTAGGTTGGAAAAAAGACCTCGATCGAACGAACCTGGAGCGCGATCCACTCGCTGAAATGGGCCGACTTTACAAACAGGTCAACGCGAGCTTCGAAACGGACGAGGAAATCAAAACACAGGCCCGACAGGAGCTCGTCAGTTTACAATCGGGGGATGAAGAGAATCTAAAAATCTGGCGTGAGATGATCGATCTTTCGTTGCAGGAATTTGGTAAAGTCTACCTTCGTTTGGGAATACGGTTCGATCACGTGCTGGGTGAGAGTTTTTATAACCCTCAACTGAAAGCCGTGGCGAAGAACCTCGTGGACGTCGGCATCGCGCAGGAAAGTGAAGGCGCGACGGTTGTGTTTTTTGATGAATCCACGGGCTGGAAGGATCCTGCGATCATCCTGAAGAGTGACGGGGGCGCGAATTACACCACGACCGATTTGGCAACGTTGGAGTATCGGCTGAAAACTTGGCAACCCTCTGAGATTGTTTATGTAACGGACGCCCGCCAACAATTACATTTCCAACAACTTTTTGATATTTACCGACGTTGGCACCCGAGCGCAGATGTTTCGCTTTCGCATATTTGGTTCGGAATGATTCTCGGCCCTGATGGCACACCCTTTAAGACGAGAACTGGAGAAAATATTGAACTCAACGCCCTGCTGAACGAAGCGGAGGAACGCGCTCTCGCTTCTGTCACGGAAAAGAATCCTGATTTGTCCGAAAAAGAGCGTCTCGAAATCGCGCGGGTGGTGGGGATTGGAGCGGTGAAATACTCGGATCTACTTCCCAATCGCCAAAGCGATTATCGATTCGACTGGGACAAGATGCTTGCTCTCACCGGCAACACGGCGGTCTATTTGCTCTACGCTTATACGCGGATCCGCAGTGTGGGTCGCAAAGCTGCCGAAGTGGGTGCCACAGCGTCGGTGGAAGCTCTTCAACTCACTCTGCCGAGCGAATTAACTCTGGCTAAACACTTGTTAAGGTTTGGACTCAGCGTCGAGGCGATGGCTTCTGAGTATCGACCGAATTATTTGTGCAACTACTTGTTTGAACTGGCCGGACTCTTCTCTCAATTCTACGAGAACTGCCCCGTGCTCAAAGCCGAGGCGCAGGAGCGTGCATCACGGCTCGCCTTATGCGAATTGGCTGGGCGAGTTTTAAAACAAGGGCTTGAAATCTTGGGGATCGAGACGACCGAGCGAATGTGATCCACCGATCCCGACCGGCATTCGGCTAGATATTTTCGAGCCTTGCTCAGGAAGAATATAGGCGTAGATTGGACGTGCAATGTTCATTGACCTTGGTCACATTCCTACTGAAAACACATGAGCATACAAAATAAAACTCACCCCTTAACAACGACTGCCTTCGAACTCCCCGGCTATCGAGTGGTTCGTTCGATGGGTGTTGTGCGGGGGATCATTGTCCGCTCACGTTCGATCATCGGAAATATTGGCGCGAGTATTCAGAGCCTGTTTGGAGGCAACATCTCGCTTTACACCAGCTTGTGTGAACGCGCTCGAGAGGACGCCTTCCAACAAGTTCTCGACCACGCAAGTCAACTGGGAGCGAACGCTGTGATTGGTCTTAGATATGATGCCACGGAGATTGCACCCGGCATCACCGAAGTGCTGTGCTATGGCACGGCTGTATTTGTGGAGAACGTCTAAGTTTATGGAGGACGATGACGGTTCTCACTAAGGAACGGATCATGCTGAACGCCCGCACAACTTGCCGCAGGTATGCACTGGCCTTGTGGCTGCTTTCAGTGCTTCTCTGCGAAGTAGGGAGGGCTGGTGAGAAGGTTAGTTACAACCGAGACATTCGCCCGATTCTTTCGGACCGCTGCTTTAAATGTCACGGCCCAGATAAAAATAGCCGTAAAGGTGAGTATCGTTTAGACGTGGCCGAGGAAGCTATGGCGGAGCGTCCTCAGTCGCACCTTCGTCCGATCGTCCCGGGAAAACCTAGCAAAAGTGAAGTTTGGAAACGGATAACGACCTCGGATACGGATGACGTAATGCCCCCACTGGAGTCGAAACTAAGCCTGACTTCAGTTGAGAAAGAATTGATCCGCCGTTGGATCTCGGAAGGAGCTCACTACGAACCTCATTGGGCTTTTCAGCCTCTGGCCGATCAAATCTCGCTCCCTGCGAATAAGAATAAAGCGTGGCCTCGAAACAATATTGACCGATTCATTCTGGCTAAGCTCGAGCAACAAAAAATCAAGCCTTCTGCGGAGGCAAGTCGGGAACGATGGTTGCGTCGAGTCAGCTATGATTTGACGGGTCTCCCCCCGACGCCCGCTGAGGCCGAAATGTTTCTGACAGACCTTTCATCAACAGCGTATGAAACGGTTGTTGACCGACTGCTGCGATCGAAAAGGTTTGGAGAACGTCTCGCGGTTCCTTGGTTGGACGCGGCCCGTTACGCAGATAGTTATGGATACCAGAGCGATCAAATGAGCCCGACTTGGCCGTATCGAGATTGGGTCGTGAACGCCTGGAATGACAATATGCCGTTCGACACGTTCTTGAAGGAACAGGTCGCCGGAGATTTGCTTCCGAAATCCAACCGACAGCAGCGTCTGGCAACGGCATTTAACCGGCTTCATCGTCAGACCAACGAGGGCGGCAGTATTGAGGAGGAGTGGCGACAGGAATACATCGCGGATCGAGTCCACACTTTTGGAACTGTGTTCCTAGGTCTCACGTTTGAGTGTACTCGGTGCCATGATCATAAATACGATCCGCTTACCATGAAGGATTACTACAGTCTTTCTTCGTTTTTTAACAACATCGACGAAGCGGGGCTGTATAACGACGCCGCCCGCGTGCCCACGCCTTCCGTATTGCTACCGACTCCCGAACAGGAAAAAGCGATGATCACGACAGAGGAAACTCTGCAAAAGAAAACTGCTGAGGCCAAGCTCGCGGTGGATCAGGCTGAGAAGCCGTTTCAAGACTGGCTCCAGCGAGGGCTGAGCAAGCCGGAAGTTCCGGGGTTGGTTGCTCATTTTTCGTTGGATGAAATCCTTACCAATCAGTTTCCAAATTTAGCCAACCCGAAAAATCTGAGTTCAGTGGTCGGCGCGAATTCTGTGGTCACTGGTAAAACCGGGCAGGCTGTGCAGTTTACGGGCGATAACGAACTGACTTTTCCGGAAGCCGCTGGGAGCCTCCAACCATGGGATCGTTACAGTGTCGTGTTTTGGTTACATCTCCCGAAAACGCTCACAAACGCGATCATTTTTCATCGCACGGAGGGCACCGATGTGGGGTTTCATGGGACGGAACTTTCGCTGGATCAAGGCAGGCTGTTTTTTGTCATCAAACGCTTTTGGCCCGGCAACGCATTAGCCATACGCAGTCTCGATACGATTCCCTTCGATCAATGGGTGCAGATTGGAGTGAGTTACGACGGTTCAGGGCACGCGGCTGGAATGGCCCTGACGATGAACGGTCAACCGGCCCGAATGGAACGGTTGCGGGATCATCTCTTTAAAAGCCCACAAAATGGAGGAAGCGGAATCAGTTTTGGCGCACGCTTTCGTTCCTTCGGGTTGAAGGGTGGAAAAATGGATGAGCTTCGAGTGTATTCTCGGGCATTGGCTCCGGTAGAATTTGCACACTTGTTTGATGGAAACGCCCTGAAAAAATCCCTCACTCAACACGATGAAGCTGCATTGCGTCCTTACTTCCTCAGTGCATTGTCGAAGCCGGTCGCTGTGGCGAATGCGGCACGGTCCGAGGCATTGCGTGCGTTTTATGAGGCTCGTAACGGGGTGCAGGAAACCAGCGTCATGGAGGAAAAACTCGAAAACCGCCCGACTTATATTCTCGCACGGGGTCGATACGATGCGCCGCAGACCGAGGATCAGCTTGTGGCCCGTCTCACTCCTACTGCGCTACCACCGATGGATGCGGGTCTTGCCAAGGATCGACTAGGTCTCGCGCTCTGGTTGACGGATCCGCAGCACCCATTGACCGCTCGCGTGGCGATGAACCGTTTCTGGCAATTGCTTTTCGGCAGGGGCTTGGTGGCGACTACTGAAAACTTCGGCGTCCAAGGCGCACAACCGACTCATCCCGAGTTACTCGACTGGCTCGCTCAGGACTTCGTCCGCTCAGGATGGGATGTGAAACGCACATTGAAGCAAATTGTGCTGAGCGCGACTTATCGTCAGGACTCGGTGTTGCGACCGGATCTTGCGGAGAAGGATCCAGAGAATTTGATGCTCGCACGGGGCCCGACGTATCGTTGGCCTGCGGAGATGATTAGGGACACGGTACTAGCCGCCAGCGGTTTATTGTGGGAGGAAATGGGGGGCGCACCTGTTAGCCCTTACCAACCCGGCGATCTGTGGCGCGAAAGCAACTCCATGAGTCCCCCCTACCGCCAAAGCACGGATCACAACCTCCATCGACGAAGTCTTTATACTGTCTGGAAACGGACTGCACCAATGCCGAACATGCAAGCGTTTGATGCGCCTTCTCGCGAGGTGTGCGTCGTCAAACGCAGTAACACAGGCACACCCCAACAGGCTTTTGTGTTGCTCAACGACACCCAATTTGTCGAAGGAGCACGAGTCTTAGCTGAACGGACGCTCAAGGAAGGCGGGGTGACTCTTGAAGCTCGTATCGAGTTTGTTTTCCGGCGTCTCACGGGGCGCAAGCCCATTCAACGCGAGGTCGTGTTGCTCAAGGAACTTTGGACGGATCAACGTGAAAGATTCAAACTCGAACCCGACCGAGCTACGAAACTTGTCGACGTCGGCGACCAGAAACGAGATGCCACCTTAGATGCCGTGGAATTGGCTGCAGCGACCAGTGTAACACAGGCCATCCTGAACCTCGATGCGACCGTGTGGAAACGGTAACGATTTATGCTACCTGATTTGAACCCGCTTTTCAGTCCGTTTGGGATGACTCGCCGTCACTTCTTTTCAAAAAGTGCGCGGGGCTTCGGGGTTGCCGCGCTGGCCAGCTTGCTACCTGAATTCGCCCGAGGATCGGCCCCCTCAGCCCAGACGCTAGGTGGACTTCCCAGCCTTCCCCACTTTGCCCCCAAAGCAAAGCGAGTCATCTACCTTTTTCAAAGCGGAGGGCCATCCCACCTCGACCTGTTCGACTACAAACCCCTCTTGCAAAAGCATCACGGTGAACAATTACCGGATCACGTTCGAGGCAACCAACGGCTGACAGGGATGACCGCGCAACAGGCGTCCATTCCGCTTGCCGGTTCTGCATTGAAATTCGGACAACATGGTAAAGGCGGTGCTTGGTTCAGTGAAATCTTGCCATACACAGCCAAGGTTGCGGACGACCTTTGTGTGATTCGCTCCATGCACACCGAGGCAATCAATCATGATCCGGCGATTACATTTTTCCAAACAGGTTCGCAAATCGCCGGTCGCCCTTCTTTCGGATCATGGGTGCATTATGGACTCGGGTCGATCAACCAAAACCTGCCCGGGTTCGTGGTCTTGGTGACACCGAACAAAGGGGATCAACCCCTTTACTCACGCCTGTGGGGTGCGGGCTATCTCGATTCACGCTACCAAGGCATTCAGTTCCGTTCAGGTAAAGATCCCATCCTTTACATGGCAAATCCTGATGGCCCGTGCGGAAGCGGTCGGCGTGCACTGCTGGATAAACTCAACGACCTGAACCGCATTCAATTTTCAAAAGAATTGGATCCCGAAATCGAGTCTCGTATTTCTCAGTATGAAATGGCTTATCGCATGCAAACAAGCGTGCCAGAAGTCACTGATCTGACAAAGGAGCCGGAGTCAATTTTTGAACTCTACGGCGAGGACAGTCGTAAACCTGGCACCTTTGCAGCTAACTGCCTCTTGGCGCGACGGCTTGCGGAACAAGGCGTCCGATTTATTCAACTTTATCATCAAGGATGGGATCAACATGGGGATCTTCCTAAGGCCATTCGCAATCAGGCTCGTGAGACGGATCAAGCGAGCGCGGCACTGATCACTGATCTCAAACAACGCGGGATGCTCGATGATACCTTGGTGATCTGGGGCGGAGAGTTTGGGCGCACCTGCTATTCACAAGGCGGGCTGACCCTCGAGAACTATGGACGCGACCACCACCCGCGCTGCTTCAGCATTTGGTTGGCTGGCGGCGGGGTGAAGGGTGGCACCGTTTTTGGTGAGACCGATGATTACGGCTACAACATTGCATCGGACGGTGTCCACGTCCACGACCTTCAAGCGACCCTCCTGCATCTGCTAGGCATCGACCACGAACGGCTCACCTTAAGCTACCAAGGCCGCCGCTTCCGTCTCACCGATGTTCACGGCCACGTCGTGAAGCAAATCCTCGCGTGAGCAATGCCATGTCCAAATCCTCGACGACTGCTTGACGGATCGAGACCCCGTGAGAAACTGAAGTGATGAATCATCTCGCCCGTGCGCGTGAAGTTTTCCGCATCGAAATCGCAGCCCTCCAATCTGTCGCCCAACGACTGGATGATTCTTTTACCCAAGCCGTCGACCTAATCGTCACCCGATTGCGGGCGAGAAATAAATTGGTCATTCTCGGCATCGGCAAGTCGGGAAGTATTGGTCGCAAAATCGCGGCAACACTGACGAGCACAGGATCGACTGCGGTAGTTTTGGACAGCGTGGATGCCCTCCACGGTGACCTCGGGATTCTGGTGGATGGCGACGTTGTTCTCGCCTTAAGTTATTCCGGCGAAACCGATGAGTTGATCCAACTCTTACCCGCGCTCAAAAGATTTTCCGTGCACATCATCGCCTTTACATCGAAGGCAGACTCGATCCTAGGACGGCACAGTGACCTAATTCTCAACGTGCGCGTGGGCAAGGAAGCCTGTCCCTTCAACCTCGCCCCAACCGCTAGCACCACGGCCATGCTGGCGATGGGTGACGCCCTCGCGATGGCTGTCCTGCAGGCACGCGGTTTTAACAAAGCAGATTTCGCCAAGCATCATCCTTCCGGATCGATCGGACGCGCCCTCCTCCTGAAAGTTGGCGATATTATGAGAGGCGGTGAACGCAACCCCGTCGCGTCACAAACGTCATCCGTTCAGGATGCCTTATTAGTCATGACCCAATGCCGTTCCGGCAGTCTCAGCGTCACGGATTCAATGGGGCGATTGGTCGGAGTGTTTACGGACGGTGATCTCCGTCGGCATATGGCCCAAAACACTGACGTCCTGCGCAAAAGGCTTTCGGAAGTCATGACGAAGAATCCAATTTGCATCACCGCCGAAGCACTCGCCGTAGAAGCCCTGAAGATTTTCGACGCACGCCAAATCGACGACCTCATCGTCGTTAATAAAAAGAACCAACCCATCGGCATCATCGACTCGCAAGACCTACCCAAACTCAAGATCCTGTAAACAGTTTGGCGCAGGCCAGCAGCCTCACTTATTATCGAAACTGATGGAGAGGTTATGGCGTTCTAGGATGGTGCCTTCTCGGAAGGCTAGGTCGGATAGCGCGATATTGTATTGGGCTAACGCTTGAATCTCGTCGAATTGACGTTGTGTTAAATCGCGTTGGGATTGCAGAACCAGATAACTGGTGCTCCTCCCATTTTCGAGTTTTTTCTGCTCAGCGAATAACGCGTCTTGCGCATAGGCTCGGGCAGCTCGTGAGGACTGAACTTGCTCGAAAGTGCTACGGATAGTTTTGATCGCATCATCAATTTCTACCATGATGGATTGCTCCTGCTGTTTGTATTGGAGGAGAAGCTGTTGTTTGTTGATTTTGGAGGACTGGTAACGGGTTTTCGCTGCGGTGTTGCCAATTGGAAAACTAAGGCGACCTACCAGCCCGTAGTTGGGTCCTTTATCGCGACCTAAATCTTGCAGGACATCGCTATAAGAAAGATTGTTCGCATTTTGACCGTAACTGGCTGTGACATCCAAGGAAGGCCAAATTTGGTTTTTCTGATATTTGAGGGTAAAGTCTTGTTTCTCGAGGGTGAGTTTCCGCTCCTGAATCTCAGGGCGTGATGTCAAACCTCGGCTCCAACTATCGCTCAAACTAGTGACGACCGGCACAGCGACTAGGTTTTCAATGGGATTCAGGTTTTGCCCTAACAAGGAGGCAAAGTCGTCCGTGACGAGGGCTTTGAGGGCGTTCTCTTGCTGTGAATAGTTGCGCTGAGCTTCGATCAGACTTGCCTCAGTGGCGGCGGCTTGGGATTCGGCCTGTTTCTCATCTAGCGGAGCAATGGCACCGACCTGCACTCTTTTCTTCGACTCCCTGACGAGTTGCTGGGCAAGCTCGTAGGCGGTTTCCTGCACCTTGATATTCTCACGGGAGAAAATGAGTCGGTAATAAGCCTGTTCGACGCCAGCGATGGTCACCATGATCTGCTGACGTAGGCGCCATTCGGAGATCCGCAAATCGCGCTTGTTGATCTGGATTTGTAGGCGGGCACCATCGATAAGAAAATTCTTGAGCAACGGTTGCGTCAAGCTGATGCCTTCGCTGGCAACATAATCACTCGTAGCAAGCCTCGGAACATATGAGGTAAAATCTGAGCCCGAAGTATTCGCAAAAATATCATAGCTCAACCCAGTGCCTGTGGGGATGGCACCGTTTAAACCGACCCCAAAGGAATCGCGCTCAGACTCACGAGGTGCATAGCTGCGGCCTTGAGCATCGACTCCTCCTGGGCTCGTATTGAAGGCGTGACCGGCACTGAAGCTCAAGACAGGGTCGTAGGCACCATAGCTCCCCGAGAGGGTGAATCCCGCAAGGCGTGGGTTAAATCGCTCGATGGCTACACTCAGGTTGTGTTCGAGTGCCATTTGGATGGCATTCGGGAGCGTGATCGGCTTGTTGGTCCCCATGTTGAACGCTGGGGCACGATTCGTTTGGCCTTGAACCATTGTTAAGGCACCGACTAGGACAACACCCAATAAAAAAAAGACTCTCATCACTCGCACAGTTTGCTGAATTACAACCGTTTCGTCAAAACTTTCATCCTCACTCACCTTGAACCCAATCCGATGATTTCTTGTTCCGAAATATTCATCCCTCGGCTCCTACATCTTGCGGGATCAATCCGTTCGACGGAAAAATCAGGTCACATTCGCAAGGGATAAGACACCGGAAGGGCACCGGAGGTTTCAACTTTTCGCAGGCAAGTCACCGCCAAGGGTTCATCATGGCATCAATTATTTTGAAATGGAATGAATCGCCTTGATGGTTTCCGGCTCTTTATAATGTCGCTTGAGGTTTACTTCCTTGAGCAAGGCGGCGGGAACTCGGGCGATGAATTCTGG
>Ga0114966_10004179_pt1 | contig 12450 bp, 15 predicted proteins | sample M_130207_XF_Meta_FD_87029 | JGI IMG/M metagenome (GOLD analysis project Ga0114966, IMG submission 87029) | Freshwater microbial communities from Lake Montjoie, Canada to study carbon cycling - M_130207_XF_MetaG | ecosystem: Environmental > Aquatic > Freshwater > Lake | place: Lake Montjoie...
GGCAACGCTCCCAATTTTATGGTGAAGGCCATCGCGGATCAGGCAAAAATCTGCACCCCATCGTTCTTGGGTTACATTTTTAAATACACCATTCCCATTATGTTACCGATGCTAGTAATCGTTTGGTTCTTGTTTTTTCGTTAGCCGACCTCGCTCTGGAACAAGTCTGACAACCGTTCCAATTCTCCATTGCATTCGCACGCCTCTCCTCATTTACTGCGATTCGCTATGACACGTAAAACCAAAATAATCGCCACGTTGGGACCATCGACCGATTCTGCTGAAATGATCGGCAAGATAATCGACAAAGGGGTCAATGTTGTGCGCTTGAATATGTCTCATGCACACCACGATTGGATCCGAAGGGTGGTCGCTGACATTCGGTCCACTGCACATCTACGCAATACGTGTGTCGGAATTCTCCTAGATACCCAAGGCCCCGCCATTCGCACCGGCGATCTCCCGACAGCACTCGACCTCACTGCGGGTCAAAAATTTACACTGACCGTCCGTGGCGAGAGGAGTGAAGAGGTTCATTCCGTGGATGTAAATTATGAAAACTTTGTCAACGACATCAACGTCGGCGATATCGTTCTGGTCGATAACGGCGAGATTGAGATGCGGGTTGTGACTAAGGATCACAATAAAATTGAGTGTGAAGTAATCACTCCGGGAAAGTTGGGAAGTAGACGGCATATCAACCTGCCGGGTGTCAAGGTAAGCCTCCCCGCGCTCACCGCAAAAGATTTGGCGGATATCGCGCTCGGACTCGAACTCGGGGTCGATTACATCGCCCTCTCCTTCGTCAGAGAAGCCAAGGATATCCAACAACTCAAAGCAGTCATTCAGAACGCCGAGACCCGTCCCCTTATCATCGCCAAAATCGAGGATCAACAGGCTGTTTTAAACCTGAACTCCATAATTCAAGAAGCGGACGGCATCATGGTCGCACGCGGTGATCTCGGGATCGAATGCCCCTACGAAGAACTCCCCATCATTCAGCGAAAAGTTGTCAAAGAATGCATGCGAGTAGGCAAACCTGTCATTGTTGCAACTCACATGCTGGAGAGCATGATTGATAACCCCATGCCTACCCGCGCCGAAATAACCGATGTAGCCAACGCGGTCTTCGAACAGTCCGACGCGATAATGCTCTCCGGTGAAACCACCGTCGGAAAATACCCGCTCAAATGCCTCGAGGTTTTTGACAAAATTTCTCGACGCATCGAGCGATCCGGTGGGGCCAATTTCCATGAACGCGCGGGCCTCACCTCGCCTCGACAGAAGATCATGAAAAGTGCGGTCATCATGGCCAATGAAATGAAAGCCGAGGCGATTCTTGTTTTCACCCTCCACGGAAACATGGCCCGTTACGCCTCCTGGATGCGCCCCCACTATTCAACAATTCTGGCCATCTGCGATAATCAAGAAGTGGCCAACCGACTGACCCTCAACTACGCCGTAATTCCCATCGTCAAACCCTTCATTCAGTCTGTTCCTGAGCACAATTTAACCGAAACCATTTTGCTTCTGACGCAAAGCGGCCACCTCAAATCAGGAAATACAGTCGTGATCGTCAGCTCAATTCAAAGCGGCGATCACACAGTAGACGCTATCCAGATGCGAGTAGTTTCCTGAACAGGCAAGCGGTGTAAGCTCCTCATAAACAACAACATACGAAATTCTTAACCGCCTAAAAAAGCGAGGCGGCCCATTGCGGGCCGCCTCTTTTTAACGCAGGCGAAAGGCAAGAAACACCTGCGAATCCATTCGCTAAAGGCAAGAAGAAGAATGGATGTCCATAAAGGACACCAAAAGTTGACATTGTTCACCCAAGGACGCAAGTGGAAAAAATCAAAAAAATCAAATCTGTTTTCGTGTTGAATCTCGAGATTTTTCGCGATTTTACGGGGGCAAGTTTTGCATCCGTTTCCAGAGACTTGACCGAACATTTTTTCCAGTTGATAATGGTTTGAGTGTAGGGATGGTTAGTTCGTTTCGTCCTGTCGATGCTCCGCTATGATCAAGAAAAGCAAACCCCGTAAGGGATTGAACCGCCAACAGAAACGCGATTTAGATATCGAAATTGGGTTTCTGGAGGGTGTGATCCGTCGTGATCCGGGCTATCTCGAAGCCCTTCAGATCCTTGGGGATGATTATACTCGGCGAGGAAAATTCCTCGAAGGTCTGAAAATTGATGAATCGTTGGCTCTTCTCCGTCCTGATGATTCGTTGGTGCACTACAATTTAGCGTGCAGTTATTCTCTGACGGATCAGTTCGATCGTACGCTCAAGTCCTTAGAAACAGCCCTTGCGTGTGGTTACCGCGATTTTAAATGGTTAGCGGAGGATCCGGATTTGGAAGCGTTCAGAGAACAGACTAGTTACAGCAAAATAAAGCTTCTGATTCGCAGCTTGAAAGCGAAAACCACGAGGAAGGATGAGTGACATTCCGTTAGCCTGTGGGTTTTTGCTGACTTCCTCTGAGGAATTTAGCTAAGTTGGGTTCCAGATGAACGTGACGATTGGCTCCAAGACCCAACCTTATCGTACAGTCGCGTTTAACGATCGGCGAAACGAGGTGGAGTTGATTGAGCAGCGGTTGCTTCCTCACCAATTCAAGATTGTTCGGACGGCCACGTTTCGGGCCACGGCGCAGGCGATCATGGACATGGTGGTTCGAGGGGCAGGGGCTATCGGGGCCACGGCAGCCTTCGGTTTCGCCCAAGGGTTACGCGCGTTTCGTGGGCGGGATCTTGGCAAGTTTGAGGCGCATCTTGAGACCGTGTTTCAAGTTTTAAAAAACGCTCGTCCCACGGCGGTTGATCCTGTCAATGCCATGACCCAAATTCGCGCTAACCTTCGCGCAGGAGCACCAGTTTTCGATCAGCAGGAACAAGCACTCAGACTCGCGCATGCGTTTGCGGAGGAGGACGTGCGGCATTGTGCTGAGCTGGGTGCAATCGGCGAGAAGTTGATTCGACCTGGGTGTCGTGTGCTGACGCATTGTAACGCGGGTTGGTTGGCCTTTGTGGATATCGGATCCGCTACAGCACCGCTTTACGCCGCGCATCGAAAGGGTGTGAGTTTCCATGTGTTTTGTAGCGAGACTCGCCCTCGATCCCAAGGCTCCACGTTGACCGCGTGGGAACTGGCGCAGGAAGGTGTTTCTCATGAGGTCATCGCCGATAATGCTGCTGGGCATTTGATGCAACGGGGTGAAGTGGATCTCGTGATTGTCGGAAGCGATCGGACGTTGGGGCGCACGGGCGAAGTTGCTAATAAGATCGGGACGTATACTCGGGCTGTGTTGGCTCATCGCCACAAAATTCCGTTTTATGTCGCGATTCCACTTTCGACACTCGATTGGGATTTACTTGCGGGCCTTGAGATTCCGATTGAGGAACGGCACGAGAGCGAGGTCATGGAAGCATGGGGCATCAATCCTCGAGGCCAACGCACCTCGGTGCGAGTCGGCAACCCGACCAGTCACGCTCGCAATCCAGGCTTTGATGTGACGCCGCCCGAGTTAATTACGGGGATCCTTACGCCACTGGGTGTTTTTAAGCCCAAGGAGCTTTGGAAACACAGGAAACGTCTCGGTTTTAATGAGCCAAAGGTTGGATCGTGCATTTCAAAGAACGAATGAAACTTGATATTTTAGGCGATTCGCCCGGGGTTTTTGAGATTAAGACCAAGTCATCAGGCCCGGTTGGAGAACTGCCATTGACGCCGGAGTTTTTATTGGAACGGCCCAGCGGCGATCTTTTCGGACTGACACAGAATGCTGGGATGGGCTGGAATCCTCGGGAGCTCAATCGTCCACAATTCTTGATTTTAAGCACTCAAGGCGGTCTGCGTGCGCCCGATGGCGAACCGATCGCCCTAGGGTATCACACGGGCCACTGGGAGATTGGCCTTCTAGTTCAAGCAGCAGCTAAGGAGTTGCGGAGGGTAGGGGGGATTCCGTTTTCAGCCTACTGTTCAGATCCCTGCGATGGGCGCACTCAAGGAACTGTCGGGATGTTTGATAGTCTGCCTTATCGCAATGATGCGGCGCAGATATTTCGACGGTTGATTCGCTCACTACCGACAAGACTCGGAGTGATGGGAGTGGCCACCTGCGATAAGGGGCTACCCGCGATGATGATGGCACTCGCGGGCACCCCCAATCTCCCGACGATTCTCGTGCCGGGCGGGGTGACTCTTCCCCCAACCCATGGGGAGGACGCTGGGGCCGTGCAAACCCTTGGCGTTCGATTCTCGCATGGTTTGGTCACTCTAAAGGAGGCATCAGAACTCGGCTGTCGCGCCTGTGGTTCAGCGGGTGGTGGGTGCCAATTTCTTGGAACGGCCGCAACCTCCCAAGTTGTGGGGGAGGCCCTCGGACTTTCGCTGCCGCATTCCGCGCTCGCTCCTTCGGGCCAACCCGTGTGGACCGATATCGCCGTCCGTTCCGCGCGAGCTTTGGTTAACCTTGAGCAATCGGGCCTGACCACCAAGGTTTATCTCACCCCTGCGAGTATCCATAACGCCATGGCTGTCCATGCGGCTTTTGGTGGATCTACCAATTTACTGCTACACATCCCAGCCATTGCCCATGCGGCGGGGCTTCCTCGACCGACTGTGGATGACTGGATTGCGATCAACCGCCGCGTGCCTCGAATCGTGGATGTGTTGCCGAATGGTCCGGCGTATCATCCCACCGTGCGCGTATTTCTGGCGGGTGGTGTGCCCGAGGTGATGTGGCACCTGCGTGAACTGGGTGTGATCGATCCCACAGCACGCACAGCAGTTGGTCTGACCTGGAACGAGATTCTTGATTGGTGGCGCACTTCAGAACGACGCGCCAAATTCCGAGAAATTCTGCGTGAACAAGATGGCGTGGATCCCGACGAAGTGATCATGACTCCCGCCCGTGCCCGCGCCCGTGGACTCACCAGCACAGTCACATTTCCGAAAGGAAACATCGCGCCCGAAGGTTGCGTGATCAAAAGCACCGCCATTGATCCCAGCGTTGTCGATGCCGATGGGGTCTATCGCAAGACCGGCCCTGCCCGCGTCTTCACTAGCGAACGATCGGCCATACTGGCACTCAAATCAGGGGCTATTGTCGCGGGTGATATCATGGTTGTGATCGGCGGCGGCCCGCTTGGCACTGGCATGGAGGAGACCTACCAACTCACCTCCGCTCTCAAATATCTACCCTTCGGAAAACATGTGGCACTTGTCACCGATGCACGCTTCTCGGGCGTCTCCACGGGGGCATGTTTGGGCCATGTCGGACCGGAGGCACTCGCAGGAGGACCCATCGGCAAGATTCGCGACGGGGATGGAATTCGCATTCTGATCAACCGCAACACGCTCGAAGGCAGCCTTGATCTAGTCAGTACCGAAGGTCGAGAGTTGACCCCCTCCGAAGCCATCCGACTTCTCGCTCAACGAGAATCCCACCCAAACCTCGCACCCCATCCCCTCCTACCCGACGACACCCGACTCTGGGCAACCCTCCAATCTCTCAGCGGTGGCCCCTGGGGAGGCTGCGTCTACGACGTGGATTCGATCGTGACCCACTTGACCGGCAGAAAATAGCGCTGTGGACTGAGAGTGAGTTGAGGGGGCCTTGTTGGTAGTGCTACGGTTGCTCGCGTAGTGGGGAGGGTGGGTTGGGCAGTTTGTTGATGTTAGGGGCTGGTTCGGGGGCGTTGGTGCCGAAGTATTTACTGTAGACCGGAGCGAAATTTGGGTTTGTTTTAGCGAAGTCATGGAGTTTTCCCTTGAACTCTTGCAACTGAGGCACCGCAGTCTTCTGGTAATCGAGGACAATTCGCGACAGTTCGTCAGATTGGCGACGAATCAGGATGACTTCCCTAAATAGGAAAATAAAAAACGTGCCCGTGAGCAGGAGTATCGCAGCGATTACCATTAGCAACGCGGATCGCAGGGTCTGGACTCGATTCGATAGATCGGAGTGGTCCTTCGGTTGAGCCTCTGGATTTGCGAGCAGTGGATTTTCAGAATTACTCATGTTAGCGAACCGTGGGGGTGTTGTTGGCTCCGGGCTTGGCTCGCAGTCCGATGCTGAGCAAAATCGGATCAATTGTTGAATCTCGCTTGGAGTATTCGACGCAATCTCCGGCCAGAGCTTGGATCATGGCGCGGTTCCGGTTCACGGCGGCGGCGTCTCGTTGGAGGGTTTGCAACTGGCGCGAACAGGTGAGATACCAAAAACAAAAGGCACCGGTAATCGCAACCGCAGCCAGTAAGCCTAAAGTCCCAAATGTGAGTACGAGGTCTTTTTTGAGCATGCACTTAAACCGTAACGAAAATGCGAGCGTGCTCCAAGTCGAAATGCTCCGATATTAAAAACGAGGCTCGAACTCGGGTTACTCGGTGGGTTTGACTTTCATTTCGAAGGGGGGAATTCGGGTGAAAATGGGTTGACCTGTTGATGTCACGCCGAGGTAGCTGCCAGTTGCTACGGCGGATGGAGTGTCAAAAACATGAAAACTATTATAGCTGAACGATTGCCCCGGCTCTAAGGCGGGGAATTGTCCGACGACTCCATCGCCTTCAAGCACGGTGGTTTCATTGTGTGCATCGCGCACGACCCATTTACGGCCCTTGATCGTCACACTGAGGTCTGAGTGATTGTGGATGGTGATGTAATACACAAAACAATGGGGGCGATCGGGGGGTGTGGCCATGTGGGGTTGATGCTGTACATGATCCAGCGTGACTATCAGGCCGGGTAATTCGATCAGATCCTTTGAATCACTCACAGAAGGATTTACCCACTCGGGTGATTATTTGGCCTTGGGTGCTTGCCCTGCGATGCTCAAGGAGATATCGATTTCATCCGAGACCTTTTCTTCAAACTGTCCCGGGTTGATGTTGAAGTCACTGCGTTTCACCTTAAAATTCGCTCTGATCACTAGGAGGTCGCCGTCGAGTTGTGGCAATCGTGCTTTGAGCTTGTCCTTCAAATAACTGATTTTAACAGGGGCTGTAATCGTTTTTTTGACGCCCTTAATTGTGATCGTTCCTGTCACATCCGCCGTGGTGTCATTACCTGAAGTTTTAACGTTCGATAATTTTTCCATGACGAAACTAATTTCTGGATACTTGGCTGCGTCGATCCATTTCTCGCTCAACAAATGATCCTTCATCATCGAGTTAGGAACGTTGAGAGAGTTGGCGGCAACAATGATTTTTCCTGTGAACGCTCCCGGTGCCTCGGGATCGAATTGAACCAGACCTGAAATCCCCGTCGCGGTGCCGTTGATCGATTCGAGAATCGCATCCAGCTTGAATACAGCGTTATTAACGCCTTTCGGATCTTTGAAATCAAATGTGATGGGTGCAGCTAAAACGGCGTTGGCCAGCAGGAGGCTGACGATGAGTGGGAGAAATTTCTTCATGATCATTTTGATACTTGTTTCGGTCTTAGAAAGTAGCCCACCACAGAAAAAAAGCCAGAGGTCATCATTCCTAAAACGAGAAAATCAATTCCCGGAGTAAATCGTTTTTCGATGATGGGATATTCTAACGTGGTCACAGGGTCGATTTCCATCCGTGTCTCATTTGATCTTGTCCAGCCCAAGTGCATCCCACCAAAGAACCAAAAGGCCACATTGAGAACTGCGATCAAACCGGCGAGGGAATACAGAATGTGATGACGTCGTTTCACTAGTTCATCGCGTCGTTGATCGCTCCAAAATAGCCGGCGTAGAAGGAAAGTATATTCCACGCAACGTAAAGGACCACAGCGAGATAGAGAATCCGTGGGGTCCAATCGACGATTGCTTCGAATTGGCGAGTTGCTTGTTCTTGATAATAGACATGCAGACGCGCCAGCGTGTTATCGAGGTCACCGCTGATTTCACCCGTCTGATACAGATTACAGAATAGCGTGGGGATGGCTCGAATTGCGGGCAACATTTCCGCCGGGGTTCGACCTGCGGCGATGCCTTGGGGCAGATGGGTCGTGGCTCGGATGAGTCGAGGTGAACCGCTGCATCGACTGCCCAACACCCAGACTTCGGAAATGTTGATCCCAGCCGATAATAGGGCTTCCATTGTCATGGCTAAGCGGGCAAGGGCAACATTGCGTCGAGCTTCACCCAAGAACGGGATTCCGTTCAAAATGGATTCAAACAACGCTTTCCACTGACCTCCAAACCGTCCTGTCCCTAACATTAGAAGGCCAATACCGATAGCGTAAAGAGGGATGAAGATCCCGAGTTTACTCAACAAAAATGGGAGAACTTCGCCCTTCCAAACTAAATCTGTTAACAGCGACGTCGGAAAAATAAGCGCGGCGAAATGAAGCACAAACACCGGGTAGGCGAAACTAGAAAGCATCTTCCGTAGCAACCGCGCTCGGTCCGAATAATACCTACCTAAGGTAAGAAATACCTGATCGAGTCGGCCAGTTTTTTCACCCGCTTCCAACAACGACCGATCCAGCTCGGGAAGTCGCTCAGGAACGCTGCCGAGTGCATCAGAAAAAGTTTGGCCTCGTTGCAACCCCGCGATGATCGCAGGAACCATGGCAACCACGGATCGGCGCGGGGGATTTTTTCCAACGGTTTGAAGCGCACCGATCAATCCCAACCCGGCCCGCTGAAGGGTTCCGAGTTGTTCATAAAATGCCGCCTGAGCTTCGAGGTATCCGGGGGTGAGGATAAGGGGCATATTTCTCCCCAATTAAGCTCAACTGGCCACTTGGTCCAAGGCCGCTTTCAGATCGCGTTTGCTTCGTGCCCCAGCCAGTTGCTGGACTAATTCACCACCCTTGAAAATCAAGAGCGCGGGAATTCCAGAAATGCGATATTGAGCGGCAAGATTTTGGTTGTCGTCTACGTTGACCTTACCAATCTTCACGCGACCCAAGTATTCTCCGGCCAATTCATCGAGCACCGGTGCGATCATCTTGCAAGGGCCGCACCAAGGAGCCCAGAAATCTACCAACACAGGAGTACCTGAACCGATAACTTCGGTTTGAAAATTTGCTTCCGTGAGTTCAACAATTGTATCAGCAGCCATAGGAATTAGAAAATAATCGAGAATCGCAACAATGCAAGGGGCTGTGGTGCTAGCTGCCGAGCATGAACACTCTCACGAGTGCAGCGAGACCGGCGACGGCCGCAGCAACAGCGAGACCGATATCCAATTTGTCGATTCGAGCTGGGACAGTCGGCTTTTTCTTGAGATTGGGAGGGGGCGGAATTGCAGCACCTCCACCAGTCGCGGCACTGCCTGGAAGTGGCGGAGCTGCGTGGGACGCAACCGGCGCGGCAGTGCCCGTCGGAGCCGCAGCGGCTGGAGTGGGTATTTTGACCGTTGGGGCGGAAGTAGGTTTCGGCGGCAAAGTGATCCGGACAGTTTCCTTCTTCGGCTGGATTTTAATTGTGTCCAGCGTCCTGTTTACAACAGGAGCTTCTACCCTTGGTTCAACCTTGATCGAATCTGGTGAGCCCTGAGTTGGAATGCCGATGGGGACTTGAGGAGGTGTCGGTGTATCCGACGGCGGCACATTTGAATTTTCGTCAGCCATAAAATTTATTGATTTAGAAAATGGAGCACCCTGCGCGCTGTGTCAATGGTTTTTCGTTTCGTCAGAAAGGATTATCCCGTCTTGGTTCGGTTATTTGGGTTCCCCCGAACTCAGGAGTGGGCCGATGGTTTTCCAGAGGTGTTCTGTGATGATGCGATGGCCTTCGGGGGTTGGGTGGATACGGTCAGCGAGGTTTAGCTCTGGTTTGCCGCCAACTCCTTCGAGCAGAAATGGGATCAAGGTGGCATTGGATTTTTTGGCGACTTCAGGGAAAACTTTGGCGAATCTCTCCAGATATTCAGAACCCATATTCGGGGGCATCTGCATTCCTGCGACCACTATTTTTACGCTAGGATTCTTGGCGGCCACGCGTTCAATGATCATGAGCATATTCGAGCGAGTGGCCTCGGGACTCAAACCTCTGAGGCCATCGTTGCCGCCGAGTTCCAAAAGAAGATAATCAACGCGCTGTTTGAGTAGCCAATCGATTCGCCGTAAACCACCCGCCGTGGTGTCACCGCTGACTCCGGCATTGATGACTTTGATTTTGAATTGGGTCTGATCCACTTTCTGTTGAAGCAGGGCCGGGAAAGACTCATCGGGATCGACGCCGAATCCTGCTGCAATACTATCGCCCAACACTAGGAAGTTGCGCGGCGTGTTGGTGTTTATTTGTGCGGTGGCAAAACAGGTTGAGAGAACCAAGATTGCGAGTGCTAGGTTGAATCGCACGAGCCAAGAAAAAATTACTTTCAAAAAGTTGTTTTTGAATTCTGGAGAGATGAGTTGCGGCATGGCCTATGCAAAGGGCAAAATCATTTTGTGTCAACCCAGTGGAAAAAGCGGAATGCTTCACAGGCAACCCCCAAGGTTGTTGTACTGGGTGGGATTAACCGCGATTATGTGATCCTAGGTCAACGGCTGCCGAGAGCGGGCGAGACGGTTTTAGGTCAGGAATTATTGGTTGGACCGGGTGGCAAAGGGGCCAACCAAGCGGTGGGAGCTCACCGTTTGGGTGCGGAGGTCAGTCTGATCGGAGCGGTTGGTTCGGACGCGACTGGCGAAGCCTTATTACAAGGATTGACCGAGGAAGGCGTGGATGTGTCCCATGTTTCGATCACGTCCAAATCTGTCAGCGGCACGGCGTTAATCTTGGTTGATTCCAGGGGAGAGAAGATGATCGGAACGGTGGTGGGAGCGAACCGTCATGTCACGGTTGCTCAAGTCCGCAAAGCACGCAGAGTTATCGAGGCCGCTGATGTCCTGCTGCTGCAATTTGAAATCCCAATGCCGGCACTCCGAGAGGCGGCTCGATTGGCTTATCGTGCGGGGGTGACAGTTATTTTGGATGCTGGGCCTCCAATTAAGAGTCCAGAAATTCTTTGGCAACATATTCATATATTGCGTGCCAACGCGACCGAGGCTGAGGCGTTGAGTGGATTAAGAATCCGCGACGAAAGAACCTCTCGTCGAGCAGGCGCAACCCTTCTGAAGCGCGGTTTACAAGCTGTCATCCTTCCCACTGAACAGGAATCGGACCTGATGTTGTGGAATGGCAGCGAGGCGATATTGCCGTGGTTTCAGGTTAAAACGGTGGATGCAACTGGGGCAGGGGACGCCTTCGCCGCAGGGTTAGCGGTGGGCCTTGGTGAAGGATTGTCGCTTATCGAAGCGGGACGTTTGGGGAGTGCCGCTGCCGCTCTCAAGATTACTCGAAAAGGCGCGCAAGCGGGAATGCCCACGCGCCAACAAACCCATCACCTTCTTCTGACCCTACCGCAAGGAGGGAGTTAACCTTATGGGGTCGCGGTGGCGTCTTTAAAGCGTTTCAAGTCGCGATCGCCCGGTTTCGCAGGAGCGTTCCAAGTTTTGATAAACCTTGTCGTGGGCTCAAGCCAACGCCACAGTTCAGCATGGCCATCCGCGAATGAAAGCGTGCCTCCATTGCCATGCGTACTGGCGGGCGCGTTTTGCCAATAGTTTTCCGCGACAGGAACGGCAAAATAGGAATCCTCAATCGTAATGGGACTTTCATGCACGAACACCATTGCAGAGGAGGGCGGGGGCCTACGGATATCCGAATACTTTTTATTGGGCCCGGCTTTCGGATTCACAAAACTGGTGTCCGCAGCTCCGTAAAGCCGAGCATCGCTGGCATCAGCACCGCCCATTTGACCGTTCATGGACCAACTCCGGACGCGTGTGACCATCTTGTTCCCCAGTTTTTCTGGCTTGTCGTTGGGGCAACGGTAGATATCGACCGAGGTGTTATATTTCCAGAGTGATCCGGCTTTGATGAAGGTCAGATTTGTCATGCCTGGTTGGCCGCTGCCGACATCGCCGGTTATCCAGGACTTCGGATTTCCCAGCCAGTTTAACACCAATCGGTCGTCGTAATCGTCCTTGTAAAGTAGCCAAGCCAACTGCATCTGTTTCAGATTGTTGATGCAACGAACCGACCCAGCTTTCTCCTTAGCTCTGGCAAGTCCGGGTAGAAGCATGCCGGCGAGGATTGCGATGATCGCGATAACAACCAGCAACTCGATCAAAGTGAAGCCCTGCTTCCGATGAGAACAGTCTGGTTTGGTTGGGGTTGAGAAAAACATAAGGCAGACAGGTTAATGGTTTCCAGCGTTAAAGCAAAACTATCATTGGCGTGGGGGTTCTAGGTTTATCCTACGAATCTGCATCATCTGATTGAAGTTGAGGAGTGTGCGTCTCGCTGCACAGGGTCGCCGAATTCTGAACCAAGCGGCCTCGAGGGCCCCAATCCGAAAGTCCATCAATCGCCGAACAATTTCTTGAGTTGATTTCTTGCCGCAGATTCTCGAGCGTCTGCTTTTTCGGAACCTTTAAAATCGCGTTTGATCAGGTCAAACCACTCGCAGTAA
>Ga0114966_10004181_pt1 | contig 12445 bp, 10 predicted proteins | sample M_130207_XF_Meta_FD_87029 | JGI IMG/M metagenome (GOLD analysis project Ga0114966, IMG submission 87029) | Freshwater microbial communities from Lake Montjoie, Canada to study carbon cycling - M_130207_XF_MetaG | ecosystem: Environmental > Aquatic > Freshwater > Lake | place: Lake Montjoie...
AAATGCACCACCACCATGACGCGCCATTCCTCCATAGGTATCAACAATAATCTTTCTACCCGTTAATCCCGCATCTCCCATAGGCCCGCCAATAACGAAGCGACCTGTTGGATTGATCAGAACCGTCAAATCCTTACGAGGAAGATCAATTGTCGCAAGAATTGGCTCGATAACGTATTGGATTATTTCAGGGGTTAACTTCTTTGCGACATCGACCTCCTCTGCGTGTTGACTCGAGATAACAACAGTGTTGAGTGCAATAGCACGATCTCCATCATATTCAATCGTCACTTGGGTCTTACCATCAGGGCGTAAATATGGAAGCTCTCCGGACTTGCGGACGCGTGAGAGTTGTTGAGCGAGGGCATGGGCTAACCAAATCGGCAAAGGCATGAGCTCCTTAGTGTCATCACATGCATAGCCAAACATCAGGCCTTGGTCACCTGCACCTTGTAAATCTAAAGGATCAGCACCTGATGCCATTCGATGTTCGTAAGCTTCATCGACTCCTTGAGCGATGTCCTGAGACTGCTGCCCAATAGATATTGAAACTCCACAACTATTTCCGTCGAAACCTTTGGCAGATGAGTCGTAGCCAATATCGAGAACTGTATCTCGAACTATTGTGTTTACATCGGCATAACCATTTGTAGTAACTTCACCAGCCACGTGAACCTGACCAGTGGTGATTAAAGTTTCGACCGCTACACGACTCTTTATGTCTTGAGTTAACAGAGAGTCAAGGACTGCATCGGAAATTGCATCTGCAATCTTGTCTGGGTGTCCCTCAGTTACGGACTCTGAGGTGAATAAGCGTTTTGACATTTAATTAGCCTAACTGCCCTACGGCGTGATCAAGGAGTAGATTTGCGAGAGCGTCTTTGGAGAGTTCCTTGAGCGCTATATCCGCACCAGTGCGTGTCAGAAGGATACCTTGCGTTGTATCTTTTCCGAAGACTGCGCCGTTGCTAACATCGTTAACATAGATGATATCTAGGCCTTTAGCCACTAATTTAGAACGAGCCGACTCGATCAACTCGCTTGTTTCAGCGGCGAAGCCAATCATTACTTGACCAGCCTTGGATAGTGAAAGCTCAGCCACAATATCTGGATTTGCCTCAAGTGCAATTGAAGTAAAAAAACTCTTCTTTATCTTGTCGGTAAGGCTTTGTGCTGGTTTTGCATCTGCAACGGCTGCGCACATAACAAGTACGTCGCAGAGTGGAAACTCTCCGACCAATGCAAGATGCATATCCGATGCGCTATCAACATCGATGATAGTGACTCCATCAAGGGCGGATGTATCCATATGGGCGGCAACTAGATGAACGTCGGCACCTCTACGAGCAGCCGCTGCTGCGATTGCGGCAGCTTGCTTGCCACTAGAACGGTTACCAATGAATCGCACAGGATCGATCGCCTCACGCGTTCCACCTCCACTTATCAGAACTCGCTTACCTACCAAGTCTCGAATATTTCCAGTGAGCAGATCGAACTCATTGATAATCGATGCTGTATCGGGAAATCTTCCTTGGCCGACGTCGTCACCCGTTAAGCGTCCGGTTTCGGGCTCCATGACAATATAACCACGAGTACGCAACGTCTCAACATTTGCAACCGTTGCAGGATCTCTCCACATAGTTGGATGCATCGCTGGAACTATCAGTATGGGTACATTCGTTGCGAGAATCAGATTCGTCAAAAGATCATCGGCGCGACCTATAGCAATTCGCGATATTAAATCAGCTGTCGCCGGGGCGATCAGAAAAAAATCCGCCTTAGCGGCAATTGAGATGTGTGGAACTTCGTGGACATTCTCCCAGACCTGCGTTGTTACTGGTCTACCCGAGAGCGCCTCCCACGTTGCTGCACCAACAAAGTTGAGTGAGGATGGAGTTGGAACAACCGTGACTCTATATCCGCGATCTTGAAGTCGACGCAGTACATCACAGGATTTGTACGCTGCAATTCCCGCTCCAACCCCCAGAACTACCTCGCGGGCCGTGACAGACATGTAAGAATCTACAGTTCGATTAAGCCGTTGGTTCGAGGTTTTCAATCGTCAGTAAGCCCTCATTGATTTCGCGAAGAGCGATGGAGAGTGGCTTCTCATGAACATGTGTCTCAACAAGGGGTCCTACATATTCAAGGAGGCCCTCTCCGAGCTGAGAGTAGTAAGCGTTAATCTGGCGGGCACGTTTGGCAGCGTAGAGAACAAGGCTGTACTTTGATCCAGTTTTATCTAGAAGTTCATCAATCGGTGGATTTGTAATGCCATCCATAGTTATTCCCCGCTCATAATTTTATGCAACTGTGTGGTCAAGATATCAAGCCTACCAGTTGTTCTACGACTCGCTCGACCTGATCATTGACTATGACGAGGTCAAAGAATGAGGCGGCGGCAAGCTCCTCCTGTGCAAGCTGCAGCCGTTGCGCGCGCCTTTGCGGGTCATCAGTACCTCGTCCTTCAAGCCTGGCTACTAACTCCTCCCACGTTGGAGGCTCCAGGAAAACTAAAATCGCATGAGGTAAATGGCTCTTCACTTGCCGTGCTCCATCAATCTCTATCTCGAGCAAGACATTTCGACCGGCCGACAACGCCTCTTCAACGGGTGAACTTGGAGTGCCATATCGATTTCCTGCAAACTCAGCCCACTCTAAAAACTCATCGGCTCTTATGCGACGTGAGAACTCTTCCTCGGTGATGAAGAAATAATCAACACCATCGTGCTCATTGGAGCGAGAAGATCTCGTTGTTGCCGAGATGCTCACCCAAAAATCACCTGTAGTTCGCAACCGTGAGGCAACTGTACTTTTACCAACTCCCCCTGGGCCAGAAAGGACTAGGAGTTTTCCTGGTGTAATCGCTCGCGCGCTCTTCATAAACTCATTTCGCAACTCTTTCAACTGGTGCCGTCCTAGTCCAGCGATTCTACGCGTTGGAGAGATACTTAGCCGCTCCATTATGGCGATTGCTCGAACTTTGCCTACTCCACTCATAGCCTCTAGTAACTCACGGACTCGCATCTTTGAAATCGACTCTTCATTTTCTGCAATCTCTAGAACTGTGTCGATGGAGAACTCGCCACTCTTAACTTTAGATTTCACCTCAGCCCGGCGTTTGCGTGATTGCACAGCTTTGGCAAGTGCCGCAGCACGCTGTTCTGCTGACAAGACCGGGGGTGTAGCCATGAAATAAATCTAGCCCACTCAGGTTAAATTAAAGAATCTGTGAGCTAATGTGAACGGCACGATCGCGCAACGCGCTAGCACCCTGCGCCCATGCAGAGGTTATTGGTCTACCAATGACGACTAAGTCGGCTCCTCTATCAATTGCTTCACGAGGTGTCATCGTTCGAACTTGATCATCAACTATAGTCACATCCGCAGGACGGACCCCAGGTGTAATAATCAGGATCTCTGCCCCGACGCTCTGACGTATCGCAGTAATTTCAAGTGGGGAACAGACAACTGCGCGAGCACCTCCTGCGACTGCGATTGTGGCCAACCCTACCGCGCTATCCAGAGCGTTTTCCTTAAAACCAATCTGGGCAATATCTAACTCTGACAGCGATGTCAGGACTGTTACGCCAGTAACAAATGTGTTGGTAAGAGCATCAGATGCAGCACGAATCATGGCTTCACCACCTGATGCATGAACTGTCAGATACTTTGGATTAAGGTTTTTGACTGCAAGTGCGGCACCTTTAACCGTGTGCGGGATATCGTGAAGTTTCAAATCCAGAAAGATATCGGCATCCGTTGATTCGGAGATAGCTCGAATACCTGCTTGCCCAAAATTTAGAAAAAACTCTAACCCTAGTTTGTAGACTGAAATTAAACCCTCAGTTGATTTGACCCATTCGATCGCAGTCATTAAATCATCAGTATCTACAGCTAAAACAATCGGGGCTTTCTTAGTCACACTATTCACCATCCTCTAGTCGATGCGCAAAGCCAATGGCATCACGTAATGATGCGAAGCCTTTAGCTAGAAGAAGCTCCTTAAGCTCATTTTGTATCTGAACAAGAGCCGATGGATTACCAAAACTTGCCGTACCAATCGATACTCCACTTGCACCCGCGGCTATCATCTCTAGTGCATCTCTGCCGCTGGATACTCCGCCCATTCCAAGAATTGGCACCTTTGGCATCGCCTCATGTACTTGATAGACGGCGCGAACTGCGATTGGTTTAATTGCGGGACCAGATAAACCACCAGTCTTACCACCTAAGTGTGGGCGCATTGTGTCGAGATTAATTACCATTCCAAGAACTGTATTGATCAGAGCTAAAGCATCGGCACCTGCGTCAACAACTCCCTTTGCGATTGAAACTAAATCTGTAACATCGGGAGAGAGCTTTGCAATGATGGGCAGTTCTCCCCCTAAAGTCCGACGCACTCCATCGATAACCCGTCGAGACGCCTCAGGATCACATGCAAATACAAGGCCACGATTTTCTACATTAGGACAAGAGATATTAACTTCTACCGCACTAATCCCGGGCACAGAGCGAAGCTTTCTAGCAAGGGTCGAATACTCTTCTACCGTCTCCCCTGCAATCGAGACAATTATTCTAGCTTTCTGAGAAATTAAGTAAGGGATATCTTTTGCAAGGAAGGCATCCAGGCCAGGGCCTTGCAGGCCAATCGAGTTAAGCATTCCACTGGGAGTCTCAGCCATTCTTGGCGTTGGTCTGCCGGTCCGCGCCTTGCTCATGACCGACTTTGTGACGACTCCGCCAATCTCATGAAGAGGGAAAAACTGTGCGAGCTCTCGACCCGAGCTGGCACAGCCACTGGCCGTAAATACAGGTGATGGAAACCATGCGTTGCCTAACGTTGTTGAAAAATCTACTGTGGTCATAAGGTTTTGCCGACCTTATCCCACTGAACAAGTGCGCCATCCATAACAGGGCCATCGATACATGAGCGAAGCATTGACACTTCCCCTGATGCATCGGCAACTGGAAGTACACATGTCATGCAGATTCCAACTCCACATGCCATCGCCTCTTCAACTGCGCATTGATGAACAACATCTGTGCCTGTGGTCAATTGATTGATGGCGGCTAACATAGCCATAGGACCGCAGGAATAAATAACAGCGATCTTCAAATCGGCAATCAACGACGCGATGGGATCGGTGACCCGACCCATCTGCCCCATGGAGCCATCCTCGGTATAAATACGCAGTGAGTTAACTGCCCGCTTTCCCTCCATCGGTGCATATATCTTGTTGGCAGTACTTGCCCCGAGCAACATGTCAACACGACAGCCGCGGGCATTGAGCACTTCCGCCAAACCAAAGAGCGGGGCTGAGCCATATCCTCCGCCAATGAGTAACACCTGCACAGGTTGAGTCGGAATTCCAAAGGCCGTTCCCAATGGAGCGACTACATCAAGGGTTACTCCCTCACCCTGAGCGCAGAGCCATTTACTACCTTGCCCATGCGGTGCAACTATCAGTTCGATAGTTCCACCAAAGGTAGGGTTTGAAGAGACCCTAGAGATAGCAAATGCTCGGCGCAGAATCATCCTCGAATTTTCTCCACCGACTTTAATAGCAACAAAATTTCCAGGCTTACAATTATCAGCGCAATCGCCAACGTTAATTATTAACTGGTGATACTGTCCAACGCGCTTATTGCTGACCACCATGGCATTTATCTGCTGAGCGCTCTTATTAATCTGTGCCATAACTACGCTAGCCATTCTTGCAGTGATTTAATTGATAGCTCATTACTTTGGATAAATCGAACTCCCTCAACTGCAGCGTTAAAGCCTGCCGTTGTAGTGATAATAGGTATCGAACGTTGGACGGCCGCGGTACGTATAAGCCATCCATCGGCACGAGTACCCCGCCCCACAGGTGTGTTAATCACCAAATCAATATCTCCAGAGTTAATAATATCGACGATCGTAGGCTCACCCATAGGCCCCGTTCCATCAGAGTTCTTTCGGACTGGAATTGAAAATACACCATGTTCGCCAAGATACCTCGCCGTTCCCTCCGTTGCCAGAATCTGGAAGCCTAAGCTCTGCAACCCGAGAGCGGCGTTAACTCCCGACGCTTTATCTTTATCGGCGAGTGAGATGAAGACGGTTCCATGTGTTGGCAACGGACCAAAGGCGGCAATCTGCGATTTTGCATAGCTCTCTCCAAAACTCGGTGAGATACCCATCACCTCTCCCGTTGATCGCATCTCTGGTCCTAGAATTGAATCGACACCGCGTCCATCGCTGCGACGGAATCTATTCCATGGTAGAACCGCTTCCTTAACAGATACACCTCTAGCTACCGCGTCGCCTGCAGAGGGCAGCAGCCCTTCCAAACGCAACGTTGCAATCGAGGCGCCACAGGAGATTCGTGCCGCTGCCTTTGCCAAGGCAACCCCCGTGGACTTGCTAACGAATGGCACAGTTCGCGATGCGCGAGGGTTTGCCTCTAATACATAGAGAACATCTCCTTCCATCGCAAATTGGATATTTATCAATCCTAAAACTCCAACAGCATCGGCAATCTTAGTTGTCGCCTTCCTTATCTCCTCAAGTTGTTGAGCAGTAATTGTCATCGACGGAAGAACGCATGCACTATCGCCACTATGAATGCCGGCCTCTTCAATATGTTCCATCACACCACCAAGGAAGAGTTCAACTCCGTCATAGAGCGCATCAACATCGATTTCAACTGCGCTATCTAGAAAGCGATCTACTAGCACTGGTCGGTCAGGTGTTATATCCGTTGCCCGTGAAATGAAGCCAGCTAAAGCCTTATCATCATAGACAATCTCCATTCCTCGACCACCTAAAACAAATGAAGGTCTTACAAGAACTGGATAACCGATACGCGCTGCTATTGAAACCGCTTCGAGTTCAGATGAGGCCATTCCAAACTCAGGAGCGTTTAACTTTTGATCAGCTAAAATCTGAGCAAAGGCGCCACGCTCTTCAGCTAAGTGAATCGCTTCGGGACTTGTGCCTAAAATCATCACACCATTGGCCTTGAGACCTGCGGCTAAGCCAAGTGGAGTTTGTCCTCCTAATTGAGTGATGACACCAACAACGGGACCGGCCTGAACCTCGGCATGAATCACTTCCAAAACATCCTCAAGGGTAAGCGGCTCAAAATAGAGCCGATCGCTGGTGTCATAATCAGTTGACACTGTCTCTGGATTGCAGTTAATCATGATTGTCTCATAACCAGCTTCACGCAATGCAAAAGATGCGTGCACGCAAGAGTAATCAAACTCAATTCCCTGGCCAATTCTATTCGGACCACTCCCGAGAATTATCACCGCAGGCTTAGTCCGAGGACGAACCTCACTCTCATCTTCATAGCTTGAGTAGTGGTAAGGCGTAAAGGCTTCAAACTCTGCTGCGCATGTATCGACAGTCTTGTAGACAGGTCGTACTCCTAAATGATGTCGAATTCGACGAACCTCATCTTCAGAGATATCTCTTAGCGATGCAATTTGAGCATCTGAAAATCCCGCTGATTTAGCATCCTTGACCAACTCAACCGTTAGCTCTCCAGGCTGAGAAATCAGAGATGCATGTTGGTTAATTAGCTCAATCTCTCGAAGATACCAAGGGTCTACTGCACACGCTTTGAAAACCTCATCAATCGTTGCACCACCCCACATAGCCCGCTGAATCTGTTGTAGGCGATACTCAGTTGGAACCTGTATGGATGTGAGAAGTTCGCGCTTCTCGGATTCAGAGGTTAATGGCCATGTAAATACAGCTTCCTTGCGCTCCAATGAGCGCAACGCTTTCATCAAAGCCTCTGAAAAGGAGCGACCTATCGCCATGGCCTCACCGACGCTCTTCATCGTCGTTGTCAGTCTGGGATCGGCATCGACAAACTTCTCAAAAGCGAAGCGAGGGGTCTTGACTACGACATAATCTAGAGTGGGTTCAAATGATGCGGGTGTTACTTTAGTTATATCGTTATTAATCTCATCGAGTGAGTATCCGATTGCGAGTTTAGTAGCGATTTTAGCTATCGGAAAACCCGTTGCCTTGGATGCTAAGGCACTTGAACGTGAGACTCGTGGATTCATCTCAATAACAATGACGCGGCCATTAACTGGGTTGACAGCGAATTGAATATTGCAACCGCCCGTATCGACCCCAACTTCTCTGATGATGTTCAACGATAGGTCCCGAAGTATCTGATATTCAACATCGGTAAGTGTCATCGCTGGGGCTACGGTTATTGAATCGCCAGTATGAACCCCCATTGGATCGAGATTTTCGATAGTGCACACGATTACGACGTTATCTTTATGATCTCGCATGACCTCGAGCTCATACTCTTTCCATCCAATAATCGACTCCTCAAGTAAGACTTCCGATGTAGGACTATGTCGAAGACCTGCACCGGCGATCTGCGTTAACTCATCGCGATTAAAAGCGATGCCTGAGCCCAGACCGCCCATAGTGAAAGATGGACGCACGACCACAGGGAAGCCTAAGGACTCCACCCCAGAATAAATCTCTTCCATGGTGTGGCAGATTTTTGATTGCGCGGACTCCCCACCAACTTTTGCGACAATCTCTCTAAAGAGTTCGCGGTTTTCACCTCTGTTAATGGCATCGACATCGGCTCCAATCAAACGCACTCCATAGCGAGCGAGAGTTCCACAATCGTGGAGTGCAATCGCGGCATTCAGAGCAGTTTGACCACCTAGAGTTGCTAAAACCGCATCAGGACGTTCGTGGGCGATGATTTTTTCAATCACATCGGATGTGATTGGTTCAATGTACGTTGCATCAGCAAATTCAGGGTCGGTCATAATCGTCGCGGGGTTTGAATTTACAAGAACAACTCGAATACCCTCATCACGCAAAACTCTACATGCTTGAGTTCCAGAGTAATCGAATTCGCAGGCTTGACCAATAACAATAGGACCGCTTCCTATGACGAGTACAGTTTTAATCGTTGGGTCTAATGGCACTATGCAAAAACCTGTCTATCCATCAACTCTATGAAACGGTCAAAGAGATACTCCGCATCATGCGGTCCCGATGCAGCCTCTGGGTGATATTGAACTGAAAAAGCTGGGCGATCCAAGAGTTGAAGACCCTCAATCACGCCATCATTGAGACTGACATGTGTAACCTCGCCTCTGCCATACACCGTTGCGAACTCTCGATCTGTAGGGGCCTGCAAAGCAAAGCCATGATTATGGGAGGTAATCTCAACTTTTCCAGTGTTTTTATCGATGACAGGTTGATTAATACCTCGATGACCAAAACTCAATTTATATGTTTCAAAACCCAGTGCTCGACCTAATATTTGATGACCAAAACAGATTCCAAATATCGGAATCTCACGGATCAGAATCTCTCGGACAAGTTCGACAGTGACATTCATTGTCGATGGATCTCCGGGGCCATTAGATAGAAATACACCATCAGGGTTAATTGAGGCTATCTCTGCAATCGTAGAGTCATAGGGAAGGACATGTACTTCAACTCCCCGTGCAGCAAGTGCTCGAGGCGTTGCAGCTTTTATTCCTAAATCTAGTGCGGCTACTGTAAATCTCTTCTCCCCTACAGCTGGCACAATATATTTCTTTGGAGTTGAAACATCACCAACAAGGAATGCGCCAGCCATGGACTCAAATTTCCGTACTTCAATAACCATTTCTTCCCGAGTTAGTTCTAACCCAGAGAAAATGCCGACTCGCATCGAACCTCGATCACGCAAATGCCGAGTGATCGCTCGAGTATCAACACCTCGAATTCCAACTACTGATTGCTCAACCAGTGCACTCTCTAAATCCTTCTCGCTTCGCCAGTTAGAAGAGAGCGTTGATGGATTTCGCACAGCAAAGCCAGCTACCCAAATTCTCGATGATTCATTATCCTGGCTATTAAAACCAGTATTTCCAATATGAGGCGCAGTCATAACAACAACCTGCTTATGATACGAAGGATCAGTGAGCACTTCCTGGTATCCAGTCATCCCAGTTTGAAAGACCGCTTCACCAAAAATCTTCCCAGTAGCACCCCAGGCTTTGCCCTCAAAGATTCGACCATCATCTAAAACAAAGAATGCTTTAGTCATGCGGTCGCACGTTCCTCGTTAATGACACCATTAATGAGCGTGGGGTGACCGTTGAAGAATGTGTGCGAGACAATTCCTGGCAGTTCGTACCCATGAAAAGGCGTATTGCGGCTCTTTGAGGCCACTAAATCTCTATCGACAATCCATGAACGATGTGGATCAATGACGGCAATATTAGCTCTGCTCCCCACCTTTAATTCGCTTCCTTGATGAATATATCCACCAATTCGAGCGGGTGCAGTTGAGAGACGATCGGCAACCTGTTCCCAGTTCATCATTCCTGTGTCAACCATTGTTTTTTGTACAACTGAGAGTGCAGTCTCTAGACCAATCATTCCAAAACTTGCCTCCTGCCACTCACACTCTTTCGACTCCATCGAATGAGGCGCGTGATCCGTGGCAACAATGTCAATGGTTCCATCTGCCAGCGCCTCTCGCAGAGCCATGACATCTTTCTCGCTTCGAAGTGGTGGGTTCACTTTAAATACTGGATCGTAGGAGCGCGCTAACTCATCGGTTAACAACAGGTGATGAGGTGTCACTTCAGCAGTTACATTAATTCCACGCGCTTTAGCCCAACGGATTATCTCAACTCCCCCGGCTGTTGTTACATGTGCGATATGCAGACGAGATTTAACGTGATCAACGAGGAGAACATCGCGCGCGATAATCGCCTCTTCAGCAATGGCAGGCCAACCCTTGAGACCTAGTATCGAGGATACGTGGCCCTCGTTCATCTGAGAACCAACTGTTAATCGTGGCTCCTGTGCGTGTTGAGATATGACACCGTCAAATTTCTTAATGTACTCAAGAGCACGACGCATCACCATCGGATCAAAGACACACTTTCCATCGTCACTAAAGACCCGCACTCTGGCAATGGAGTCTGCCATTGCACCGATTTCAGAGAGAGCCTCACCCTTAAGGCCCTGCGTCACCGCCCCAATAGGGAAGACATCTAGCAGACCGGCCTCCTGGCCTAATCGATATACCTGTTCAACGACTCCAGCATTATCGGCAACGGGAGATGTATTTGCCATCGCAGAGAGCGCAGTGAAGCCTCCTTTAGCACCAGAGCGCGATCCCGACACAACTGTCTCAGCATCTTCACGTCCAGGTTGTCGCAGATGCGTATGAAGATCAACTAGGCCAGGTAGGACAACTGAACCTTTAACATCAAAGCTCCGTGCTTGAGAGTCGTTGAGATTACTTTCAACTGTGTCGATTACTCCATCCACAATAAGAATGTCGCTAGACGTTCCATTCGGGAGTTGAGCGTTCTTGAGAAGATAACGATTAGCCATAGTTACTGTCCACTCAACTCTAAAGGATTACCTGCAAGCAAAACGTACAAGATTGCCATTCTAATACTCACTCCATTTGCCACTTGTTCAACGATTACTGAGCGGGCACTATCTGCAACCTCTGCCGATATCTCTAGGCCGCGATTCATGGGACCCGGGTGCATCACTATAGATGTCGGTGACATCAAAGCAAGGCGATCAGCATTGAGACCAAAGTACCTAGAATACTCGCGGGCATTAGGAAAGAAGAGCTCGCTCATCCGCTCTTGCTGAACCCGTAACATCATGACCACATCGACGTTTGAAACCACGGCATCCAAATCATAAGAGAGGGTCACAGGCCAACTCTCAACACCAACAGGGAGAAGTGTTGGCGGTGCTACTAATGTTACATGTGCACCGAGTAACGTAAGCAACAAAACATTTGACCGAGCTACTCGTGAATGTAAAACATCTCCGACAATCGCAACTCTGACTCCATGTAAATCCTGCGCGCCTTTTCCTATGTGCTTGCGAATTGTAAAAGCATCTAAAAGTGCTTGGCTCGGGTGCTCATGAGTGCCATCACCGGCATTAATTACGCTTCCTAGCATCCATGAAGAGTCCGCTAGGCGTTGCGGAGCACCTGATGCGCTGTGCCGTATAACAACAGCATCCGCACCCATTGCTTGCAGAGTCAATGCCGTATCTTTGAGCGATTCACCCTTACTTAAACTTGATCCCTTTGCTGAAAAATTAATCACATCCGCTGATAAACGTTTGGCAGCAGCTTCAAAGGATATTCGTGTACGAGTGGAGTCTTCAACAAATAGATTGACAATTGTTCGTCCACGCAATGTAGGAAGTTTCTTTACCGTCCCATCACTTACTCTTGCCAATTCAACGGCCGTATCTAAAATTGAAATCGCTTCACTCTTGGATAGATCTGAAATTGACAGTAGATGTCGCATCAGTTCTCCTCCAATAGAACTTCGTCAACTGAATCGATCTCACGCAGATGCACTTTGACTGACTGGGAGTTAGAAGTTGGAATATTCTTTCCAACAAAATCAGCTCTGATGG
>Ga0114966_10004186_pt1 | contig 12433 bp, 13 predicted proteins | sample M_130207_XF_Meta_FD_87029 | JGI IMG/M metagenome (GOLD analysis project Ga0114966, IMG submission 87029) | Freshwater microbial communities from Lake Montjoie, Canada to study carbon cycling - M_130207_XF_MetaG | ecosystem: Environmental > Aquatic > Freshwater > Lake | place: Lake Montjoie...
GGTTTGGTGGATCAATTCCTGAATATAAAAAATCTTGTAATTGGGGAATATATTGCTTAATTCCAGCGGTCCAAATTGTTTTTATTGCAGTTTCATAATCTTCGAACAAAGATAATTCTGGCTTTTTTTCTTTCAATTGAGATATGAGTAAATCTCTTTGCTCAGAATCAGGTACGCCTAATAATGATTTGTCTTCTCCACGAATTATAAACAAAGCTATAGAATCGCTTAACTCAGTACCTTTTCTTATCAATAAATTAAGAGTTGTATATCCAATACCAAGAGTAGCATTCACATAAGATTTAGCATTTTCAGCATCAGGAACATCTCCTCCTAATGTATTGCCTCTTTGCCCTTGACTTTTTGTAAAACTATTTATCGTACCTAAAAAATCAAATAGCTTAACATGTCTGTATTAGCTGTGTTAGCTTGTTTTTTCATTTGACTGTCAATAAATTTTGACATATTATCAGAAAAATTGATAATATCACCCATAATGTTATAGTCAGTTTTTGATTTTTCAAAATATTTTGACAATATTGAATCATTGTTTCTACCTTTTTCAATTTCTGCTAAAAACTTAAGCATAGCAGTCATCGTAGGCATTCTATTGGGATCATAAAATGAAAAATCTTGGAATGTTCTACTGAAAGATCCACTCCAATTGACCTCTTTAGTTGACAAAACATCCCAGGCAGTTGCTGATTCGATAATTCTTGAGTACCACATACTAATTTTATTTTACAAGTATGCTCTTTTAACCTTTGGAATATATATTTGAAATTTTTGTATTATATTATTATGTTCCACAAAAACCTCTAAGACATTAAAAGTACGTCTAGAGGTTTTATTCTTTTAACCAAGCCCTTTCGTTTGTGGGTATCAAATAATCTGAGGGGAGAGATAAATGTCTGAAAATAATTCAAATGACATGATTTACAACTGGCGCAATGAATTACGTTCTCATCAAGATGGAATGTATGTTGTAGCCAATAGTCAAGCACAAAAATATAAAAACCAAGGTTTTGATAAGTCCGAAGTTGTAGAATTGCTCGCAGCTGATAATTTTGATTTGGATGTTGCTAACAGAGTTGCGTCTAAATTATTTGATACCGCTGATAATGATGTTCAAAAAACTGCTTTTGAAGTTGCTGTCGTTCCTACACGTTACTCTGATTGCGCTCCTATCATTGAAAAAACTCTTACAAAATTATCTGCTAAAGAATTTGTAAAGAGACTTTGCTCTGGTCAACACTCCATCATCAAGACTGATGAAAAAGGCTTACAACAATGGAGTAGATGGGCAGAAATGGCTAAAACATCAAGAGTTGGAATGAACAACTTGCATGTTGCTCTTAAACCATTCATTGAAGAAACTTTATTAAACAATGTCCTAATTGCACAATCACAAGATGCAGAAATTAAGACTGCATCCAAAAATAAATATGTAGTTTCAATGAGAAAAGGCACAGCTGAAGTAGATTTATTGTCTGCTACTTCAACAAGTGACAAATTTACTCAAGGAAACTATGCAGATTTTGGTCTTGCAGACGAATATCTGGTTAAGGCTGCAGACACAGTTTCTCCTTATCAAAGATTAAAAAGAGCATTAGCAGATTAGTTTCAATATAACATCCAACGAACAAGCCGCACTATTGCGGCTTGTTTATTTTGTATAAAGACTAAAATGGAAGAAAATAAAGATACCGTTGACGCTTTGATTGTTCCAGATGACGGTCCTAAAAAACCAACTCGTTATTTTAGAGATCTAAAGGATACAGACAAGCCTCTAAAACCACTTCCTCCAGATTCAATGAGTGATATTAGTTATCCTCAATTTATTGAACCAAGATGTGCACTTTGTACTTCGCCTTTTCGTGATTTACTTGAACACATATATTTAGAATCAGGAAGAAAAAATCAAGCAGTTATAAGATTTTTTGCTGAGTATTTTGATGCACAACTTAATTGGATGCAAATTAATACTCATATGGAACAACACTGCGATCTTAAAAAAATCTCTACTTCTGGTTTAAAAAACTACGAACAAAGAGAAGAACTGATTGCACCTTGGATTTTTAGAGAACATCATCTTGCTCTTACAGCTTTATTAGTTGAGCTAGATGATGTAAGAGGCATAGACTGCTCAAAAAATTCTGATATGAAACTCAGAAGAGCATCTATGGTCGAAAAACTTATTACAAAAATATTAATGGTTAAAGATTCAAGAGATAATCAAGGGGTCTACAATATTAATATATTTGAAATTCTTGCTCAACTTCACGAAAAAATGGAAAGTGAAAATGACAAGAAAATTATAAGAGAAGAGATTGTTGCTCTAAGAAATAAAATCCAACAAGACAATTAATGAAAAAACCAACTCCTGTAGTTAAGTCTTCAAATGAACTACGAAGTCAACTTTTACAACAAGCAAATTCTGTAACAGAACTTTTTAAAGACACTGAATATGCTAATGATTTTGCTGATGAAATTGTACCAGCAAGAAGACAGGAAGTTGCACCACCCTCAAAGCCAACAAAAAATAGATTTAATCCTGACCAGATAGTAGATATTGTTACTTTTATTGAACACCCTTATTTTTGCAATTTAAGACCTTATCCCTGGCAAAAACTTATTCTAAAGTGTTTTTATATGGGGCAAGAAGGAAATACTACTCTTGAGATACTGGACAATAAAACTGATGAAGGGTGCGAAGGTTGTGTTTGGAACTATATCAGTAAAAATGAAAATGAATATTTTAAAGCAAAACAAGAGCAAAGAAACTTCAAAACTATTTTTAACGTAGTAAACTCTCCTTGCCTTCAATGTTCAAGATTAGATGAAAATGTTAGACAAAAACGTTATGAATTTGCTCGAGAAGAAGCAACCAACCCTGATGCAGAAAGACAAGTAGAAGTTTTAGAAGCTAGGCCTATTATTGATGGATTTCAGACAGAAAATGATTTGCTATATTCAGAAGAATTTGACCCAAAACTTAGAATGCAAGTTCAAGAAAAATGCACTAAAAGATATAAATTTGAAGAATTAGTTTTAGTATTAGGAAGACGTTCTGGTAAATCGTTCCTTGTATCTGCTATGGCCCTTTATGAGCTATATAGGCTTATTTCTATGGGTCATCCTCAAGCAAGATATGGCTTGATGGAATTTGATGAAATTGTTCTATTGAATGTTGCTAGAAATGAAGAGCAAGCAAAAAAGGCAATCTTCTCCAAAATCAAACAAACAGTTTTAGCATCTCCTTTCTTTGCTCCTTATATTGGCAAAGATACAGAACTGGAAATGCGATTTTACACTGAACACGATAGGGAAGAAAACGTAAGAAGAAAAGAAGATAATATCAATCTATTTGCTGGTTCTCTTGTTTTACGTTGTGGCTCAAGTAATGCATCAGGTCTCGTTGGTCTTACTTGTTGGTCTATCATTATGGACGAAGTTGCAGCAATGGCTGGAGATAACCCTGAATCTGGGGTTGATTATGGTTTATATGATGACTTGAAGCCATCTCTTGCAACATTTGGTAAAGATGGCAAAATGATGCTTCTTTCGAACCCTAAAGGCCCCATTGGATTACTTTATGATTTGCATGAAAATAGACAAGAAGATCCTACTACTCTCATAATGAGATTGCCTACTTGGCTTACAAATCCTAACATTGATAAAGATTGGCTGGATGGACAAAAGAAGAAAGACCCTCAAGAATTTCAAATGCAGTATGGAGCTGAATTTGGAGCATCTTCTTCTGACCCTATGTTTATGTCTGACGATATTGACAGAATGTTTAAAAGTCAGAATATGGTTAAACGTAAGGAACAGCCTGATGGGCTTTTTGAATACTTTTGTCATATAGATCCGGCAAGAACGTCTGACTATTATGCCTTAGTCGTTGCTCATACTGAAATTATGTATGGTCAAATTGGGCCTGATCACACTCCCTTAAAAAGAGTTGTTATTGATCATATTCATTTTTGGAATCCTTTGACTAGAAACCAACCTGTCAAGGAAAAAGAAGTTGAAGACTATGTAATTAATTTACATAGACGATTCAGATTTAAACAAGTATCAATAGACCACTGGAATTCGCAATCATCAGTTATAAAGCTGCAAAGTTATGGTGTTCCAATTATTGAAAAACAGTTTAATAAAGAATATAAAGAAAAAATATATACAGAACTTGCTCAAATAATAAGAGATGACAGAATAGATATTTATGATTTGTCAGGTGGTTCATACCTTGATATGCAAAATACTCCTCAGTCATTGAATGAAATACAAGAAGCCAAAATTCAGTTTTTATTCTTGCAAAAAAAATGGAAAGGCAAAAGATATTATATAGAAGCTTTATCTGGATATAAAGACGATATTTGTGACTGCGTTGCTGCTGTGTCCTACGAATGTTTAACTTCCAGAATCGTAACTAGATTACCAAGATCTAAAATGGTTAATTTGAACAGAAGATAAAGGTAAACATTTTTTTAATTAAGTAAAAAACAATATGTCTGACAATATTCGTATAGCTCAAACCGGAGGAGTAGGAGGAGGTGGACAAGGATCCCCATTTTCTCCTGGTGCAAGTCCTATAGGCCGTGGCGGTAGAAACCGTGGCGGACACGAAATAAACTTATATGTCGATGAAGACGCTAGCTTTGATAAATTACTACGCAAAACACATATCGATTTTGACGGCAGAGATGTAAACATAGAGTCAAGACTTACTCCGCAGCACAGGAATTATGAAGAGTCTATTCCTTATTTACTTACTCCAGAAGAAAGATTAAGAGCTAAACTCAGGGCTCAACTTCATAACTACAAACAGTCTTTAGAAAACGCCGCTAATGATTTGCATAAAAACTCACCCAAGTACATAAAAGAAAATTTTAATGCTAAACCTGAGCATCTTATGACTATGGAACAGTCTTTAGAAGACAGACATAAATACAAAAAAGATTATAAGTTTCTGGGTGAAGAATACAAAGATCCAGACAAGCCCTCAAGACTTCATTTTGCAATTTCAGAAAATGATATAAATCGTATAGCTGAAGATTATCAAGTCAGAAGAAGAAATAGAATTACCGAAGAATACGCTGAACCAAGAAATAGATACGATGTAGATCAATTCAGTAATGAGCAGCTAGGAAAAACTCCATTGTTAGAACATGGATCTGATTTGGAACAATACTTTAATGATTTGATTAATGTCAATACACCAGACCAAGACGGATTTCAAGAATATGAATTGAAAGATACTATCTTGACTTATCCAAATCCTGATGCAAATGTCAATTTAACTCCTAGAAAGTTTACTGGTGAAGAAAGTTTAGAATTAAAACAAATAAACCCACTTGAATCTATTGAAAGAAATATGCATACGCCAAAAATGCCTTCTTCTTATTATAATTTTGTAAAGCCAACGCCAAGTGAGGATGCTAGCGTCGAAGAACAATATGACACGTTATTGAATGGGTTCGTAGGGCACACATTCTAAATGAATAAACAATTTGCAGTTATCTTAAAAGTTTGTAGCACACTTGATAGAAATGGAAAGTTTGCTACATCTGACAAATTGTTTAACAGATTTGCTCAGTATTATCCACAGCAATCAGTAACAAAAGTACCTCATGTTCATTATGTCGAATATGATGAAATAGAAGATGAATATAAAGAAAACGATTTCTGGCGGCAAAGAATTAATCCAAGAAAAATTCCCAAAGAATATAGAGATCTTGGCGGGGAAGCAGACGGGCAAAATATTGAAGGTCTGTTGCACGGTCCAGATAATGTTCCCGGACCTGCATATGTAGATCCAGGAAATCCAGCATCGAGTCCATCTATGGCAATTCATAGCGGAGAAGATTTGCACGATAAGTTTTCTTGGGAAGAAACATATCAGAAAAATGTTGATGAAGGCAACGGTTGGAAAAACAGATTGCCAAACAGATAAGGAGTTTATTATGCCATTACCTATCAAGCCAGTACACAGTTTAGATTTACACGCAGAATTATTTGACGGGCCATCTATGGAAGGCCTTGGATTATCAGATATTCAAATTCAACTTCTTGGTGTATCTCAGCAACCAAAGAAAGCTGAGGCAGCAAAATTAAGTAATAGATACATCGATATGCTTAGAGCTATTGATGCTTCTACTGACGAAGTTGTCACAGCCGCATCTCAACTCGCTCTTAATAAAGATGGAAAAGTTTGCAGTGTTCCTAATGTAATTTCTGATAATGATTTACTTGCTCTTAAAACTGCAGGTTTACTTATAGGTTACGGAAGATCAGTCGAACTGACAGAAAAAGCAAAACTTGCCTTAAGAGATCATTATCTTTCAATAGATAATGTAAATGAGTTTAGAAAACAAAGAACAAAGGATAGATTTGATTTAGATGCTGCAAGAAGTGTTAATGCATCATCAAACAGATTTAAAAAAGTCGGTTCTTGACTCACTAGCAATAAATTCCGTGATGAATTTAATGTTAGATTTGTAGCAAATAATGACAAGCTTCGCACTAAAGGTTTGATGTTTGCAGAACCTTTAGAAGATTTTGAAGTTGTTATTTTTGAGTTTGATTATCCTGATTGCTACTCATTCTGGAATAAAAATGTAAGTTTCCCGTTATCATTAGCATTTTTAGATGAAAAATACAGAATCAGAGACATAAAGGATATGGAAGCAGATGACCCTAAATCTGTATACCCTGAAAGTTCAAAAATAGTTTTTGTTGTAGAAGCAAATAAGGGAACTTTTGAAAATTTAGGTATAAAAATTGGCGATAAGCTCACAATGAAGGGCAACAAACTGGTTTTAGATAAAGAAAATAAGTAGATGCATTAAAGGAATTAACCTTTAAATTTAAGAAGTTTTTTAATGTATTTTTTCTTGAGGAGAAAACAAAATTATGGCAGATAGAATTTTCCCAAACAGATATCAAGTAGATCCTCTTGATTCTGACCTTGTTTTTCAAGGTATTGATTGGGATACATTTAATCAAAGACTTGCTGCTGCTGAAAGTGGTGAAGATAAGAGAGTTCCTACAGAGCTCCTAAAAGCTTTGAACAATGCTCATCCTGGAGCATTTGACGAAGAAGCAGAGTCTAACGATAGAGAATCTGGGGCTATGTATGCTGAAGAAGACATGGATGATGATATGTCTGAAGATGAAGCAATGATGGTTGATTCATATAAAACAGCAAAGAAAAAGAAAGGCCTTGATCCTACTAAAGGTTTAGGCAAATGGCTTGCAGATAAAAAGAAGAAAGAGCAAGGCGAGTCTGAAGATCATGATGATGAAGAGCATGACGAAGATCATGATGAAGTAGATTCTAAAGAAGATATGAAGAGAAAAGGCCCGAAGAAAAACGAGAAGGTCAAGAAAGCATATGTCTTCAACCATCCTTCACAACTTTCCGCAGAAGCAGTTGAAGCTGCAGAAGCTGCTGGCGATGAGCATTTAAAGAGTGCTATTCTTGCTGCTAGACACGACAGAAGAGTTAGACTTGCTTCACAAATTGAAACAAGAATTGCTTCTGAAAAAGACAAGTCAATCAAGTTAGCACAAAGAAAAGCTTACAGAGAAGCACTTGTACAAAGTGTTGAAGAGCAAGTTGCTGAGCCTATCGCTCAAAGAACTGCTTCAAGAACTAAAACCAACAATGGCTGGACACCTTCAATGAAATCTGCATTTGCTCAAAAGGCTCTTGCTGAGGGTTTCCCTGTTGAATACATCAACGCAAGATTAGGCGAAACATCAGCTCCTGCAGTTGACAAATTGTCTAATATCAAAAATGTTCTTGCTTCTGGTCTTGAAGCTAATGTCAAAGTTGCAGCTGCTAGTTCTATGATCAAGACAGCTACTCTTTCTGATGCTGACTATTCAAGACTCGTTGACTATTGGAAGAATGAACTTGGCTATGGCGACCAAGATTGGATTGACGCCTTGTTCACAAAAAAATACGATAAGAAAAATTAATTCCTCAAGAAAAAATTAGTCCCAAGGTTTTATGCCTTGGGACGTTCTTGAATAAATTAAGGATGAAAATATGAGATTCAGAAAAGTATCAGAAACTGAAAACATTCCAAGTTTTTTAGAAAAGAAATTTGTTGGTGCTCAAGTAGAAGTTGAAGAAGATCCATATGCTGAGCTAAAGAATAAATCAGCAGACAATAGAATGAAAATTTCTAAGAATAATATTGGATTTACTAAAGAAGCAAATACTCTTGCTAAATCTTGGGAAAAAATTTCTGGACCATCTCTTTACAATGACTTAAGACAAGAGTCGGTTGAAGACAGATTGCTTTCACAAGAATTTGGTTCAATTAAAAGATCTGGCTCTTTTTACGATGATGGCGAAAGTGCAAGAACTACAACAAGTGGCTTAAAAGCATTTTCTTCTGAAGAATATATGGATTGTATGTTCAGAGGTTCGGCTACCATTTTTAACCCAGATATGGTTTCAATTTCAAGAGAGTTTTTGAATTCACAAGAAACTACAACCGAACAGGCAATTGTTGAAATGCAAAGAGCTAGAGAAGCAAAAGCATCAAAGCACAATAGTTGGGAAGAGAAAAATCTTAATAGAATTAAGAAATCTAATGTTGTCAACTCTAGAGCACATTCTATTTTGAGAACTTCTTCTGATAGTGAATTTAACTCAACATTTGGTATGGTAGATCCTGAAAGTTTAGACCAAAGAGAGAGTGTCAGAATTGCTAATCAAGAGCGTGGTAGAAATGAAAGATTAGCTATTCAAAAAAACTTTAAAGACCAAATGCTTGAAAAATCTAAAAATAGAGCGCAAACAGTTTCAGATATTTATAATAATATTGACATAGATTTAAGGTAACAATGAATCCTAATAATTCTGGCCAAGTTGAAGGGACCATACCGGGTCAAAACCAAGACGGCTTAATGGCATCTAATCCAGCAAGTGGAATTAACAATATTCCATTGGGTGGTGATAATATTGAGGGCGTCACTAAAGCAGAATTAAAAAGTTTACTACAAAAGGTGTTAGCAACCAAAGACCAGTTCAATGTTGTTGCTGATGAAGTTGCTAATATCAGCTTAAGAGTTAACGATAAAAATCTTAGGCATAAACTAGATCTTTTATCAAAAGCCTTAATGCACTCTAATAGTGGAAGGACAAGAACTAAAGATCCTCTTACTGGTGAATTAGATCCATCTTATCAAGACATTGCAAGAGAAATAAATGAACTATTCATTACATCTGAAAGGGAAAGTAAAGTGTACAACAACTCAAGATTAGCACAAACAGTACAAAAGAAAAAGAAAAAAACTCGTGGTAATCCCTTTAGAGTTTTGATGGGTAAAGTAGGAAAATTACTTGACCACGGTGTTGAAAAAAACGATATTGTTAGAAATATTGCAAAGCTTAAGTATTGGAACAAAGAAACTATTGAACGTGCTGTAGATATCGTCAAAGACTATAACAGAAAACTTAAAAGAGATGATGGCAAAGAAGATAAAGACGATAAAAAAAAGGCTGTCAAATCTGCTTCCTTAAATTACAATCTATCACCTAACTTTGAAAAAAGATCCACAGGTGAACTAATTACAAGGGCTTGTTTTTTATTAGATTTATTAGATTACAGCAAATCAACCCCTCAAGGTGATTTTAAAGATCCAGCTGATAAGAAAGGCGCAAAAGAAGAACTGACTCAAATAAGAAAAGCATTAAAAGACAGAGGTTTTGATAACGAAGAACTTTCAATGCTTGGACTGGGAAATTAATTATGGAACACGGATACAAAATCACAACAAATTATGAAACTCATGACCCAGCAAAAATAGATAAACTAATAGGTAAATCTAAAATTGGTGGAATGGGTTTATTAGAAATGTTGCAAGACACATTGTCAAATATTGGTGATTCTGAAAAACTTCCACACACTTCTCCTTTTCACGTTTTATCTGCAGACGATTTTGATGATGATCCAATAACAAATAGCTTTAAGAGTATGGGCGGACCAGAAATTATTGTTGCCTTACCAGTGCCTAAAGTTCAAAGCGCATACAATAAACTTAATAGTATTAAGCTTTCAAATCAAAGAAATATTTTACGTTACGCTTTTGTATCTCTTCAAAGTTTTTTAGATAAAAACTCTGAGGCAGTTAGATTAGAAAGAGTTGCATATATCAAAGACGATAAATCAACAGGATATTGGCAAATAGAATCTTTGAAAGCAATTGATAACTTATATCAATATGCAGACAGTATCTTATCCAAATCCTTTTTAGACAACTCAAGAAGCTCCATACTTTCTGGAGATAAAAAATCTGTTGCAGAAGTTAGCGACAAGATTAAACTTAAATTTTCTAGTATTACTCCATCTGAAATGAAAAGAGTAGCTTACACAACGCTTTCAACTCAAGATAATGAACCATATTTATTATGTCCAAAAGGCAAACTCCAAGGGAAAGGTCCTGTTCCTATGGAGATTTCAAAGTGTAGAGAAAACTGCATAGACTCAAGAATAGGTAAAGACGGTACTGTTACTTGTGCATATGCTGACTGGATGAAAACAGCATTCCAATCACACGATGAAGTTATGGCAAAATTGGATGTCCACAGACATCCTGACAACGAAGCAAATTTACTTAATCTTGCTGAAGGCGAAAGATCTAAAAAACTAACTGAAGGCGAAGTTGGTTTTGAAGCAAGATTTGATAATTCTGACAGAGGTGCTAACAAGGTCAGAGGAAAGCACAACGAATCAGATTCTAGAGAAAAGCAACTTTCAGAAACAAAGCAATCAAGTTATGGTCATCAGCAAGGTGACAAACCAGTCCTCAGACCAAAACAAGCGCAATCTGATTCTATGAAAACAATAGATTCGCAATTACCAAGAAAAGATCAAAGTGGAAATGAATATCTTGAAGCTTTATTGAGAAAACTTAATAGAGTAGAGTCAGATACTGAAACTGTTAGAGAAGAACAGCTTGAAGACGGTCTTTATTCTAGAAAAGGCGATATGGAAAAGTCATACGCTGAACAACTTCTTGAAGGCAAAGAACCTAAGAATTACAGAGATGAGCTAAATAAAGATAAGGCTGAACCAAAAGAATCTATTTCAAATTTACTTAACAAAAATATTTCTGCATCAAAAAAAGTCGATGAAAATTCTAGAGAAAAAGAATTAGAATCACGCAGACACAATGATGAGATTGACAAGAGCATTGAAGCATTGTTAAGTGATACTGATGATGAGGATTGGGGACATCAATTTTCAGATGATGATCTTGAGAAATTTGCTAATGAACTCGGATTAGATTATGTAATGGAATCTAAAAGAGAAGAATACGACGATGTGGTATAGAAAAGTCTTGTCATTTGGTGGTGGAGTAGATTTTACAAGAAATCAAACTGCCGAAGATCCAGATTCTGGAATAAATATTGTCAAAGATATTGATAATCATCCTCAAGGTCTTTATGATGAACTTCCTGGAATCTTGGAAAAAATGAACAAGACTATCGATGATTATTATAGTATGACAAAAGATCAGCAGGCAGAAATTTGGGAGCTACTTGTCAAGAGACCTCACAGAATGAATATGGACAATAACGGTCAATTTATTACTGGTCCACAGTCAGCATCAAATGAAGCAAGAAGACATTCTGAACATCACTCCAACCCAGAAGAGACTACTCTTGAAAATCTTTTAGATGGCTCAAGACAACAAAATAATAATGTAAGTCCTGCAGATTCTAATGCTTACAAAAAGGGTGAAGGATTTCTGCACTTAAAAAATGGTGAAGGTTATACACAAGCGTTGAGTGGAAAACAAGACCCAAGATTGTTTGGGCAGCTTCCATCAAATCAAACTTGGTTCTAATAAAAAATAGAACGGTATAATATATGTTATGGCAACAAAAACATCTCTTGCATCTGCTATTAGAACAGCAGCAACACAAGTTTCAGGCTCAACAAGTACAGCCACTTCAGGATCAAAACAAGCATATGCAAGTAGTCGTATTGGCTTAGGGTTAGGTCCTGGCGTTACGAGATCTGCCAGCATCAATTCTATCACAACAGCTCCTAACTTTTACTCCCCATTCCTTACTCCGTCTTCTTTCCAAATTCCAAATGCCCGTCGTGAAGTATATCTATGGGCAAACTGGTGGAAAAACAATGAGCCAAAAGTTTCTGCAGCTATAAACTTCTATACTAACTACCCATTCTCTGGATGGAAATTAGAATGTTCATCTTCGTATGTCAAAGATTATTTTGAAAAACTAGTAGAAAAACTTAATTTTCAAAAATGGCTTCCTGAGATTTCTAAAGTTTATCACTTGCTTGGTGACGCTTTTGTACTACTCTCTATTGATTGTCCTCATTGTCACGGCTCAAACTGGGATGAAGACAAAAATCAAGAATGTCAACATGACGGTGCA
>Ga0114966_10004187_pt1 | contig 12430 bp, 17 predicted proteins | sample M_130207_XF_Meta_FD_87029 | JGI IMG/M metagenome (GOLD analysis project Ga0114966, IMG submission 87029) | Freshwater microbial communities from Lake Montjoie, Canada to study carbon cycling - M_130207_XF_MetaG | ecosystem: Environmental > Aquatic > Freshwater > Lake | place: Lake Montjoie...
AAGGAGAAATCTCCTCACCAGAGGAAGCATATGAAATTTTGGACAGCGTTTACACAAACAAGTCTGACTACGAGAAGGACATCGTTGGCCTGACTACAGATCAGTTAGAACCCGATTTGTTTGGAGATCATGGCACAACATGCTCTGCCACATCGGATATGGAAAGTGTTAGAAATCAACCTATCGGTGGTTTTATCGTATCGGGATTCTTCAATGACTACAACTCGGGCAAATCTGGAAGATTTTGATTTGATCCTCCGTTTGCACACCGCGACATATAAATTTACATCCAATCACATTTAAAATCCCTTCAGTGGGATTTTTTATTGAGGAAAGATTTGGTGTATCCCCACAAAAAAGCCTGGGGGTAAGTCCAGGCCTCTCTATATTCTTTTATGAGATATTATCTTGCGGGCACTACGGGCACCAGTTGCACTAACACCACCTTATAAGTGGCGTTGTCTCCGTACTTATCTCCTGGTGCTATCACCCTTTCTAGTTTTACAGAGAGCGTGATGGGCTGGCTGCCTAAAGCGGCTGTGCTGGTCACGTTGTATGTGATCATCTTGGACTTTGATGGGATAACAGCTCCACCCATATTAGTGATTGTGGTGACCTGTTGCATCTTCATCTGGCTAGCCACCATCTCACTAGACAGTATGGCCTTAATGGCGTCAGCGCTATCATAGAATGGAGACTTCATCTCATTAATGGTCTCACTCTCTTGTAGGAAGCTCTCGATTGGTTTAATATTTTCCATTGCGTGGGTTTTCTCTATATATCCATTTTTATAACAAGGGAGGGTATTCTCCGCCAACAACCCATTTATTTCAATTCCTTTAACTATTTTTCGGAAAAAGATATGACAGATCTAATTCTTTCCTAGGTTCTAGATAATACTTTTGTCGTAGGATACAAAACCTATTATTTATGAACAAGATAAGCGATGACTTGGTAGGAATGGTGATGCCAGGGTTTCTCATAAACAAGAATATATAAAAGCAATGAACAATATTAAATCATATCAAATATTTGAATCTGAGTCTAATGTGTTAACCACAGAGCAGATAAAATGGCTTAAGCTCTGCTGCGGCAGACGCTGGTCACTAAACCCACTCACAGGACTCGTGGACGTGAAGGGACATTTTAAATGCAACAACCAGGGTTTAACCTCCTTAAATGGTGTGAGATTTGGTGAGGTGTCTGGGGATTTCATTTGCTACAACAACTCTCTAACCTCTTTAGAGGGGGCACCACAGCGAGTGGGTGGAGGTTTCAGATGCACCTACAACTCCCTCACCTCACTGGAGGGAGCACCACAACAGGTGGGTGAGCATTTTCTCTGCTCCCATAATCCTCTTAACTCCCTGAAGGGAGCGCCATTGGAGGTTGGTGGAAGCTTCATCTGCACAAGCTCATCTCTCCCATCATTGGAGGGAGCACCTTCCAAGGTGGGTGGTGATTTTGATTGCTCAAACAACTCCATTACCTCGCTGGAGGGGATACCTCAGGAGATTGGAGGAGGTTTCGCCTGTCACGGAAATCTTCTCACCTCCTTAAATGGATCGCCACTGAAGGTGAAAAAGCACTTCAGCTGCTCTCAAAACAGAATTCCCTCCTTAGAGGGATCACCACAGGAGGTGGGAGGGGATTTCGATTGCTCCGAAAATCATCTTACATCATTGGAAGGATCCCCACAGCGAGTAGGAGGGGATTTCTGGTGCAGAGAAAACCAACTCACCTCCTTAGAGGGAGCACCCCTGCATGTGACCGGCAATTTATATTTCTATGGAAACCCAGCTCCTGAGGAATTTCTTAAGAAGTGCTTCCACCTAATGTTGTTTGAAGAAATCACATACTATCAGGCTGTTGAGTTGATGTGGAAAAAATTAAAACCAGAGGTTAAGCTCCAAATATATCAGCCGTCATTCGAATGGCTCACCCCGGAGGAGCGCAAGAAGTTATCTTCTTTGCAGAAGTACCAGAAAATCAAAAGCATCATCTAAATCTCATTATATGATTAATATTAAAAAATACAGGGTATTCGAATCAAATGATCAAGTCCTTACACCTGAGCAGATAAGATGGCTCGATCTTCACACTAAGGGTGAGTGGACACTTGATCCACAGACCGGTCAAGTTGATGTGAATGGGGATTTCAATTGCCACCATGATGAAATTTCAGATTTTAAAGGGATAAAGTTTGGCTTTGTGACGGGGTCTTTCACCTGTGGACACAACCGTTTCACCTCTCTGGAGGGAGCTCCACAGGAGGTGGGAGGGAATTTCTTTTGTTCCGACAACCTTCTCACCTCTCTGGAGGGAGCACCGCAGAAGGTGGGTGGATATTTCCAATGCGGGTATAATCGTCTCACCTCCTTAAAGGGAGCACCTCGTAAGGTTGGCGGTGATTTTGGCTGCTCCGATAACCTACTCACCTCCCTAGAGGGAGCACCACAAGAAGTGGAATGGGATTTCTGGTGTCCCAACAACTCACTAACATCATTGGAGGGAGCACCTCTGAAGGTGGGTGGGGATTTAGATTTTAGCGGCAACCCGGTCAAGGAAAAAGATTTAGAGCGTATTTATCATCTAATGAGAGGGAGAAGAACATACCAAGAGGCGGTAAGACCTCTTTGGGAAGAATTGGAGGATGAGACCAAAGTATTGATATATCGTCCATCTTTTGATTGGCTCACTCCGGAGGAGCACAAGAAGTGGTCTGTTTTGCAGAAGTACCAGAAGATCAAAAGCATTATATAGAACTACCCCTTGAATATATAATACCGTGAGACATATTCAGTCATATCATATCTACGAGTACGAGCTCAGCCCAATAAAAGAACTACTCTTTAAATACTCACAATCCAGCGAGGAGATAGAATTCATAGGGGAGATAGAAGGGGTGAAAGTAATGTCCGTTGACAGAGAGAAGATCTCGCACAAACACCCTCAGTGGAAGAATTATATAGGATCGCATCACTGGGGTAAGGAGAGCTCTTATATTCCAGAGGACTCTATATGGGTGGCTCAGGGCCTGAGTTTAAAGGAATTTATAAGGGTAGTCAACCACGAGCTTATAGAAAGGAAGATGATGAGGGATTTACAGGATAATGGGATGACGACGAAGAATTCTTGGAATATAGCGCATCATTGGGTTAAAGATATCGGTTTCTAAAAAGACATCTAAATAAAAAGAATTACAAGAATAGCCACGATTATTTTATCCCGAAGTAGGATAAGTCTTTTGGGTCTGCTTTCTCTACAGAAATTACTTTTGAAACTGGCGAGCCAGGATGGAAGCTTCTAACAATTCCTGATGGATCCTGTTTGTATTCAACCGCCATATATCCCATAACCGGAGTTGATGAGGAGGTAAATGCTAATGGCTTATCAGCCATTTGTGGATTGGCCTTCACGTAGTTCTTATATGCATCAGAGTACAGTGCTGGAACCCATTGGCTGTTTTTATAGATGACCCAAACTTTTTTCCCGCTCTGAGTTTTGCTTATTGAAATTTTATATCCCTTGTCGAGCAGATGCTCGTAAGCCAGCATGGCATTGATATCCTCCTCCGGGACAAACATGCTTTTCTGGTACCACTCTTTAAGACCTGAATCTTCCCCGCCGGTGTTGGCGTGTGAACTCTTCCATCTTTTGGTTTCCCCAGCCTGGGATAGCAGGTACTTTGAGCCCTGAGCTGTTTCAAAATAAGTTGTAATCGGTGACATACTTGGACTGACCAAGGTCTTAGGGTCTACCGCCTCTTTTACCTCCGGAACGCAATTAGGCACTCTTCTACCATTTTTCATCTTGGTTCCAATTTGTTTGTAACCTGGCCAGCAGGGACCTTTCCCCTCAAATAAGTTCCAACTTGTGATATGCTTCATGTCTCTATATATTGAAAAATCGGTGTGAGTTTTTTTTTTGACAGATCAGTGCTAAATCCCTACCATCGCAGATATGATAATCACGAGCTCATAGGGAGAAAGACCACGAAAGATATCCAGGATCAAAGCATGACTCCAGGGAAAGCTGGAACATAAGAGCATCTCACAATCAAGACCATGGACACCTCTAAGAAGTAGTGAATCGATAAAAAACTAAGGATTTAGTATTTTTTATAGTTTAGAAATTGTTTGGAGAACTTCTTCTTTATTTTTTAAGATATTCTCTATGTTTTTCAATTCGTCTTGTTCTAAACCTTTTAAAATACGAGTACCTTGATTATTAATAATCCATTCTAAATTCTCTAAAGATTGCAACGAGGATTTTTTAATTTCCTCTATTTCAGATTTGGTAAAATACCTAAGGAAGACCATTTCGAAGATTGACAATTGTTCTAAACTTACTATCCCGTTATCGATAAAGAATTCTTTAAAATTATCCATTGAGATGCTTTGATCTGATTCCATAATTCCAATAATTGCCGTAAATATCTCATCAAATTCAGACTTTGTCATATTGCCTGATCTAAAGGATTTAGATGAACTCAGTAAATTTGAAATAATAAATTCTATTTTTTCTCTTTTCGTCTTTATTTTATACTTTGTGTCAATTTTTCTAAAAATATTCTCAAGAATTGCTTTGATCGTAAATTCAATATTGACTTTTTCGACCGTGGTATCTATCAGGTCTTTAGAAAAACCTAAAGCAGAAAGGAATTGTGGAAGATTGCTTCCCATTTTTATTATATTCAGATCGTTTTTATCGTGGGCAGCTACAGTTTGTAAATTCTTATTGTTTATTGTTATCCCGATGGTGGATAAAGGATCTATGGATGATTTATTTTTATCTAAAACTATAAGCTGTACCCTATTTTCACCATTTCTATTTTCTGCATAATTCCAAAATTGTCCTGCAGTTCTTATACACCAATTTGCATCGCCTGCAATATCTAGCACTGCTTCTGGTGTCCTAGCTGATATTACATATACACCGCCTTTACTGTATAAAATTTTAGCTTGTTTTTTTAAATTAGCTATTTTTTTGATTACCTCATCAATAGATTCATCCCACGAATCAATTCTTGCCTGGGCGTGCTTAATCATATCTTCGAAAGCAACTTTAGAATCTGCATACTGTGGGAAATTTTTTGTGTCACGGTACATGTAAATCTTCGAAACGAAATTCCGCCAAGCGTTGACCACAACTTCTTTACCTAATTCTTGACTATATTCACTTTTGTCTGGCAAATTATCAAGTGAATATGAAATATCTTTAAGTTTTGAAATTTCATTATCACTGGCTTTTTCAAATTCTTTTTTCAACTGAGGTACATCTTTTATAACCTTGTATAATTTACGAAGTTTTATTTTTTTTGGGATTGACCTCAATTCATCCCAAAGTACTTCATATCCTTTTCTATTATCTTCCTCAGTTGGGACAATTTTCCCGAAATCTAAAACAGGCATACTCAGATCAATAGATAGGTTTCCCTTGTATTGTTTGAGTAAACTCACAATTTCAACAAGTGCATCGATAGGAGCGTTTTCATCAAATGCGAACTTAGTAAAAAGCTGTGTATAATTTGGGAATCCCTTGGAAGTCATAAGCTCCTTTATTTCTTCAAATTTAGGATCTCTGACGATTTCATTTTTTACATCATCAGGTACTTCAGATGCTTTGATTTTTTTGCTTAAAGCATATCTCTTGACAAGGTAATCTTTAGCAGCTTGAACACTTTCCTCTAATTTCCAGGCATTGTATCCTAAAATTCTTTCGTAAATTCTCATTTTTTAGTCTGTTTTTATATTTTCGGGTCCGGTATAATATATTGCTTTGATATCACTGGATATCATATCAAACCGTGTTTTAAATTCCTGCCTATAGCGGAAAGATCCTTAATCCCTGTTCTTTGAAGAACCCCTTTTTTTACTGCAGGAAATTCGTCAAGCTTATAAAGATCCATTGGATTTTCAGTAAAGTAGGAATCCAATTTTTCATTCGACAGCATCGGGGTTACCAACATTCTAGCCTTTTCTTTATGCTCATCTTTTATTTCTACCCACTCATTACCTCTAGTGCCCATTTGACACGTGTACCCCTCAAATACTTTTAGAAAAGAATCTAGGGAAACATCGGGGGTTACAAATTCGGTAAAAAATAAACCTGCACCAATATTTTCGGATAAGCCTTCCAAAGAATTTAATTGATCGCATCCCCATGCACTAAAAGTCCCCTTAATTTCTTTAGGTGATCCAACGAGATTCCGTATTGACGTTTTCGAGCAACTAAATTCTTCTCCTACAAAATCTGGACAAAATCTCAGGTTTTGTATCTCTCTAATGTTGTTGCAATAGAAACTTCCCTTCACTTTTCCAAACTTAAAAGTGTTTAATAGATAAGTTCCGTCCGCTGACACTTGATTTAGTGGGATTGTAACACTTCCTCGAACATCAACGCTTCTTGTTAATGGATTCCATTCCCAATTTTTTGTTTTGGTACAGCTAGCTATAAAGCTTATAAGCTCGTCCGATAGCTCCCCGTGTTTTTCAGACCTCACTCTTGTAGAAACCCAATCAGAATACACTTTGATTAAATAATCAAACATTATTTTTAGGGAGTACGGGTTCTCCTTTAAATTTTTTATAAAACCGGATGTAACCCCTTTATTGCGGATGTATCCTGATTTTTGAAGCACTACGCCAGCCGGATAAATTGAGATCCTCTCATTTTTAAGCATAATGGTTTCATTCTTTGCCTGTAGTGGTGTTGTTGCATCAACAAATCCTAAATCCTGCAATGTTGCCCACTCAGGCATGGATTTCCAATCACTTGGCCATCCTCCGGGGGTTAGAGATTCATTAAGAGCAAATTCAGAAAAATCTAGAATTCTATGCATTATTTTACCTATTGATTTTTATTTTTTTACGATCTGATAATCTGAGGCAATCTCCTCTATAGCACGGGCAAGTTTCTCATCTTTCTCTGTGATTGAATCGTTCTCTGAATGCGTTCTCAACCAAATCTCAACTGTTTTGTAAACGTTTGTCCATTTAGGATGATGATCCATTTCATTAACAACATAAGCAACACGTTTCATAAAATCGAAAGCCTCCTTGAAATTTTTAAAAACAAATTTTTTGTATAAAGACTCGTCGTTTATCTTCCAGCCAGACTGCTCTGGAGAAGACATTTCGGATGTATTATTTGCTTCAAAACTCCGGGTCATTGATAAGGGATAAAAGCTAAGATCAGTCAAGCCATCCAATACTGGAGAGTATTCCTTTAAAAGCCTTTTAAAGTCCAATTTTGTGACCGTATCCTGCCACAATGGTGTTTTCCCTGTTTTCGCATTAAGTCCAATTACGTGACTGCTAAGACCTAATACGGATAAAATTCTTGGGCTAGTTCCTATTTTATTTGCAACATAGCCATATCCGTCCTTGAGAATAATATAAAAACCCTCTGGAGTTATCTTCGCCATGTATGGACCACCCTCTTTTTTCCAGACCTTCTCCACTCTTCCAGCGTAGAGCCTAGGCATACCATCTGGCAGGGGTAGACCTTTTATAAATAGGATTCCCCCTTCTTTCCAGTCTGGTTCTAAGCCCAATGGGTTTGACACCATAGACTCCCCAATATGCAATAAATCTGAATAATCTAATAAATTTTTCATTATTGCTTGTTTTTTATTAGAAGTTCACCTAGAACCTCAATAAGACCAACCAGCTTCTGAAAATCAGTTTGTGATATCTTGATATCTCCGGCCAGTCCTTTGTTGAGAAGATCCATTTTTTCATCGAGATCTTTTCTGGTCTCGGATTCTTTAAACTTACCAGCGGCTGCTTTTTTGTAGTACGGGAGTTTAACAACAAAGTGGTGGTACGTTAGCATAGCAACCCCTCCTTTTTCTTTTGCTGCTTCGGCTATTTTTGAAGCCCCTTTTAAACGCATTTCAGAGAATTCCTCCATTGATAGATTTTTATCCTCAGACTCGTTTAAAAAATCCATGTATAGTTTGATCAATTTTTCCATAGATTATATATTTAAACTAAAGGCAAATAACCTATTCCTATATTTCTATATGTCTATGGAATTTAATTCCCTATTGTGTACTCAGATATCTTATCTTGGTCCTGTCTCATAGGTAATTGTGGTTGTATTTTCTGATTTTTTTATTAACTTCTGTATTTCTTCTATTGTCTCCCTTACATGTCGTCTATCCCCTGCTACTGTATACACTTTTGTGTTTATTAGTAACTCATCTGATGATGGGCATACCTCTTGTAATGTTGTTATCATGATTGGATTGACTAAAATTTTAAGTCCTCCGCTCTCTGTTAGTGTTATAAATTTCATATTATTTTTTTTTAAATGTTTTTTCGTAGTATTCTCTACCTATAATTTTTGCTAATGCTTCTTTATCAGTACAATCCATTCTATCCATGTAAGCATCTATAATTTCAGCTTTGTGCATTGCTTCCGCCTTCTCAAATAATTCTGGAAATGTTTTAACCGCGCCATATCCATGGATTGTCAATTGTTCCATTAACCATTCTATACTATTCATATTAATCTTTTTTATTTTCTTTCCAAAAAGTATCTAATTCTAATTTATAGATAACTTCTTTAACTTTGGTATTAAACTCATCTTCTGTTATTTCTGCTAAAACATCAGTCTTTTTGTTTAGATGACCTTCTACTAAAGTGTTTATCATCTGGCAATCTTGGTTATTAACATGCAGTACATGGTTTTCATATTGACGATAGAAATGCCCATCTTCTGTTTTAAAACATTTACCAACTTCAATCTGTCTAGTTCCACATCTTATATGTTGTTCCAAAGAAGATACTGGTGTAACTTTAAATTTCATAATTAATCTTTTTTATTTTGTTTAATAAATTCTATATAAGCCTCCATATTACGAGGTTTACGGTCTATACCTCTATCATAATTAATGGTTTTTAAGTTTAGCAACTTTTATTACTTCCTTCATCCCGATTTCCCAAAATTCTTCTATCTCAAATTCTACATCAGGATAGGCAGCTATTCTAGCATCTATGTTATCAAACACTAAAGCGTCCTGTTCTATTTGCTTAACATCCTCTGAATGTAAGGGTATCAGTTTTGACCAAATATCTGCATAACAGACAGTTCCTACCATCCAACCTTGATCTGTTTTGATTAATTTACCTTTCATTGTTTACTTTTTTATTCTGTTTACGCTCACCCTTATGGGTTAGCATTGCATCATTCAGTTATACAATATTTTTTAAAATACCCCCTGCTGTAATTTTATCTGATAATGGACTATCAAAACTAATTTTATCCCATATTATTTTTTCAGAGCAGGGTGAGTATAGAAATCTTATAATTCCCTGTAAATCTGAAGAACACTGCATTATATCGAAAAACATTTCTAAATCAAAATTGGTTAAATTCTTTCTAGATGATCCGCTGGAGCATAGATTAAAATCAATCAAAGGGTTGTCGAATAAAAGGGAGATTGGACTTTGAGTTGTAATTGCTTTGTTTATCTCAATTTCGTAACAAATTCTAGATGCGATAAATGACGAGACAAATCCATCTCCTTTTTTGTTTTTTCTCAACTTGTCACTGAGATTTGTATATCGACCAGCAATATCTGGTGGCATATCTCTGGTACTGATACCAAAAATTCTAGAATTTGATGAGGACACGCAGCTTAGCCATACTAGTCTGTCCATTTCATAAAGATCCCTACCTTCAATAAAAGGAAGAAGACTTTCTAAGATGTTCTTGTAAACAGACTCCATGTAAATCTTATCTTGATCTTTCATTTTTTTAAGATTAAAATGATTAAATGTATTTGTTTAAACTGTTTCTACATCATGCTTCTCCCATTCAACTTCTAATTCTCCTCTAAAGATGGAACGGATGAGAACACAACTGTATTCATCAAGTCCAAATGATTTATAATACCATGATAAATCACGTTCGCCGTAATTTCTAAGATCCCTAGATCTAAAATAATCATAACCTTCATAGTTTTCAGAGTCATCATCGTCATCAACGATAGATCTAAGCTTAGCAACTAACTGATTAAGAAAATACTGCTGATTACCAACAGCAATTGAATCTAAATCTTTCTCCATCTCAATGACCTCCAATGAAGGGCGAGATAACGGGAACATCCTTAAAGCTACTGATAACCAAAGGTTTGGGTTTGATCTGTACACATCATATCGAGTTACCTTAGTCTCTAAGTGTCTAAGAATGACTCGATAAAATTTTCTGGTGCTTTCTATATTTTTTTTCACAGATCAAAAATATAGAAACATCTCGTGGGAAAAAATAGAATTTTGTTTTTTTAATAAAAAAATCTAATTGGATATGATTGGACCAATTATGGATGGAAGAGGGTGAACCGTTGCCTGCCCATTAAAAACAGAGGAGCATCCAGTTCCAGAAACGGTAGCGGTTAATGATACCGGGAATGTTCCTGAGGTAAGGTATGTGTGTTGCTGATTAACTAAAGTGGAGCTCGTATTGTCCCCGAATTGCCAGATGTAATTTATTTGATAACCTGGTATTGCCTGAGTGTTATTTGTGAAAATACTCGTCTCACCAAGACAAACTGGTGGAACAGTAAACTCAGGTGAAGGATTAGGGTATATCTGAATCGTTATAGTCGTGTCTCTTCCGCATCCTAAATCTGATGAGATCTGTAGGTTTATCGGATAACTACCAGGGGTAAATGTGTAAGTTGGATTCTGTAGTGTTGATGTTGTACCATCAGGGAATGTCCATAAATAATTAATAGGCGAATAGCTTGCACTACTTGTATTTGTAAACTGCACTAAACCAGAGCAATTTGGGGTGTACGTAAAGTTTGGAAATCCTGGAGCCATATCCAATACATAATATAGAGTTAATTGACAACCGAGAAATGTTGTTACTTGACATGTTATTGTGTCGTATAACTGGGGGTTGATCGTTGTTGATTGTGTCGTATCTCCATTTTGCCAAAGATAGCTAGCAAATCCACCTAGAGCATTTATTGTTAATGCTGTATCATTTTCACAGTATGTTACGTGATTAGTTGATTGGCCACATTGAACGGCGTCGATATAAGCATATCCGTAATGCCCTCTAAGTCTACAATCTCCCGTTTCAAATTCTAGCGTTACCGATTGTCCAACGTAAGCGCTTAGGTCAACCGCAACTTCAGTCCAATCTCTCCAAGCAACAGCAACTGTATCTGGTGCTATTGGACCACAATATTGGAAACCTGGTAAATCCGATGCTGCAGTAACAGTGTAATCTGTGCAATCTATTATTGTCCCATTAGCTAATCTAACCCTAGATTGAAATCTAGGTTGGTCTGCTACTAAGTGGTTTGGGTCTTGAAATATCACAGCATATGCGTATCTAATAATTGTTGTTGCTGGTGTTACTGTAAATTGATAATAAAGTGCTTCTGCCTGAGCTCCTACCCTATTATTCCCTAGTCTAGCGGAGTACGTTCCTTGATAAACTGTTCTTAATCCTCCACACGTATTCGGATCAATACCTTGTGTCATTATTGTTTGCCGGTTTGCACCGAATCCATTTGTAGGTAATACGATTGGACAGCATGTACCTAACCTAGCGGTCCATCCTGTAAAGTTACCAAGTTCAAAATCAGTATTCCCACATTGCGAATATGATGCAATGGAAATAAATAATAATGATATTGCTAATAAAAATTTTCTCATGCATGATTAATTGCGGGGTGATGAAAATCTTAAAGGATCTATTGTCTTTGTTTCCCTTCTATCTAATCTACGTAATTTTCTTTCGTACCTTTTAGTGCTAGTTTCAAACTTATGCCTTGGATTTGCCGCAGCATATGGTGACATATATGTAGTACAACCGTTTGAAACGGCAATAATAAAAATTAAAATAAATATTTTTTTCATCGTATTGATATTATAGTTCCTTTATTAAATCCAGTTTTTCCATCTATTCCTTTCCACCAACAAATGTAAACAAAAGTAAATATTCCTTGCAAAGCACCTTTGTGTTTACCATCCCATTTATCTCCAATCCTGTTTGTTTCGTAAACTTTTTCACCCCATCTATTATAAATCATCCATCTAATTTCGGTTATTTTAAATGGTATTGGTGACCATTTATCATTTAATCCATCACCATCGGGTGTAAATGCGTTTGGAAAAAATATTGAAGATTTCAAACAATCTATTACCCTGACAAAATAGTCCCTAGATTGCTCGCCGCATTCATTCCGGTAAAATACCCTTATTCTATAATAACCCGTATCACTCCAGGTAATTGTTACTTGGTTGTTTATGGAGATGGTGTCATTGTTTAACATCCATAGCCATCCACCTCCAGTAGGGCTAGCCTGAGACCAATAGTTAAAAGTTTTAGGATAATACGAACAGAGCTCTATTTTCTGTTGAGCTGATGCGCAGTATCCTAGAAAAATCAATAATATCGTTA
>Ga0114966_10004188_pt1 | contig 12429 bp, 10 predicted proteins | sample M_130207_XF_Meta_FD_87029 | JGI IMG/M metagenome (GOLD analysis project Ga0114966, IMG submission 87029) | Freshwater microbial communities from Lake Montjoie, Canada to study carbon cycling - M_130207_XF_MetaG | ecosystem: Environmental > Aquatic > Freshwater > Lake | place: Lake Montjoie...
CCCGTAGGCGTCATTGCCGCCGCTGGCAGCGTCGCGGGCGATCCTTGGACGATTCGGGTCCGGGCGATAGGTCGGAGCATTCAGATCGCGCGAAAAGTGCGTAAGGAAAGGCAGGGCCGTCTTCGGTAGGGCGGAGGGTTGGAGCCTTGCATAGTCCAGAAGATCCTGCCGACTGAGGAAGACGTTGTCATTGTCGGCCATCCGCCGCCAGCCAGCGCCTTCCGATTTGCGGAGGTATTCCTCATTCGTTTCCCCGGCAGTGGCCCAGGCATGTTTCCAGTTGGCAAACTGCGTGACCCCTGTGGCGTTCATACCGGGCAGCGCAGTTAGATTCGCGAGCAGCAGCGAGCCTTTGGAGCCCGCCCGTTCGGGGCCGGGCTGATCCGCGGGAGAGCCCGCCACATTGATGTCCAGCAGGCCGGAGGTTTCGTAGAGGTTGTAGGCAAAGCGACCCACGACAAACTTCGGGTTGGGGACCCCGGCAGTTTCCTTGGGCTGTATCGCGGCGTTGAAGACAAGAGGGTTGCTGCCGTCGCGGGCGAGGTAGATCCAAGTCGGGGCGGTGGTGTTTGAGAAGGTCTCCGTGGGTGCCAGAAACTGCGGAAGGTTCCAGTCCGACGCCGACAGCCCTGGGCTGCTGGTCACGATCGAAGCCCGGGATTTCGGCGCACCCGGCCACGTGTGGAAGGGTTTGGTGGGCTGGCTTTGCTTCAGCAGCACGCCGGTGCCCGGTGCCCCGGCGACCAGCGCGGAAGTGACCCGCATGCCGGCGCGGCGCGTGGTAAGGTCATACTGGCGGTAAACCGTCCCATCCGGAAGGTTCTTGACCACCACTTTGGTCGAGCCTTTGTCCATCTCGTCGCCGAGATCGGCCAGCACTGTGCGGAAGCCGGCTTGTGCAAGCATTGCGCTTTTCCTGGAGTCGGCTTCGAGCCGGTTTGTCTGGCGGCTCAGGCTCACCAGGGACATCAGCGAAGCGGTGAGCACCACCAGCAGCGAGAGCAGACTGACCACCAACACGAGGGCTACGCCCGAGGGTTGTCGGTCTTGTTTGAACGGAGCTTTGGTATGTGGGTTCATGGCACTGGATTGAGGTTGGGGAACGTGAAAATACCTTGATAGACCCTCACATGTTGCAGCGGGGCTGGTGGAAATCCGGGCATCCGGGGGCCGAGATCGGTGGCGATCTGCTCCCAGGATGGCATCGGCAGGATGTTGTCGTCCGCATCCGGAAACTGCGCGGCGATCAGCCCGATCTGGCTTTCGTCGAGCATGCCCCGCCGGTCCGGGTCGAGCACGGCAAGGGTGGCGACAACCGCGATGATCTGTCTCCCGTCCGAAGGCCGCCGGCCCAGCACCACGGTCCGGTCCCCCTCGCGAACCAGAAACGAAAACTCCAGCCGGATCACACCGGGTGCGATCGCCTGAAAGGCCGCCGGATCGGGAGGCTCCGGACCGGTTTCCGGGACTTCTTTCAGCGCCAGCCTGCCCACCTTTTCGTCAGGGCGATCCGGCGCCTTGCCAAAGCCATAGCCGCTGGCCGCACGCTCCAGCATGTTTCCTGCGATGCGGTAGCTCACGAGCGAGACCCGACGCTCGGCCGTGGAGCCGCGAATGGCATAGCCCTGCCGCAGGGTCACAAACGAAATCCCATCGTTGCCCTGCTGCTTTTCGATCCTGACGGGCGCATCCGCGCGGTTGACGCGCTGGGAGACATCGGCCTCGAATTGTCGCAGGAAAGCGGCCGCATGGCGGTCGGTGGTCAGGCGCGCCTTGGTCGAGCCGTGCAGGCTCAGCGCATCGCGGGAGACCGTGGTCGTCAGGAGCAGGAACATGCTCATCACGACCATCACCACGAGCAGTTCCAGCAGTGTAAACCCGGCAACCCAAGCTGAGCGACGCACCGTTTTCATGGCAGCATCAGGCTGGTGAAAAGCTCCACCTCACCGTCGGGCGGCCCCTTTTTCCGCACGGCGGGCCACACGACCCGCCCGTGCAGGTGACCCAGCTTTCCCGCCGGATCCCGGGTGGCCGTGAGATCGCATTTGAAATAGCCCTCCGCCTCGTTCGTCACCCGCCTCCCCGCGTGATCAAACCACAAACGCACCTGTACAGGCTTTGCTCCCCAGACGATGGGCGCGATGGCGAGCGTGGGCGAGGGAGCGGTGCTCGATCCCTGGACAAACGAAAGATCCCGGAAGCACCCGTGCAGGATCTCTGTGCCGCGAACTCGCCGGGCTTCGCTCCCGGAAAACCCGCTCGCAATCCCGAGCGAATTCACCAGCGCCACGATGGCCAGCGCGAAGACGCCTAGGCTAATCACCACTTCGATCAGTGTGAATCCTGTCTTCAGCTGTGAAGTGCGCCGATTCATGGCTGAATGACGCGGGCGGTCCCGGTGGCGCACTGGATTTGGACGATGGCCACGTCCGACTGCTCGGCCGCCATCACCTGACCTCCACGGGTCGGCCGGATTCCGAGGTGGATGCTCGGCACCAGTTGACCGGCGGCGACTGGAAAACCGGTGGTCCCCGTGCCCAGCAGCACCTGCCCGTCCGTATTGATGACCAGCGATTCTCCAGGCGCCAAGTCATGCATCGCAGCACTGGTCGGGGGCGACTGCCCGCCGCGCGGCGCGATCACCACACCCGGCGCAATAGTGATTTCCCGAAACCGCTCCGGCGGGCGGAACTCCAGCGTCTGCCCCGCGGTCAGGCCCGGCCAGTATTCCTCAAAGCGCATGACCAGTTCACTGGCGCCGAGTGCCGGCGGTTCAAAGCGGATCGCCACGCTGCGGTTGCTCGCCACAGCCTGCGCGCGGACCAGTTCGATGCAACGTGCCATCCGCAGCGCCGGCTCACTCGTGCGAGAGCCAGCCGAGCTGAAAAGGGCACCCGCACCCAACGCGAGCAAAACCGACATGATGGCGATCACCGTCAGCAACTCGATCAGCGAAAACCCCCGCTGCGATTTCACCCGGCCCACATCCATCGGCAGCCAACCTCCACCCACCGCACCCGAGTCTCGCCGCAGCCCGGTGCCGTGCCGCAAATGAAAGTGAAAGGTGGCTTGAGGGCTTTTCATGATCGCAGCGACGGTCATTTTCCTTTAATGACAATGCAACGTAATTACCGAAGGGCAATGTGTTTTCGGGTATTTGAAGAGCTTGAAGGCGCAAATCACAGCGTCTCGAACTCCGGGGTTTACGGAAAGTTCCCGCGTCGTCCAGGCTGGCGGAGAAATTTCGTGGTCGTCCACGAGATTGGCCACCCGCGTCGCGGAAAGACGGCGCACATGACGGTCCCGCTCTGGCCCGCTCGCCCGCCTGCGCCAGCGGGAGAAAACGGGCGGGCACGAAGTCCCCGTAGCCGACATCCGGCGTCGCTTTGCGTGCTGCCTCGTCCACCGTGCTGCTGCGGCTCATGACACGGCGGCCGCGGATGATGGCGTCAGGTATGCCACGGGCCATTTCTTTACCCTCCATCTGCGGACCCATGCGCTGGCTCATCTGCCGGCGGCCGATCAGGTCGAACGCAAGAAGGAGCACGACAGGCACGCGCTCAAGCGACGGTCGTTGGAGGAACTCCGGCAGGGTGCGCCCAAGGGCCGCCAGGCGCTCTCTGCCCGGGATCGCGCGGGGATCGACTTTCAACAGTGGCATCGCTGGAAACATTCCGGGGGACTTTATTTTGTCAGTCGGCAAAAGGAAAAGATGCGGCTCGCACCCAGCGGGGACAATGCCTGGGACCGGGCCGACCCACGCCATGCCGGCGTGCTCGCCGATGCATTGGGGGCAACCAGCCAGGGCGGGAGCGTGCGGCGGGTGCGTTCCCACCGCGAGGTGCGGCGGCTTTTTTTTGCTGGCGACCGCACTGGCGGCGGCACGGTGGGCTCTGGGGAGTCAGGCCTTGAGGGCGATCGGCGCGAGTTGCAGCGCAAACTGATTTTGCGGCGATTCGTTGCGCTGCTGGCGTGTGGGAGAGAAATCGCAGATCAGCGCCGAGCCATCGCGCCGCATCTCGATGAGGCGCAGCCAGCCGTCGCCGCCTTGCGGACGCATCTGGAAATTCACCAGCATCTGCGGCACCGTGCGCCCCGCGGGCGTTTCGCTGACCACGCGCCCCAAGCCATCGCTCCCGACGTGGCCGTTGAGCGTGAAGATGAAATTCCCGTGCTGCGCAACGAGCTTCTTCCACAGTTGTTCGCCGTCGTTCACGTCCTGCTCTGTCGCTTTTGCCATCGCGTAGGAGTGGGGATTATTTCCCTGGCGGTTGCCGAGTCTCTCCCAGTCGTAGCGCGTGTCGTCGTGGAAAACGAAGGCGTGCGAAAGCAGGACGATCTCGCGATCCCGGTGCGCGGTCGCGACCTCGTTCGCCCAGCGGACGACATCCGCGCGCGGACCGAACTCCAGGCCGAGGATCAGAAATTTTCGCCCCGCCGCCTCCATGAGCTGGAAGTTGTTTTCCATCCGGTCCGGCTCCTTGTCGTAGGTGCCGCCCCAGTGCGCGAACTTTCGCAAATCCGCCGCCCGGAAATACTCGTTCAATAGCGTGGTGCGGTCCTGGCAGCCGCCGCCCGGGCCGAGGTCGTGATTTCCCGGCACGAGGCAGTAGGGCAAACCGCCCTCTTCGAGCACCTGCATCGCCCGCCGGGCATTCTCCCACTGGACGGGCGTGTTGCGATTTGTGATGTCGCCCAGATGAAACACGCCCGCGATGCGCCGGCGTTCCTTTTGCGCCACGAGCCACTGGGTCTGCGCCAGAAACGTGGCGGGAAAACGCTCCGAGTATTACTGGGTATCCGGCAGCACGGCGAAAGTGAACGCCCCTTCCTCCGGCAGCGGCGGCTCGCCCTCCACGAGCACGGCATCCGCGTAGGGATCGCGCGGTTTTGGCGGCTCCGCAGCCCGCGAGAAAAAGGGCAGCCCCGCCAGCGCGGTCCCGCTGAGCGCGAGCATGCGCCGCCGTGAAATATTCCCGGGCAGTGGTGATGGGAGGTGGAGATTCATAGGTCTGATGAAGCCGGTGAACCGGCCACCACGCCAGTAATTTGTGGGAAGCGGAGGGCGCGATTAACCCAAATGCTGGATCGAGGTCCACGAAAGGCACGAAAGAACACGAAAGGCACGAAAGGCACGAAAGGTCAGATGGTTGCGGCAGTTGCTGCGCTCACCCACCGGGTGAGTCAGGGAAATTCCACAAGCCGTTCCTTTCGTGTTCTTTCGTGCTTTTCGTGGACACTCCTGCGCCGTTTCTAGTCCCTCGAATCCGGCGCGAAAACCTTGCTTTCTTTCGAGGCGCGCCAGCGGAAACTCGCGAAGGCTGCCGGGTTGAAAGTGAAGCCGTAAAGAATACAGGAGCAGGTCGTTTATCGGGACAACTACGACAAATCCCAAGGCGCCGACGATCACCGCCCCGGCCTCTCCGTCCATTTTTCTCCTCGCTCCCAAAGTTAGCGCAGCGCTTTGGGAATGGACGCGTGGGGCGAAACTCCGTTTCGGCGGCGGGCGGGAGCGCCTGGGCACCGCGATCGGGGTCGTCGTTCGCCGGAGGGGAGACGGAGTCTCGCCGGGGTGGGCGTTCCCCAAGCGCTGCGCTAAACTTTGGGAACGAGACGAAAATCCTTCACGCATGCGCGCGTCCACTCGACATTCTGGCTGCGGGTTTCATCTGCCCGTCCCTCGTCATTTTCCTCTCATGATCATCGACCTCCCGCGCTTCATCGCCGCCGAGCGCCCTTCGTGGACGGAGTTGGAGACGACCCTCGACCGGCTCCAGGCTCAGCCCGATCGCCAGGTCGCCCTCGACGAGGCGCAACGCTTTCACCTGCTCTACCAAAAGGTCTCCGCCGACCTCGGGCGCATCGCCACCTTTGCCTCCGAGCCGGAGCTGCGCCGCTACCTCGAAGCCCTCACCGCGCGCGCCTACGCCGAGATCCACGAGACGCGCGAGCGCGGCCGGCGCTTCCGTCCCGCGCGTTGGTTTTTCGCGGAGTTTCCGCGCGTCTTTCGCCGGCACGTGGGCGCTTTCCATGTTTCGTGGATCATTACGCTCGTCGGCGTGCTCTTCGGCGGCTTCGCCGTGATGCTCGACGACGAAGCCAAGGAAGCCGTGATGCCCGCGATGTTTGCCAACCATCTCGGCGATCCGGCGAAGCGTGTGGCGGCGGAGGAAAGCAGCGCCGGAGATCGCGGGGCCGGCGGGCACTCGACTTTTGCCAGCCAGCTCATGGTGAACAACATCGGCGTGTCGATCAAAGCCGCGGCCCTCGGCCTGACCTACGGCCTCGGCACCATCGTCCTGCTTTTCTACAACGGCGTCATCCTCGGACTCGTTGCCATCGACTACGTGCTCGCGGGGCAGTCCGTCTTCCTCGCCGGCTGGCTGCTGCCGCACGGCGTCATCGAGATTCCCGCCATCCTCATCGCCGGCCAGTGCGGCCTCGTGCTTGGCAAGGCGCTCATCGGCCACGGTGATCGCGCGCCGCTCACCGCGCGGCTCCGCGCCATCGGGCCGGACCTCGCCACGCTCATCGGCGGTGTCGCGGTGATGCTCGTGTGGGCGGGGTTGGTGGAGTCCTTCCTCTCGCAATATCACCAGCCCGTCATCCCGTACGCGGTGAAGATCGCCTTCGGCTGTGTGGAGCTGGCGGTGCTCAGTTGGTTCCTCGGCTCCGGTCGGGCGAAAGACGGCGCGCCCGGAGCGGCGGAGGTGCGCGCGTGAATTCCGAGCTGCGCATCCGCACGCCGGAAGGCATCGCTTTCGCCTACCAACTCGCCGGGCCGGTCGCGCGCTGCATGTCGTGGAGCATCGATCTCGTCGTCGTCCTCGTCCTCGGCATGACGGTGAACACGGTGCTCGCCAAGTTCGGGATCATCAGCCCCGACCTCGCCAGCGCGTTGATGACCGTCTCGTATTTCGTCATCACCATCGCGTATGGCGTCTGCACGGAGTGGGTCTGGCGCGGGCAGACCGTGGGCAAAAGGATCATGCGCCTGCGGGTCATGGACGCCCAGGGTCTGCGGCTGCAGTTCCACCAAATCCTCATGCGCAATCTCCTCCGCTTCGCCGATCTGCTGCCCGGCTGCTACCTGGTGGGCGGCGCGGCCATGGTGCTGAGCCGGCGCGCCCAGCGCCTCGGCGATCTCGCGGCGAATACCGTCGTCGTGCACATCGCCAAACACGCCGAGCCCGACCTCGATCAGCTCCTTGCGGGCAAGTTCAATTCCTTCCGCCAGTTTCCCCACCTCGAAGCCCGCCTCCGCCAGCGCGCCTCGCCCGACGAAGCCCGGCTCGCGCTCCAGGCACTCGTCCGGCGCGACCATCTCGAACCTGAGGCCCGCGTCCGGCTCTTCGGTGAACTCGCGGCGCACTTCAAGACGCTGGTGGCCTTTCCGCCCGATGCCGTCGAGTCCCTGCCCGCCGAGCAATACCTCCGCAACGTCGTGGAAACGATTTTTCGTCCGCGGACGGGAGTGGAGGGAAAGGTGGGAGCGGTCCCGGCGGAGGCCGTTTGAAGGATCGCCGCTGCCCATGTTTGCCGTTGCTGGCGGCAGGCGCTCCGCGTAAGTGAGGTCCGCTTTTTCCACGATGAAAACTCCCGCCGACCGCCAACCGGATGTCCTTGCAGGACAGGCTTCGGCTGGTTCCGCGGCGACGCCGCTGCCGATGCGGATTTTTTGGTACGGAGTCGCGGGCGTGGTCACGCTCTCGCTCAACCCCGCGCTCTTCACGCTCTTTCACAACGTCCTGGGCTGGGTCGAGTATGGCGCGCTGGGCGCGAGTCTCACGCTCGTCGGCATCTTGCAATTCCTCTGGAGCTACTTCGTCGGATTTCGCACGCAGGATCATTGGACGACCTCGGCGCGCCGGCAGGGGGTCACGCTCGTGGGCGCGCTGCTTCTGAGTTACGTGCTCGGCTTGATCTTCCTGCCGGTGTTTCCGCAGTTTCATAAGTCCGTTCTGGTCGCCGTCCAGGTCTTCGTCGCCGGGGTGAAATTTGTGGTCTATCACTACTGGGTCTATCCCGACCGCGCGGCGGCGCGGCCCACGGAATGAGCGGTCCCGGCGCTTCCCCGAAGTTTGCGGTGGTCGGCAGCGGTCCCGCCGGGCTGGGTGTGCTCACGGCGTTGCTCGATGCCGGGCACGCGGGCCGGATCACGCTCTTTGAAATCGATCGCGCGATCACCCCGCCCGCCTTCACCGGTGAGCCCGAGGCGGATGCGGTCGGTGCGTTTTACGACGGCGTCTATCGCGAAATCTGGAACGGCCAGTCGCGAAAGTTTCCGCCGCCCAAGACGCACTTCGCCCGCGCGCTGCCGAAGTTTGGCCGCGGCGGAAAGGGGAAGATTTTCCGCAGCGACACGCTCGGCGGGCTGAGCAATTTCTGGGGCGGCACGGCGCTCCCTTTCACCGACCGTGAACTCGGCGGCTGGCCGGTCACGCGCGCCGAACTCGATCCGCATTACCGGCGGCTCGCCGCCCTCTGCGGCATCGCCGGCCGGCCGGACCCGCTCAGTCGCTACTTCGGTGAGGAGTTTGTGAACCGTCCGCCGCTCGCCATGACGCGGGCCTTCGAGAAAATGGAGCGCGCGGTGAACGAGGCGGGCGCACACGCCGGATTCGAGGCCGCGGCCGGCGTGAACCGCTGCATGCTGGAGACGCGGCCCGGCGCGGCGCGCCGTTGCGTGCAGTGCGGGGAATGTCTCGCCGGTTGCTTCCGGGACGCGATTTTCAGCACGCGCCACGAGGTTGCCGCGATGATCGCCGACGGTCGGGTGGCGCTCGTGCGCGGACAGGTCCGCTCTTTCGACGCAAAGACCCGCCAGCTCACGCTTGCCGACGGCCAGAGCGCCGGGCCTTTCGACCGCATCTACCTCGCCGCCGGTTGCCCGAATACCACCGAGATCGCGCTCCGCTCGCTCGGCTTGCGCGAGGCCGGCGAGATGGCGGACAACTCCGTCTATGTCTTCCCCGTCTTGCACTTCGGACGCACCGCCCGCCCGCCCGGACGCGAGCCGTATCTCTCGCTGAGCAACCTCCTCATCGGCCTGCTTCCCGCCGGCACCGACTTGCCGTTCGCGCAGGTCCAGCTCTACACGAACTTCGACTACATGTGGCGCTACAACGTCCCGCCCGCGCTCTGGCCGCTCGTCCGCGGACTGGTTTCGTGGTCGCGCGACCGGCTTTTCTGGGCGCGGCTCTACGTCCACGGCCGGCTCTCGCAGTCCTACGCCGTCGGGTTGGAAAACGATGCGCTCCATTTCGCTCCGGCGCGCTCCGCGGACCGGAGCGCCGTCGCGCGCATGATGCCCGTGCTCCGCCACGCACTGAACCGCCAGGGCTTTTACGTGCCGCCCATTCCGCCGCTCTACCAAAACGCCAACTCGCATTACGCCGCCACTCTTCCGCTCGGCGGCACGCGCGTGCCGGTGAGCCGGGAGGGTGAAGTCGCGCCCGGCATTTACGTCTGCGACTCGGCGGCATTTCCCGATCTCCCGGCGGTTTCGCTCACCTTCACCATCATGGCCCAGGCCCACCGCCTCGCCGCGCAGAGTTTATGAAAACGATCGTCGTCACCGGAGCCAACTCCTACCTCGGCCGCCTGGCCATTGAGTTTCTGCGGGAAAGGACGGCGTACCGTTTGGTGGCCGTGGTTTCACCACGCGCGGAACTGTCCGCCGAACAGGAGCGCGTCCGATACCTCCGCGCCGACCTCGCGGCGGCACCGGACGCGGCGCTCGCAGCGGAACTGGCGCAGGCGGCGTGCGTCCTCCATTTCGCGTGGACGCGCACCGGCTCCGCCGAGGAGGTGAGCCGCGCCAACCGCGCGATGATCGAACATCTGCTCGGCGCGATGCGCGACGCGGGGAAATTCTGGTTTATCTCCTCGGTCAGCGCATCTCCGCGCCCGATGAGCACCTACGGCGCGACGAAGCACGAAGCCGCCGAACTCGTGCGTGCCCGCGGGGGCAGCGTGCTCGTCTGCGGACTCGTGGTGGAACCCGACCCGCCGCGCGGTCCCTACCGGATGCTGCAAAAAAACGTCGCCCGCCTGCCGCTCGCGTTCCGTGCCGTGAGCGGCGAGCCGCTGGTTTTTCCGCTGCGGCTGGAGGATCTCGGCGCGGTCCTCGCGCACGTCGCCACCACCGCGCCCGCGCCCGGCAGCTACCGGATGTTCAGCGCCCCGCTCGGCTTCAACACCTTTCTCGGGCTCCTCGAAAAACTCGCGCCTCGCTTGCGCGTCCCCGCGCCCTTTCCCGCCGGACTGGCCCTGCGCGCCGCCGCCTTGGCAAAAAAAACGCACCTCATTCCGGTCAAGCTCTGCGACCAGGTCCTCACCTTTCTCTACAAAGACGCCGCCCACCTTCTCGCCCACTCCGAACTCCCCGGCCTCGCGCTGCGTCGCTGCGCAGACGAGTCATTTTTTCGCTGAGTAGCCTGCGGAAAAACCTCTCGCTGCCGAGTTCTTCCTCTTCCTCTTCCTCTTAAGCTTTCTCTTAAGCTTTCTCTTAAGCTTTCTCTTAAGCTTTCTCCGGCAGGCGGGGAAAATGAGGAATATTAAGAGGAAGATTACTGATGAGACGCTTGCCTAGGCTACAAAGCGCGCGGTTAAACCGGTGCCGGAGGCACGATGGAAATTAGCCGGTGGTGAAGCGAGTCCGCGAGCGGGAACCACCGGAATCCCGGGCGAAACGGATTCGCCCCGGCAGGGGCGATGGATGGAAGAGCGATGGCTCGCGTTGTTCCAGCGCCCCTTCGGGGCGCATCCGTGGTGGGGACGCAGTCCGGTGGTTCCCGCTCGCGGACTCGTTTCACCACCGGCTAATTTCCGCAGCACCTCCGGCGCGCTCTGCAGGCGGGTCGCTGTTGTCTATCCTTCGGCCTCCTCAGGAAGAGGAAGAGTCAGCCGACGGCGGCGGTGTTTGTGGCGATCGCGGGACGCCCGCGTTTCCAGAGCGCGGTGAAGGCGTCGAGCAGCGTGTCGAGGCCGATGGCGATGAGGGCGAACATGGCCCACTCGAGCGGGTGGTAGTAGCGGGAGACGCGGTCGCCCACGGCGAAGACCAGCGGGATGTAGAGCAGGATCGGCAGCCAGAGAATCGAGGTGCGAGCGAAGCGTCCGGGGACGAGTGCGCCGACCAATCCGAGGACCGCCAGCCAGCCCAGCGCGGTCAGCCCGATGGACGGCCTTTGACCGATCGCTCCCGGCTCCGCGGAGACCCAGTGAATTTTGCTGACCCAGCGCACATACGGCCCGAACCCCGCGGTCCGCTGCGCCCGCTCGGCGACCAACTTGTCGTAACCCGCTTCGTCCGTCTCGTAGAGCAGCGCCATTTCCTTGGGCCGGGCCTGCCAGCGGCCTTCGCTGGATTCGGCCTGCGACGACCAGAAATGTGCGGGGAGGAGGCGCGCGTCGTGAACGCGGTTGCTCGCGGCGACCAGCGTTTTTTCCCAGACGAGCCGGGCGAATTGGAGCGGGCTTTCGAGCACGGCCCCCTTGGCGAGCGCGTTGGCCACTTTGGAGAAGTGCCGCTTGTCTTTGACCAAAGCGACATACTCCGGGCCGAGCTGCGAGTCGGGTCGGCCGCGGATGAGGATTTTCTTAAAGATCTGCTGATTGAAGGCGTAGTTCGGCAGATCGGCGCGGGCTTCCTCAATGGCGGGACGAAGGAGGGCACGCTCGCGCGCGAAGGGTTCGCCTTCGGCGCGGACGAGAGGCAGCGCGGAGCTGAGAAAAAGCCACGGGCCCTGGCCGTCGCCGCCGGAGTTCTTGGCGAGCAGCACCGCGGCCGGGATGAAGAGGAAGTATAGTCGCGGCCAGGCGAGGGGATTCCGCGTGAGGAGCATGGCGGCGAGGAAAAGGCCGAGCCACAGCGGGCGCCCCGCCGGTTTCACCATCATGATGCCGAGGGCCGCGAGGAGGAACCACCCGAGGCGGCGCCGGTCGGTGAGGGCGCCGGGCGGCGCGGCGAGGGCACCCGCGATGATGAAGACGCCGAGGAGCAGACATTCGCCGAGCATTTCGTGCTCGTAGTAGAGCATGCGCGGCCAAATCGCGGCGCAGAGGGTGACGGGTGGCACCCAGAGATTGGGGCGTCGCACGAGGTGACCGACGATCCAACCGATGCCGAGGAGCATCGCCAGCCCGGCGGCGTGCTGCACGAGGGCGACGATTTGCGGCGTAGTGCAAAAGGGCACGATCGGCGCAGCGATCAGGAGCACCGGGTAGAGGTAGCGGCGCTTTGGCGGCATTCTTAAGTCGCCCTTGAGATACACGTCGCGGGCCGTTTCAAAGTAGGAGTTGCTGTCCGAGCCGTAGAAAGCCTCCGGGATCGTGGTGAGCAGCGAGATGCGCAGGACCGCGCCGACGATCAGCGCCGGCAGGCATAGCCAGAGGCAGCGCCGGAAGGAAAACGGCGCGGCGCCG
>Ga0114966_10004190_pt1 | contig 12428 bp, 10 predicted proteins | sample M_130207_XF_Meta_FD_87029 | JGI IMG/M metagenome (GOLD analysis project Ga0114966, IMG submission 87029) | Freshwater microbial communities from Lake Montjoie, Canada to study carbon cycling - M_130207_XF_MetaG | ecosystem: Environmental > Aquatic > Freshwater > Lake | place: Lake Montjoie...
AGGGGGGGGGGGGGGGGGTGGTGGGGTTGGGGTGTGGTGGGGTGGGTGGGGGTGTGTATGTTTTTCTTATATATATAGGAATAATAAATTTTTTGTTTTGGCGGGGGGGGGGGGTGGGGCGGCATATTTTTTTGGGGGAGGGAATGCTGGTTTGGCTAATGGTGCCGGTGGTGGTAATAATGGTCGAAATGGTAGTGGGGGGGGAGGGGGTAATATTGGTGGTACTGGTACAGGTGGTAGTGCTGGTAGTAATGGACAGGGTGGTAGTGCTGGTAGTGCTGGTAGTAATGGTTTCAGCAGTAGTGGTGGTGCTGGTGGTAGTGGCATCCATAATGGCGGCGGAGGTGGAGGGGGGGGATTTGGTGGAGGTGGCGGTGGTGGCAGTGGGGGGGGAGCAGGTCAAAGTGCTGGTGGGGGAGGAGGAGGCTCTTATTCAGCTTATCCTCTTAACACTACATACGCACCATCTGCTTCAGGACTAGGATATATTAATGTAACATATTCTCCAAATAATAGTCCAGTTTTACAATATGACGTAAATACGCAACAAATATATTATAATTCAAAAACTTTTGTCATCGACCATCCTTTACGTATAGATAAATATCTCGTGCATGCCTGTTTAGAAGGACCTGAAGCGGGTGTGTATTATCGCGGTCAAGCCAAGATTTTGTCCGCTTATAAATCTGTCGAGATTTATTTAGCTGATTACGTGGAACACTTGGCTACGGATTTTACGATTCATGTGAAACCGTTTTTAAATGCGGAGGATATACATAAACCTTATTTTCCCAAATTGATTACTACCCCAGTAAAGCAGGGGAAATTTACTGTCTATAGTAATATAGTGCCGTGTGATTTCAGCTATCTAGTGTTTGGTAAACGACAGCAGATTGAAGTAGAACCCATGAAAGCGTTGACGTGTGTTAAAGGAGACGGACCGTATAAGTGGATATAAATAAATATATAAATAAATATATAAATATATATATAATTGATATATATACATATATATATATTTTATATATATCAAGATGGATTTCTTAGCCCAACAACATCCGCACGCGCGAGACTCGAACATTAGTTTTGAAGCGGGTCCGCACGTGTATACAATTAAAGGCGCAGAGGATAAAAAGTTTACCTCGGTGACCACGTGGAACCACAGTCTTTTTGCGGAATTTGACGCGGACGCCATTATTACGAATATGATGCGGGGTAAAGGCTGGGCGAAAAGTAAATACTATGGGCAGACGCGGGAAGAAATTAAAGCGGGGTGGGACCGAGGACGGGACGAAGCCGCGCAGGCGGGGACACTGATGCATTACCAAATTGAACGTTATTATAATACAGGTCTGCATGTGCCGGAGGTAAGCGTAAGCAATGACATAAGCGTAAGCGACGGTGTAAGCGTAAGCAATAGCAATGACATAAGCAATAGCAATAGCAATGCCATAAGCAATAGCAATGGCATAAGCATCGAATATGGGTATTTTAAAAACTTTCTCCAAGCATGTCCAGACTTGAAACCGTATCGTACCGAATGGATGATTTATGACGAAGAGTTGCGGTTGGCGGGTTCTATCGATATGGTCTACGAGAATCCCGACGGTTCCCTAATGATTTATGACTGGAAACGGGCCAAAGAGATTGTAAAGGCGACCGGGTTTATGAAATATGCGGTGGTGGAGTGTATTGCCCACATACCCGACACGAATTTTTGGCATTACGCATTACAACTCAATACCTATAAAGCACTCTTGGAAAAAAATTATGGTAAGACGGTCACTAAATTGGCGTTGGTGTGTTTACACCCGACGAAGAAAAATTTCGAAGTGATACCGGTGCCGTTTTTAGTGGACGAGCTCAAGGCTTTATTCGCCCTGCGGTTGCAGGGCTTGCAGGGCTTGCTTAGCTTATGAGACTTGTACATATTCAACAGTTATCACTTAAAAATAATTACAATATTTCTCTCAAGCACATTATGCTGACTTGCATTTTTTTACTTTTACACCTAGATACGATTATGAATGATAATATAAATGATAAGTATAACTGTAATTCTCGGAATCTTACCTATAGCCAGCCAAACGGGAGAGAGACGTTATATAATACATGTATAATCCTGTTAGTCGGGGCGGTAGTGGGTATATTAGCTATGTTTGTCATTATGTACGAAGATACGGACATGGATAAGGACATGGATAAGGGCACGAGCACGGATGCGGATAAGGATACAGAAGAATATGATATTTTACGCCCACCGGATTTAATGGGTGAATTTAAGGCTCTATTTGCATATAAATATTCAACAGTTACCACTTAAAAATAATTACTTTATTTATCTAAGGCACATGTTGAGTGGCATTTTTCTATTTGCACATTTGGCTACAATTGTGGGATATAAATTCCATAGTATTTCCTATATTCATAAAAATGGGTCAGAAGAAAGTTTTAAGTTGTATAAAATTAGATATATATCGGATAATCTTTCCGCTCAAGTGGATATGATGTTATATAATACGGCCATCATCATTTTTGCTTTTACACTAGCGAATTTATTGATTGTGTTATATATGTCTCAAGTTATGTATGAGGGGAGGCAGGCGGAGACGGGTGAGGAGACGGATACGGATACAGAGACGGAGACGGGTGAGGAGGCGGAGGAAGCAGATATTCCATATGAAAGTCAATATTTTGAACAATTAGAAGCCATGCCCGAGAAAGAACTCACCCCGGAAGAATTGGCCGTTATCAGCGGGCATCAATTAATCGAAGATACCCCCAAGGGGCGGGTGTATATGGCTTATAACACCAATACTGGCACCTTTGAATATTATACGGATAAATTTTCCGAGATTTCTTATGAAATATTAGACACGGTCGCACGGTTGTTTACAATTACCTTTGTGTGTAAGCAGATTTGTGTCAATTATCGGGAAGAAATTAAAAATGGAGAACACAAGATGTTGTCAGACATTGAATATGATAAGCTGATGGCAGAAAAACAAGTGGAAAATAATAATAATAAAAATGAACGTTCCGTATTTGCAACATTTAAGAATTATAATAAAAAAACAGGCAATAATGTAGATAAGAAATATTATGTTATTACAGAAAAGGCGAATAAATTTAAATACAAGGGCAAACTGGAAGAGTATGATAAATTAATGTACAAAAAGGTGATGGGGGAGGAGGTCGCAAAGGTGAAAAATATTAGTTATAGTGATTTTAAGAGGTGGCAAGAGCAACAGCAAGAGCAACAGCAAGAGCAACAGCCAGAGCCTCAGCCTCAGCTTCAGCAACAGCAACAGCCAGAGCCTCAGCTTCAGCAACAGTCAATACCTGGGTCAAATACCAGAGTCGAATAAATTAAAAGAAGATTAAACTTTATACATGTATATATATTTATTTAATTATAAATATATATATTAGTAATGGAACAGGCTAACACAACACAACAAAGTAGTGAACTATTATATGCGTTTTCGATTTTAACTAGTGTAATTTTAGCAGGTGTATCGGAGGCAGTTTTAAAATGCAGCAATAATCCAGGCCCCCCTTTATGCGGATTGAAACAAACGGGCGGGTCGGTTAAACCGGCGCCGGTGCCTGTGCCTCTGTCGGCGCCTGTGCCGGTGCCTCTGTCGGCGCCTGTGCCTACTTTGCCTGTGCCCTGGCAAGATTTAATAAACTCGGAATGGTTAAACACATTTATGAAATTGGCGAATGTTATCAATGATAAATTACATAACGTGGTGGAAAATGTAGCGATGAATGCAATAGATAAAGTCGAAACATATGCGCTAGGGGATTTAGGTACAAAACAATTTGGCCAATCGGTGTTAGAGCATTTACAGAACAAAACATTAATCTTAGAACAAATGACTCGTGACCCGGCCGTACAAAAGACAATAAAAGACATGGCGGAAGAGTTGTCAATTCTAGGTATCCAGGTGTTAGATACAGCTAAACCGGCGATTGACAAAATCATGGCTAAATCTTTAGATACGATTAAAAAAAGTGCCACGACTGGAGCCAAAAGTCTTATGATTACGAGTTTTAATGTATTAGAAGCAATTATTGGAGAAATTCCCATTTATGGCGGTATCATAGCTTTAGTGATAGCGTTTTTAAGAGGGTTTAATAGTGCGATGCTAACCGCCGCGCCAGGGATAGAGTTTAGTACCGAAGCGTTTTTTACTGCATTATTTACGGGTATTAAGCTATTACAAACTTTTTTAAAAATACAACCGAAAATTACACAACAAGTGGACGCCATTAGAATGGCCGTGCAAAATATGAATCCGGCGACCGCGGTTATTAAGGAGTTTGAACGGAAGGGGCAAGCCTTTGGTAACGAATATGCCGCAAAAGCAGTAGGGGCGGAACAGGCGTTACAGCAGTTTAAAAATATTGGCAATACGGCTAGCGGGGCAGTTAGCGGGGTAGTTAATGAGGTGGCTAATAAGGCAGTTAGTGGGGCAGTTAGTGGGGCAGTTAGTGGGGCACTTAGTGGGGCAGTTGGGAAAAAACTAAAACAAGACGGGGGTAGAGCCAATATGCAGAAAATACAAAAACGAATTCAACATATTACCCAACGTTTACGACAGAAAATAAATAAATTTACTAATATACATAAATTTACTAGAAAATTTAAACCTAGACGGTAGGCATAATGTAATGGTCCATAATTTATGGTTTACATAATTTATGATTTACATAATTTATTTGTTATGAGTAGCAGACCAGGCTTTAAAGCCTATGCTTTTTTCTAAACTAAAAGAGGTTTCCAAATGCTCACCGGCAATTTGCAATACAGTTTTTTCCATAGCGCTTAATTGTTGTACGTAGTCTTGCAGATGTTGGGCTTTCGTGTTTGCTGAGGTTGTTTCCTTACCCGAGGTTATGTCTTTACCCGAGGTTATGTCCTTACCCGAGGTTATGTCTTTACCCGAGGTTGTGTCTTTACCAGAGGTTATGTCTTTACCCGAGGTTGTTGTTATCTCTTTACGCGGAGGCATGTTCTTCTATAATGCGGTATATATTTATGTGGGTTATAATTCAATTTTTATTTTAATTAGAGAGATATAGTATATACTATAATATATACACTATAATGAGTACAAGTAAATTATTAAGTGAAGGGGGGTTTGGGTGTATTTATTATCCAGGCATTAAATGCAACGGGAAACCCCAAAATAATACAAATGTTGTCTCCAAATTACAAAAGAATGACGAGATGGCTGAGAATGAAATTAACATAGGCAAAATTATTATGACCTTACCTAATTATCAATTGTATTTTTTGCCCGTCATAAGTAGTTGTCCGGTTAAGCTTAGTTCGATTGATAAAAAAATTTTAGCAGAGTGTGAAAGTATAACTAAGGCTGAGGCTGACGCTAAGGCTGGAGCTGGGGCTGACGCTAAGGCTGGAGCTGGGGCTGGGGCTGAGGGTAAAGCTGGGGCTGAGGGTAAAGCTGGGGCTGAGGGTAAAGCTGGGGCTGAGGGTAAAGCTGGGGCTGAGGGTAAAGCTGGGGCTGACGCTGAAGAAAATAGCTATATCCTAATGGAAATTCCTTTTGTGAAAAATATATCTTTTTATAATATTCTCATTGATATGTATGCTTCAAAGAAACATATTATCGTAGGATTAATAGAAAATTATTCTTATTTACTCGACGCGATTAGCATCTTGTTAAAAAAACAAATAGTACATTTTGACATTAAAAATCAAAATATTTTATATAACCAAAATACGCATTTACCGGTGGTGATTGATTTTGGTATTTCGATTAACATGGCTAATTTCGACTACAAGTATGTAGAGGTATACTTTTATACGTATTCGCCGGATTATTATATATGGCCTCTAGAAGTCCACGTTATTAGTTTCTTGTTGCATGAAACGGATGCTCCGCTAACCGACAAGGATAGTGAGAATATCTGCGCGAATTATGTGAAATATAATAAAGGATTGGTTAATTTTAGTGAGGGATTTAAACGGGAGTATTTGCGGGCCTGTGAAACGTATGTCAAGACTTATGTCGGCAAGGATAGAAAAAAAACGATGGAAGCATTGATTGCTTTTTATCCGACGTGGGATAATTATGCATTGAGTATACTCTATTTGAAAACATTTGCCTTTATGTTTCCGCACGGTTTTCATAAAAATACGCTCATTCTATTTTTCTCGCAAATGTTGCTATATAATATCAGTCCGAACCCGGCAAAGAGATATAGTTTGGAAGACACTAGAGAGAAATTTAAGGAAATATTTTTTCTGGAAGAGCAGGTTGATAACTATATGGATTTGATTGAGACGTTTGAATACGATGTGGATTATACGACAAAGGCTATCCAAGCCGATATTCATCAATTAAACGAGACCAAGGAGCGGGGGCAAGTTAAAGGGCCATAGTGTACACGAGGGCAATCGCTTATACTTCTTCCACGGCGGTAATGTCTAAGTCTTTGCCGTCGGCATCTTCGTCTAATTCTTCTAAACCATCTTTGCCGGCAAAATCAATATACGGCTCTTTGGTCTCGTCGCCCCCGCCCTGCATTTTTTTACCTCTCATTTTTTTAGTCGTCTGGCGTTTACGACCTCCAGTTTGGTCACAGCCACAGCCACCCCCTTTTTGAGTTTTCAAGGTTTTAATATATTTCTGAATCTTGGCTACATCTTTTTTACATAAATGAACGCTGGATAACATTGTTTGGATGGTTAGAGCGGGATTACCTGAAGCGGAGAGGCTTGACTTTGACATGCTTTGCTTTGACATGCTCTGCTTTGACATGCTCTGCTTTGACATTTTTTGGGTCTTGCCTTTGCCTTTGCTTGTGCCTTTGCTTGTGCCTTTGCTAGTGCCTTTGCTCGTACCTTTGCCTTTGCTCGTACCTTGCATATATAAAGGATGTTTCCCAGCTTTAATGTCCGCCCATTCTTTTTTGGCCGCGGGTGTAACATCACCCACCGACGGGGATTTGCCTTCTTTACGCAGTTTGGCTAATTGTTCGCGGATAACATCTATCCAAGTTACAGCTTTTTTTCCCATATATATATACTTTTTTAAAAAAATACTTTTTAAAAAAATACTTTTTAAAAAAAAGTATAGCAAAAAATATACTTTTTAAAAAGTATTTTTTTATACTTTTTAACATTTATCAGCGTAGCAAGTAAAACGCCGATTTGCACGATATAACACTATTCAAATGTATAAATCAATAGTAGGAATTTCGCATACGGTTGTCTAAAGTTTTCTTCTTCCTTTTTATTTGAGCAGGTGAAAGACAAAATTTTCATATGAAACTCTTTTACACACTTAGACATTTTAAACACATACCTCAATGATAATATATACATTTGACTTAATCATATCTAAATGTAATCCAAGCAATATTAACTTCGTGAACAAAACCATTATATTCATATCGGTCTTTTGCCAAATCAATACTATATTCACCGACTTCTGCGGTTTGTGACGTAGGTTTATATAGATTAAAAGCATTATTAAATTGAGCAAACCGTCTTGATTGAGGGGATTTATCTGTTGAAGTATACATTTTAACGTTCGCAATATTTTTATGAATATCATCAAAATTTTTTGTATTTCCAGATTTATCCTTTTTATCATTCGTAAAAATACGAATATTGTTTCGGTCTTCCAATATAATTTTGCCACTTTGGTAACCAGTTTTTAGTAATGAATGTAAGTGTTCTTTATAGTTACGTTTACCAGTAATGGACCCTATGCATAACAATCTATACTCATCGTCAATAAAAGTTAACTTTACGGGAATACTGCTATTTTTATCTGTAAAGTCTGTAAAATTATAATTTTCTGGATTCTCTTTACGCAGTTCAATTGTTTTATTTACTAATGTATTAACTGTATCGATGATATGTTGTGGGCAAATTAAGTTACATTTTGTCTCAATATAACGTTTATTCCCAGTAAGACGACCGATTAATTGTACCAGTTTATTTAATAATTGTTTATGATAATCGGAAATAATTGCGTGTGTAAAATTAAATCCGTCTGTTTGAAATGTAATGCCTCTTTCAATTGTCCAATATCCAGTAATAGCAATATTTTTTTCAGGGTATTTTGTTGCCCATTTTCGCATCGTATCTCGCAATTCGCCGGTAATATTATGCGCCGAGTTAAAATCATCAAGGGTAATTCTTTCACCAGTTGGCTCAACAAATCCTTTAAACTTGCCATTGCTTAAATAAACGGTAAAGCCCAATTCGTTATAAAACTTTACCACCTCTTCATGACTACCTACACCTTCTTTTTCGGTAAATAAATGGGCAGGCGAAAATATAATTTTGCGAGTAGAATCAGTCATATCTATATATGACTTTTCTATTTCATTTCCATCTACATCTTTTGCAATATATGTATTTGAAAATACATATTCAATGTATTCTAATGGATTATTTGTTGAATAATTACAAATTAGATGTGCGTGGTCTTTAATTTGACGATAATTATCCAAATACTCTTCGTATGTTTCTCCGTTAATACAATCTTGGTCCAACTTATGAGGGTTAGTTAATTTAAATATACCGTTTTTTTGCAACATAGTCCAAAAATCACTATAAGGAGAAGCCGTAATAAACTCAATGGTTTCAATTAGATTCATATATTCCTTGTATTTTTTAAGAAACGTAGAACATAAACCACAATTAGCATCAGGTTCATCAAATGATAGATTGAACCTCAGCTTTATATTTTGTATCATAATAGTTTTTCCACAAAACATTTGAAATAATGTAAGAATATCTTCAATTCTTTTTTTGTGGAAGCATACAATTAGTATATTTGGTAGTTCATCTCTTGTATTAGCCTTCATTATTTTAGATATAAACTTATCGATATTATGGTATTCACTTTTTACATCACTCGATAAAATATCCACATCAATATTTTCATATTCATTCATTTTATTTTTTGTTCGTATCTTCCATTGTTTGGTTTCGCCCAGAGATTTATTAGTCACAATAATTTGAATAATATGTGCGTCGGTTGAAATAGAGTTGAGTAAATAACGTTCGCCTATTTTGTTCAATGTTTGTTCTGTTTTTCCGTGTGTAAATTGTGTTAATTCGTGAATTAGTTCAAGTTGAGGCTCTTTCTTCGAGTTGGTAATAACAATTTTTGGTACATATTCGAGCTCTTCTAAATGTACGTTTTGTCTATATATAGTAGATAATTTATCAATAATTTCTTGCCTCAACATCTGCATTGTTTTATCATCTTCCTCGTTAATATTCAATTCTGAAATATATTTGTTATATAGACTTTTATTTGTTTTCAAAGCGGCAATCATATCACTACATTTTTCCAAGTGTCCGGCAGTGATTTTGTGAGAATCTATGTGTGATTTTTGTCCGCATCCATACTGGCACAGTTTGCAACAGTACTTTATAGGAGATTGCGTCATTGTACAGATATAATAAGTTATATTAACATTTATTTAAATCAATTTTATTTAATAATCAATTTTATGTATTTATAGAAATCGGTGTTTTACTTGTATGCTGATAAATGTTAAAAGGTGTAAAAAAATACTGCAAAAAATACTTTTTTTAAAAAAAGTATAGCAAAAAAATACTGCAAAAAATACTTTTTGTATTTGTATATAAAATTGATTGAGTTTTACGGTTAGAAGGAGAATAAAATAAACTTTATTCAACAAGACTTTTGCTGTACCTTTTTGCTGTACTTTTGCTAAAAGTACACTTTTGCTAAAAGTACACTTTTACTAAAAGTACCTGGAATGACTACGCTTATATTAACCCGTTTCTTATTTAATAAAGATGAAGTGGAATTATCTTTATTAACGGCGCTACTAAAGAAGGCAGACTTGCAAATTATTTATTATTGGGCTTATGAATTATATTATTCGGGCTTCGACATATTTGCATTTTTATGGAAGATTTATTTGGACTTTTACTACGAGCTCCAGCCCTATTTTGAAGTATATTTTAAAAAAAAATATAGCTTATGGATGGAAGATAAAGCAATGGTACATATTGCCTATATTCTGCGGAATATGTATAACTTGACGCCGAATGGCATGGTATTTATGATGCGACAGTATATGGAAAAAGACGTGCAGAGTGAGGAGTTTTATCCGACTATTTGGTATAAATTTAAAAATAATACCGTCCCCGTGTGGTTGCAAAGTTATGACAGTCAATACCATCGGCTGTTATACGCAGTTAAACAAAAACATTTTGAGAATATTTGCTACTATCTAAAGTTATTGGAAAAAACCCAAAGTCAGGTGGCTATAGCCACGCAAGTGTGCCGGTTTTTACAAGGAGGACAGGCAAAGGAAATGGCAATGGCAAAGGATATGGCAAAGGAAATAAATAATAATATGCATTATTTATTGGCGTTTATTGTGCGGAAATTAACCGTAGAAGAAGAAGAGGAAGTCCCCAAACATGTGCGGGTGTACGTAGCCCCGAAACAAGAACACTTAGACCAATTATTGAACATAGCCGAAGAACCTGTGCCCTTAACCAAGTATGGTCTGCCTCAAATTTATAATACCCTCATGCATAAACGATTTGTGGGTATCGACGCGTCAATCGGGGCGTTTAAATTGGCCCGCTGGCAGTGGGCTACGCACGAGGCATTTGTGCGGGAGCTCTACTTTCACTGGGAATACTATGCGATGGGTTCGCCTGTGTGGTGGCATCGATTACAGGCATTTGGTGGGACGATAAATCATACTTCCCGGCTAATTGAGTTTGCGAGTGAAGAAGACGCGGAGGGTTTTTACAATTTGTATGCATATGAACTGGATGAACTACCCCAAGAAGTGCAAGAGCTCAGTATGAAGCCACTAAACAAAACGGATGGACGGTTATGGCATAAAGCTATCTTTGACACGGGCATAGATTTAGAAAGACTCACGTTAGAGACTGAGGCAGAGGACCCCGCGTTAGAAAAAGTATTAGAAGCTCTGACATTGAAAGAGCAGGATAAATTTTGGCGATGGACATATTAAAAAATATTAAGAAAATAAAATTGAAATAGAATATATTTATTATTTATTTATATATCAACTTTTACAAGAAACTAGAAAATGGTTAAGAACAACACAGGAGGCAACAAATCGAAGAAACAGGCGCGGAAAACAGCCGGAGGGGCTCCGACGGCCGCACAAAATGTACGCTATGTCAAAGAAGCCGGGGAAATGTATGCAATTATTACGAAAATTTATGGGGGGAAAACGTGCCAAGTGATGTGCGATGATGGGGTATCGCGCCGATGTACTATTCGCCGAAAATTTATGATGTCACGGCGGGGAGATAATGCATTAGCCATTGGCACGTGGTTGATGGCTGGATTATATGATTGGGAAAAACGTGCCGACGGGGCGCAAACGTGTGATATTTTAGAAGTATATTCGGCGGGCGAGCGGGAGAAATTAAAACAAACGGTCAATGCCAAAGTAATAAAACATATTATGGCCGTAACCAATACACTCGACGACAATAAGAATGGTAGCGAATTTGTCTTTTCCGAGACGTTGGCGGAGATTGCTGAAGAGGGTGAGGGCGACGGTGACGGTGACGGTGACGGGGGTGACGACGACGTGGACGATAACGCTGACGATGAAGAAGTAAAACCCAACGGGAGTATGTATTTAGTGCCAAAACCAAAGATTGTGCCTTTAAGAGAATTGCTGACCGTTAAAAAAGATAGTGTGTCTGTGACAGTGAAAGACCAAAATGATTGGATGAATATTTCCGTGGAGGATATTTAATAATAATAGTAATTATAGTAATAATCAATGTCATAAATAAATTCTAAACTCATTAAATTATTAAACATGTTATCATATAGATAAGCGTTGTAATCATATAGATTTTCTATTGTTGCGTTTGAGCCCACTACGTTTGGTGTGTTTGGTGTGTTTGGTGTGTTTGGTGTGTTTGGTACGTTTGTTACGTTTGTACCTACTACGTTTGCACCTACTACGTTTGCACCTACTACGTTTGCTACGTTTGCTACGTTTGCACCCACTGCGTTTGCACCCACTGCGTTTGTTGTACCCACTGCGTTTGGCAGTTCGACAGTATTAAGCTTATATCTACACACGGGACATTCACCTTTTTCTTCAACCAGCCAGGTTTTTAGGGCACTAGGTTCAAAACAATGCGCGCAGGGTAGTTTAATAATCTCGTCCCCAGGGATAAAATCTATTTGAGTGATGGGACATGTAATATTAGCATAAGGTCCATTCGCATTAGCTCCAGACCCATTTGCGTTTGCATTAGTATTAGCATTAGTATTAGCATTAGCGTTAGCACCAGGCCCATTAGCATTAGCGTTAGCACCAGGCCCATTAGCATTAGCGTTAGCACTAGCATTTGCATTAGCATTAGCATTAGCGTCATAGAT
>Ga0114966_10004191_pt1 | contig 12425 bp, 11 predicted proteins | sample M_130207_XF_Meta_FD_87029 | JGI IMG/M metagenome (GOLD analysis project Ga0114966, IMG submission 87029) | Freshwater microbial communities from Lake Montjoie, Canada to study carbon cycling - M_130207_XF_MetaG | ecosystem: Environmental > Aquatic > Freshwater > Lake | place: Lake Montjoie...
AGCAGACTGGCCAGATATAACGTGACCGCCGAAAGCCTGTCGCAAGGCAGCGACAAGGTGGCTTATTTTGAAGGCACACCGATTCCCACCAGCGTATTGCTGGTCGCGGTGCTGGCGGTGCTCGGGTGGCAGGACCGGCTGGGCGAGAATATTTACGGCGGCGTGTGGACCTGCGGGCCGTGGGATCTGCATCCGCTGGCGCTCATGTTTCTGTTGTCAGGCACGCTGATGATCAGTAAAACGTTGCGGATACCCAAACTTTGAAGGCAACCGGCCGGCGGGCCGGTGAAATCTAAATGTCTGCAGCAACTGTCTCCGCTCCCAGCTATAACGAACTCTGCCGCGTGTGGTCGCGTCTCTACCGCTTTAACCATCTCGCTTCCATCGTCGGCTGGGACCGCAACGCGATGATGCCGCCCAAGGGCAATGAAGCGCGCGCCGCCGCGGAAGCGGAGTTGAGCGCCTTGATCCATCGCACGCGCACGGAACCGCGCCTGGCGGAATTGTTGCGCGCGGCGGAGCAGGAGCCGCTCGCGGACGTCGAACGCGCCAACCTGCGCGAGATTCGGCGCGACTGGCGCGATGCCAACGCGTTGCCGGAAGCTCTGGTCGAAGCCAAGACGCTGGCGGGCGCGAAATGCGAGCACGCGTGGCGCAGCCAGCGCCCGGCGAACGACTGGCCTGGATTTCTTGAAAATTTTCGTGAAGTCGTGAAGCTCGCGCGCGAAGAATCGCAATTGCTCGCCGCCGACAGCGGGCTTACGCGCTACGACGCGCTGATGGACCGCTTCGAACCCGGTGTGCGCGCTGCGGATATCGACCGCATATTCGCGGACGTTAAACAATGGTTGCCGGACCTGGTCTCGCGCGTGCAGGCGAAGCAGCGCGATGAAAAAAACATTGCACCAGTCCCGCCGTTTCCCGTCGCGGGCCAGCGTACGTTGAATCTCGCCGTGATGCAATTGCTGGGATTCGATTTTGCCGCGGGGCGGCTCGACGAAAGCACGCATCCTTTCAGCGGCGGCGTGCCGGAAGACGTGCGCCTGACCACGCGTTATCGCGCTGAGGATTTCGCGCAAAGCCTGATGGGCTCTATCCACGAAACCGGCCACGCGCGCTTCGAGCAGAACCTGCCGCGCGAGTGGCTGGGCCAGCCGATAGGTGTGGCGCGCTCGTACGGCATCCATGAAAGCCAGAGCCTGTCTTTCGAGATGCAGCTCGCGCGCAGCCGCGGTTTCGTCGGCCTGTTGGCACCCATGCTGAGCGCGCAATTCGGCGCGCAGCCGGCGTTCTCGGCGGACAATTTGTTCAAGCTGCTGACGCGTGTAAAGCCCGGCTTCATACGGGTAGACGCCGACGAAGTGACTTATCCGGCGCACGTGATACTGCGCTACGAGATAGAGCGCGCGCTGATCGAGGGCGAAATCGAAGCCGAGGACATACCTGCGCTATGGGACGAAAAGATGAAAGGGCTGCTGGGGCTCGATACGCGCGGCAATTTCAAGGACGGCTGCATGCAGGACGTGCACTGGACCGAAGGCGCGTTCGGTTATTTTCCAAGCTACACACTGGGCGCCATGTACGCGGCGCAATGGTTTGCCGCGATGCGCCGCGCCACGCCGGACCTCGACGCGCGGATAGCGGCCGGCGACCTCGCACCGGTTTTCGCGTGGCTCAATGCAAATATCTGGTCGCAGGCAAGCCGCTGGGACACGCCGGAACTGGTGTGGCGCGCGAGCGGCGAAGCGCTGAATCCGCAGCATCTGCGTAAACATCTCGAGACACGCTACCTGGGATCTTGAGTTCGCGCGCGCCGCGTCCGGTGCGTGACGGCGGGATGGGTTACATTATCGCTCCGCCATCCTGAGGAATTCCGCCATCATGAGTGAAGATATTTCCGCCGCGCGCGCCGACCTCGCCCCCACGGGCACACTGCATGTCGGTATCAACTTTGCCAATATCCTGCTCACCGCGCGCGACCCCGTCACGCGCGCGCCGAGCGGTGTCGCGCTCGATCTCGCGCACGAGTTCGGCAAGCGTTTGGGCGTGCCCGTCAAAATCCTGCATTACGAATCCGCCGGCGGGCTGGCCGAGGCCGCCGCGAAAGGCGAATGGCAACTCGGATTTCTCGCGATCGAGCCCAAGCGCGCGAACGAGATCACCTTCACCGCAGCGTACGTCGAAATCGAAGCGACCTATCTCGTGCCGCCCGGTTCGGCGTTCAAGTCCGTCGATGAAGTGGATCGGGAGGGCGTGCGCATTTCGGTGACAGGCAAGGCAGCCTACGATTTGTATCTCACGCGCACGTTGAAGCACGCAACGCTCTTTCGCACCGCCGATGCCGAGGCGACCTTCAAGCAGTTCGTTGCCGAGAAAATGGATGCGCTCGCCGGTTTGAAGTCGCAGCTCGAGATCGATCAACCCAAGCTGCCGGGCTCGCGCATCCTGCCGGGCAACTTTACCGCCGTGCTGCAGGCGGCCGGCACGCCGCGCGGTCACGAAGCCGGCGCGCGCTATCTGGCCGCGTTCATTGAAGACGTCAAAGCCTCCGGATTCGTCGCGCGCGCGATCGAAAAGCACAAAATACGCGGACTCACCGTGGCGCCGACGGCAAAGCCGTGAAATTGCAGGGCGGGTATTTTCACATGGCAGTGTTCGCGCTGGCTGCTTGCGCAGGGCAAGCGAGCGCTGCCGATGCGACGTACCCCGTCAAGCCGATCCGCATGCTCATCGCCAACGTCGCCGGCGGCACCTCCGATATCCTGGCGCGCGTGATCGGCGCCAAGCTGACAGAGGCCTGGGGGCAGCAGATCATCGTCGACAACCGGCCTGGCGGCAGCGGCCTCATCGCTAATGAAATGCTCGTCAAGGCCGCGCCGGATGGCTATACCTATCTGCTCGCTGATTACGGCAGCACGACGACCACGGCGCTCATGCACGGCAAGGGCACGATCGATTTGCAGCGCGATTTCACGCCCGTGACGATCGTGTCGTATTCGCCGCATTTATTTTGCGTACATCCGAGCGTGCCGGCGGCCAACGTCAAACAATTCATTGCGCTAGCCAAAGCGCGGCCAGGCAAACTGAATTTCGCGACCTCCGGGCAAACCACCGCGCCGCATTGGGCGGGGATTCTGCTCGCGTCGCGCACCGGCATCGACTGGGCTTATATTCCCGGCAAAGGCGGCGCGCAGGCGGTGCTCGACGTCGCGTCCGGCCAGGCCGACGTGCTGTTCAACGGCATGCTCGCGACTTTGCCCTATGTAAAAGGCGGCAAGCTGAAGCTGCTGGCGGTCACCAGCGCGCAGCGCAACGCAGCGCTGCCGGAGACGCCGACGTTCGGGGAGTCGGGCATCGCCGATTTCGTGACGGGTTCCTGGCAGGGCATATTCGCGCCCGCCAAAATATCACCCGGGATCGTCGCCAAATTGCAGGCCGAGACGCGCCGCATCCTGTTGACGCCCGACGTAAAAGAAAAACTTGCCGTGCAGGGAGCGGACCCGATGGGAACCACTTCAGCGGAAGCCGCCGAGTTCATACGCCGCGAGCGCGAGCGCATGATAAAGCTGATCAGCGACAGCGCCGGTCAGAACCGGTAGCGCGCCGCATTCTTCAGGCTAACGCGAGGCCTACCGCGGTGCGCCAGGTGCCGGTCTCGTCGCGCTGCGGTTGAGTACCCGCGCTGTGGCGCGTTGCGAACGCACGGTGCTCCGGATGGGTTACGCGGTAGCTGACGGCATTGCCGGCACGCGCGGTCGTAATGAGCATGAAACGGCCATCGGCGTCGGTAGTCGCGTGAGCACGCAGCCCCGAGCCGCCGGCCTGCCATGCCTCCACGGCGGCGCCGGCGAGCGGTTTGCAATCCGGGCCTGTCACGCGCCCCGATACTATCAACGCGCCGCCCGGTGCCGACAATTCGGCCGCCGCCGCGTTAACACCCTGCGTGCCGCCGCACTGTCCGGCAAAAACACCCGCAGGCGTCGCGATGCCCGCCAGCCCTGCCATGATCAAATGCCTGCGCCGCAGCGATATCGGGCCGTGTGCCATCTTGCTCTCCTCGCGGTTCGGTTGTTCACGATACGGGTTTGCCTTGCGGCTCCCGCCTGACACAATCATACGCCCGCGTTACTGCATCGGGGAAGGTTTGCAGCGTGCTGCGCCATGGACTAATATGCCCGTGACATCAAAAAGCGACGGCGCCAATGCATGGGCCGCGCGATGTCCGCGCCGCAGCCGCACGGACACCCATCAAAAACCAGTTATTTACCATCTGTCCGGGGGAGTGCCATGAAACTGCTCTACTTCAATGATTTTCGATTGGGCGTGCTGAAAGGCGACACGGTTGTCGACGTGACTGCGGTGGTGCAGAAAATTCCGCATACCGGCCCGGGTGATTTGATGAACGGCCTGATTGCGCGCTTCGACGAATTTCGCGGCGCCCTCGAAAAGGCCGCGGCGGCGGGGACCGGCTTGCCGGTGCAGCAGGTGAAGATACGTCCGCCGCTGCCCAAGCCTGTCAATGTCGATTGCATGGCGGTGAATTACATGGAAGATGGCACGCGCAAGGCGCCGGCCCCCATCAACGCGTTCCATAAATCGCCGGGCTGCATCATCGGCCACGGAGAAACCATGGTCTTGCCGGACCTCGCCGCAACCATCTTCGAAGGCGAGGCGGAAATGGCGCTGGTCATCGGCAAGCGCGCGAGCAACGTGCCGGCGGCGAAGGCGATGGATTACATTTTCGGCTACGTCAATTTCATCGACGGCTCTGCGCGCGGCGTCTTGCCGCCGGGCAATACGTTCTACCAGATGAAGTCGCGCGCCACGTTTGCGCCTATGGGCCCTTACCTGGTGACGGCGGACGAAATCAAGGACCCGCTCAAGCTGCAGGTGAAGTTGTGGGTGAATGGCCAGTTGAAGCAGAACTACAACACCAGCGATATGGCGCACAAGATCCCGCGCTGCATCGAGTGGATCACGGCAATTCACGACCTCGAGCCCGGCGATATTCTCGCGACCGGCACCAACCATCGCGGGCTGTCCGCGTTCCAGGACGGCGACACGGTCGAACTGGAGACCGAAGGCCTGGGCAAGTTGACGGTCAAGGTGCGGGACGATTTGAAGCGCACCTGGGCGCGTGAAACAAGGCTGGAACGCGAGCAGAAGGGCCTTGAAGGGACCACGCCGCAACTGACCGGCAAGTACGCCTGACGTAACCCGGCGGCGTTACGAGCCGAGGTTGGTGATCTGCACGCGGCGGTTGACCGCGCTTTCGGGGTTCGCAGCGTCGAGCAATTGACTGCGCCCGTAACCCTCGACGCCCAGGCGCTGCGCACCGATATTGTGCTGGCCCTTTAAATACTCGGCGACCGACTGCGCGCGCCGTTTCGACAGCGCCAGATTGTAAGCGTCGCCGCCGCGCGCATCGGTGTGTCCGGCAATGCGAAAACGCGAAGCGGCGAGTTTGGGGTCGGCGAGCGCCTGCGCGAGATTGTCGAGCACGAGGCGCGCATCGGGCGTGAGTTTCGCCGATGCGTATTCGAAATTGACCGCCAGATCGATGCTCGGTCCCGCGCCCGGCGTGGGTTCCGCGCGCCGCCGCCGGCCTTCTACCTGCACGGCGTTGCTTTTCAGGTCGTCCGGGCTCAATCGCGGTTGCGTGAGCTGGCGGATGATTTCCTCCGTGGTCGGCATGCGCGAGTCCTGCGCCGCTGCCGGCGCGGACAAAAGCATCAGTAGCGCCAGCATGCCGCCTGCGGCAGCAGTAAATTTCAGCATGACAGGTTTTCCGATCATCATGGTTTGGCTTGCGTCTTCAGCGGCACTGCAAGCACCGATACGGTACGCTGCCCGCCGCCGCTCCTGGGGCTCAACAGAAACGATTTGCGGAAAGACGTCAGGTAATCGCGGCTGGTCGCGGTGTCCGGCAGTTCGTCCGCAAACAGCGGGCTTGCCGAAGCGACGACCACCACGATCTCATCGCCGAACGGTGGCGTGATGCGGTAGACCGGTTCGCCGCCGGCCCCGCCGCCTAAAGTCATTTTGGTGTTGGGCGGCAGCGCTTTCGGAAACTTTCCTTCGGGCCAGTACAGGTTCGCCGCGTCGCCGCTCGCCTGCAGATAAGTGACGTAAAGATAGGTCGGGTACGCGGGCGTCACGACCTCGATGGCGAGCGAATCGCCGGCGGCGAATGCCTGCGCCGATGCCCCGCGCAATTTCGCCTTGAGTCCGCGCGGCGTCTTCAGCGTGTCCGCGAAATTGAGAAACACTTCGCACTGCGGCCACGGATACAGTGTCACTTTCGAATCGACGCGGCGCACGCCGGGCATGGTGAGCAGGTCCGATTCAAGTTTGGCGAGATCGCTGGCCGAGCCGGCAAAGCCGCGCAATTGCACGACCTGTTTTGCTTTGATCGCGCTGTCGATGCGCGCGCAGCGCACTTCCTGCACGCGTGCCTTGACCTGCTTTTGCACTGTCGCCACCGGCGGGATGACGACGGGCGGTGTGACTACCGGTTTGGGCGGCGGAGTCGGTGCCGGTGGCGCCACGACAACCGGCGGCGCAGGCGGCACCGGCGCGGGCTTGGGTTGTGGAGTTGGTGGTGCAACTACCACCGGCGGTAGCGGCGGGGTCACGACCGGCGGCGGGGCGGGTTGCGGTTTCACCACTGGTTCGGGCGCCGGCTTTGGCACGGGCGGTGCGACCACCACTGGCGCGGGCGGCGGTGGAGGTGGAATCACGACCGGCGCGGGCGCGGGCGCAGGTGGCGCAACTACGACGGGTGGCGGTGCAGGTTTGGGCGGCGGCGCGGGCGGCACGTAGTCCGGCACTTCCATCACGAACATGAGATCGCTCAACTGGCGGACCGCGCGGTACGAGACCCAACCGAAACCGCCGTCGCCCCACTCGGTGCCCCACGAGTTCATGACCTTGAAAGCCTGGCGCCGCTCGCTGTAGCCGACCAGCACCATCGCGTGTCCGCCGCTGCGCGGTGAGGCGGTGTCGTCGTAAATCTCGCGGCCGGCGAGGCTTTCGAAGCGTTCCGATACTTCCATGCCGAACACCACCGGATTGCCGCGCGCGAGCTGGCCTTTGGCGTCGTCGAGTCGCTTGTTGTCGAGCGCGCTCCAGCCGCTGATGCGGAACGCCGAACCGTCGCGCACCAGCTGGGGTGTAGCCGGCCGCGAGCAATCGCCTTCGACGTACGGGTAAGCGGAAAGCGTGGGCGAGCCTTCGTTCTTCAACACGCCCAGCGCTTCGGAAATCGCCGTGCCGGTGTCGCAGTTGCCGCGGAAATCGTGCAGCCGGTTGTAAATATAGGCGGGGCTGATGATCCGCTCGGGCGAGGAGAAATCCCAGTTGCGGCGCTTGCCTTCGTAATAACTGCGCATTGCGTAGCCCGTCGCCCACGCGGTGCAGGAACTCTGCTGGCCCTGGTCGCCGGGCGTCGGAAATTTGGAAGAAAGATCGACTTCCTCGGGCAGGTAGTTCTGGAAGCGCAGCATCAGCGGAATCGAGGCGACGATATGCGCGGGTTCGCGGACCCAGCCTTTGGCGCGGCGTGTCTGCGCGTCCGCCAGGTCGCAAATCAATATTGCCGTCGCGCAGAACACTGCAAGCGCGGCCGATTTCCATTTCTGGCACATCACGGGCCACTCCTCCTGCCTGCATTCTAGCCGTTCGCGCGACGGCGTGGTGTTGCCCGATTAATGCACGTTGAGTCCCGCCGCCTTTGTGACCTTGACCCATTTTTCGAGCTCGCGGGCGATATGCTCGTCGAGCTCGCGCGGGGTCGAGCCCAGCGGCACCATGCCCTCGGCATTAAAGCGTTTCACCATTTCGGGATTTTTCGCGCTCTGCGCAATTTCGCGGTAGAGGCGGTTTACGATCTCGGCCGGCATCCTGGCGGGGCCGAGCAGCGCCTGCCAGCTTGAGCTCTCATAACCGGGCACGCCGGCTTCGGCGACCGTCGGAATTTCGGGCAATGCGGGCGAGCGGTCGCGCGAAGTGATGGCGAGGGCGCGCAACCTGCCGCCGCGTACCAGCGGCAGCGCGCTGGCCATGCTGCCGAAGCTCAAATCGCATTCGCCGCCGACGACCGCGGTAAGCGCCGCGGGCGCACCCTTGTACGGGACGTGCAGCATTTCGATGCCGGCCATCAGGCGGAACAGTTCGGTGGTCAATTGGGTGGCGCTGGCGACGCCTGGAGACCCATAGCGGAGCTGCCCCGGTTGCGCGCGAGCGGCCGCGATAACGTCGCGCACCGAGCGTGCGGCATTGGCCTGATTGACGACCAGCAGGTTGTAGCCGGCGCCCAACAGGGAAACGGACGTGAAGTCGCGCCGCGTGTCGTATGGCAGCCTGGCGATGAAGTTGGGATTGATCGCGTGCGAAGTCGGCGCCATCAGCAGCGTGTAGCCGTCAGGCGGCGCGTGCGCCACGAGTTCGGTGCCGACGACGCCGGAGCCGCCCGCGCGGTTATCGATGACAATCTGCTGGCCGAGTTGTTCGGTGAGGCGTTGCGCGTAGTAGCGCGCGACGAAATCGGCGTTGCCGCCCGCGCTTTGCGCGACGACCATGCGGATCGGTTTGGCCGGGTAGTTGGGTTGCGCCGCTTGTCCGGCAGGGGCAATCAGCACGCCGCCGAGCGCCCATAGCAGCGCGGCGGCGCGTTTCACGGATGATCGGCGGGCAGTTGCGCGAGTTCGATCAGGCAGTTCTCGGTGGCGGACGGGTCGATGAATGCAATGCGGCAGCCGGCATGGCCAATGCGCGGTACCTGGTCGAGCAGCGGGATGCCCTTGGCCTTGAGTTCGGCCAGAGCTTCGTCGATGTCTTCGACTTCGAAGCAGATGTGATTGAGCCCGCCTTTGCCTTCGGCGATCATTTTCGCGTGCTTGCTGTCCGGCGTAGTCCCCGAGATCAGCTCGACCATCGATTCGCCGACCGGGTAGAGCGCCAGCTTGACGGGGCGCTCGGCAATCTGCTCGACGCTGCCCAGTGGAATGCCGAAGCAGTCTTCCCACAGCTTGCGGCTGGCTTCGACGTTACGCACGACGATGCCGACGTGCTCGATGCGTTTGATTTTCATGGTTGTCCCCGCTTGCGAATGTTTGGATTCGCGTAGTGTAATGCAAAGCGTTCAGTCGCGCGGAAAGTGCAGTCAACGTATCGTTGCCGCGACCTCTTCAGTCAGGCCGCGCGCCGGAGTTCTTGACGACGTTCGCGTACTTCGCGATTTCGGACTTGATGTAATCGCCGAAAGCTTCCGGCGTCGGCAGCGTGAACGGCAGTATGCCCAGCCCGTCGAGGCGTGCCTTGACGTCGGGCGATTCAAGCGAGCGATTGATTTCGCGGTGCAGTTTGATGACGATGCTCCGGGGCAGGCCGCGCGGGCCGACGAAGCCGTACCAGTTGTCAACGGTAAATCCCGGCACGCCGGCTTCGGCCACCGTCGGCAAATCGGGAAACAAGTCCACGCGGTTTGCCGTGGTCACCGCGATGGGGCGGATGCGGCCGGCCTTGACCGAGGCGACCGCGGTCGACACGGTGGCGAAGATCAGTTGAATGTTGCCGCCGACGAGATCGACCATCGCGGGCGCGCCGCCTTTGTACGGCACGTGCTGCATCTTCACGCCAGCCAGCGTATTGAACAGTTCGCCGGCCAGATGATCGGCGCGGCCTGCTCCCGACGAGCCGAAATTGAGCTTGGCCGGGTTTGCTTTCGCATAAGCGATCAGGTCTTTCACCGAATTCACCGGCAGCGACGGATGCACGACGAGTATATTGAGAGCGGTAACCCCGCGCGCAATCGGCGTGAAATCGCGCGTCGGCTCGTACGGCAGGTTGCGGTAGAGGCTGACATCGACCGTCAGCGGCCCCATGGAAGCTTCGATGAGTGTGTAGCCGTCGGGTGTCGAACGCGCGCCGATTTCCAGCCCGACGGTGCCGCCCGCGCCCGCGCGGTTGTCGATGATGACCTGCTGTCCCCACGCGGCACTCAGCTTTTGCGCGAGCGAGCGCGCCGTGATGTCGGCGCCGCCGCCGGGCGCCACCGGCACTATCAAGCGTATGGGCTTGTTCGGGTAAGCATCGTCGGCGTGAACGGGCGACGACGCGAAACACAGCACGGCAATCAGGCAAAGTCGCATGGAATTCCCTGGTGAGAGCGGCAGTAAATAATACAGTACAGCAATTGGCGGCGGCGCGCCGATGCGCGCAAGTCATTCAGCGACACGTTCGTGGCATAATTCTCGTAAGCTGACAGCGGCCTTCGTCAAGAACCTGCTGCGCGCAAACAGAGGAGAAATCATGCATCAACGCAGAATTCTGGCGGGCGTAGCGCTTTTCAGCGTGGCGGCTCTCGCCTGCGCGCAGACTTATCCGAACAAACCGATACGCATAGTCGTGCCGTATCCGGCAGGCGGCCCGATCGACATGACGACGCGTCCGCTCGCGCAAAAGCTGAACGAGGCGATGGGCAACCCGGTGGTGGTCGACAATCGCGGCGGCGCCAACGGCATGATAGGCACCGACAACGTCGCCAAGTCGCCGCCCGACGGCTACTCGCTGGTGGTGGCGTCGGGCGGCGCCTTCGCGATCGGCCCGCATGTCTACCTGAAGATGCCGTTCGACGTGTTCAAGGATTTCGCGCCGGTCAGCCTCTTCGTCACCCTGCCGCAACTGTTGGCGGTGCACCCGGCGCTGCCAGTGCGCTCGGTGAAGGAACTGGTCGTGCTCGCGAAGGCGCGCCCCAATCAACTCAATTTCGGCTCGTCGGGCACCGGCAGCACGCCGCAGCTCGCTGCGGAAATGCTGAAGAGCGCAGCGAAAATCCAGATGACGCACGTGCCATACAAAGGCATGGGGCCGGCGACGATGGATTTGATCGCCGGCCAGTTGCAACTCGTGTTCGCCGACATGCCGGTGCTGCTGCAGCAGGTGAAAGGCGGCAAGCTGCGCGCGCTCGCCGTCGGCACGCAGACGCGCTCAGCGAGCCTGCCCGAAGTGTCGACCATGGCCGAGTCGGGCTATCCACAGGTCGAGGCCTACAACTGGTACGCGTTATACGCGCCGGCCGGCACGCCCAAGCCGATCATCGCAAAACTGAATGCCGAGGTCGCCAAGGTGATGAGCAATCCCGACATGAAGAGCTACACGCAGAGTTCGGGCGCCGATGCCGCCAGCAGCACGCCCGAGGAACTCGCGGCGCTGCACAAGCGCGAGTACGACAAGTGGAGCAGCGTGGTCAAAGCGGCGGGCATCAAGCCGGAATAGACTAAGCAGTCTTAAAGACAGTTTAGAGCCGCAGATAAACGCGGATAAACGCAGATGTAATTAGTTATGAGTGAAGGGTAATGGGTAATGCGTTAAGGATGAAGTTACCCATTGCTCCGGGCCCATTCCCCATTACCATTTGAATTGTTTTCGATCTTATCTGCGTTCATCGGCGTTTATCTGCGGCGAATAGTTTTTGTATTTTTATGATGAGTCTGGTCATTTCGTTCTGCGCGCGTTGTAGGCGAGCGTGAACTGGTCGAGCCGCGGCGCATAGCTGATGGTCTTGGGTGACGCGATCGAGAACGAATAAAAATACAGCGGCATCACCGCGACATCTTCCATCGCAATTTCGCTGGCGCGCGCGAGCAGGTCCTTGCGCTTCGCGTCATCGAGAGTGAGGAAGGCCGTATTTACCAGGTCGTCGACCTGCGGGTTCGAATAGCGGCCGCGGTTGTTCACACCCCTGCCGTTGGGCAGGTCATGCGTCACGGCGACCGAGTTCAGCGCGGTGGCCATTTCCGACACTGCGCCGGAACTCATCATGTAGATGCTGAATTCGCGCCGGGTCGTTTTCGAAAAATACACGTTCCATGGCATCACTTCGACCTTGGTGACGATGCCGGCGCGCGTCCACATCTGCGCGATGGCCTGGATGACGCGGCTGTCGTTGGCAAGGCGGTCATTGGGGCCGTGCAGCGTGAGGGTCAATCCGTTCGGGAAACCGGCTTCCGTCAGCAGTGCCTTGGCTTTTTTTGGATCGTACGGCATTGGCGAAACCTTGCCCGACGTGCCGAACAGGCCGGTGACCAGCATCTGGCCGGCGGGCGCAGTGGTGCCGGACATGATGCGTTCGCTGATAGCCTTGCGGTCGATTGCGTACGACAGCGCCTGCCGCACTCTTTTATCCAGCAGTGGATTGGCTTTCGCGCCTGGCGCGGGATTGTTGCCGGTGACGAAAGGCGTGACGTCGCGTCCCATGTCGAGACCGAGGTAGACCGGCAGCGCCGGCCGGCTTTGCACGACGTGGAAGGCGCCGCTCTGTTTTACTTTCGCGATCAGGTCCGGCGGCACGTTTTCGATCAGGTCGACGTCGCCGGACAGCAGCGCCGCCACGCGCCCGCCCTCGTTGCTGATGAAGCGCAGCG
>Ga0114966_10004194_pt1 | contig 12419 bp, 15 predicted proteins | sample M_130207_XF_Meta_FD_87029 | JGI IMG/M metagenome (GOLD analysis project Ga0114966, IMG submission 87029) | Freshwater microbial communities from Lake Montjoie, Canada to study carbon cycling - M_130207_XF_MetaG | ecosystem: Environmental > Aquatic > Freshwater > Lake | place: Lake Montjoie...
GGAAAGATGGAGTACTCTAGGTATTGTGAATTTTGCGAAAACTTGGGGCTCTCTGCGATTACTCCAGAAAAATACAAAGAGTCTAAGCAGCGACCTGCAACGATCTATTCCGATGACTTAATATATTAGGCTCGAGGTAAATTTAGTTCCTGTGTGACCGCTTCCTCTTGAGCAAGAATATTTCGCATCTGTTGAGAAATCAAGGTAGGCTCCTCTTTTGCAATCAGGTTGACCTCAGCGAAAATCGATATTGTTGCATCAATAATTGACTTCATCTCCTTTGGACTAAGATTGGCTAACATCGACTTGAGCACCTGAGCTGAAAATTTAGAGAGCACACCATATTCACTATACATCTTGACCACTTGAGATTTTTTCAAGTTTTCTTTGATTCGAGTGTCAATGATCTCCATGATAATAGTCAGAGTATCTCTGTTAGAAGAAGGATCGATTCGATAGCTTTGTAGAATAATGCTTTTCAATAGGGCGGCAGGTGTAGCAGTATCTAGGTTCAGGTCATACACGACCTTTTTAACTAGTGCCTCATCATTAAAGCCTTGAAGCACAGCTGAAATCAAAATGGCTGGATATTTTAGTTTCTTTAAGTGTTCTCCCAAATCACTTGATTTCGCGATCGGTTTGTTATTAAGATCACTAGATGTATATACTTTGCCGCTATAATACACCGTTGTGCCAGTTAAGTGCATCGGATTGTCAGTCGTCCGCCCAAAGTCAAAGATGTTCAGTTGTACTGCATTCTCTGCATACTGGCTAAATGCTCCAGTATTGATACACCAGTTAGCGATTGCGCAAAGATCTTTTTGTGCTTTCTCAGTGCGCATGCTCATGACTAGGTATCGATCGTCTGAATAGATGAGCCCTGCCTCTGGCTCAAGCTTTTCAAGTTGTCGAATCTTGGAACCCATAACGTTATCGTGATAACCAGCAATATACTGTCCAACATAATCAATCAACCCATCAGTCGAATATTCTTTTTCCATTGCTTTGATTCGTGAAAACAATCGACCTATTGGGACTACACCCAAGTCCTTTAGCTGAATTGCCTGGTTAGTGACTCTTGCCTGCTTTTCCTTATTTAGAGCACGAAACTGGTTTCTCAAAGTCAAAGGTAGTCTATCTACGAACCATTTTGCAGACTGTGTACGTTCTACTGTTCGAATTTCATCAGCGAGCTTTTCAAAACCTGTGGTTCCTTCAGAAAATTTATCCATTGCTCTCTTTTCAATTGGAACTGAAAGCTGTTTGATTATATGACCTTTTTTCTCTATGAAGTCTAGAAGTCCCTCCAAAGTTTTAATATCTTCTCCCTCTTTGGTGAGTCCTTTTATAGGTACGCCCTGTTCAAAATGGAATTTTACAAAAGGCAAGGCATAACCAGATCTAGAGTCGGTAAGCATCTCAGCTATCTCCAAATATTTAGGATCTTCTGAGCTGCCGACTGCTTCCTCTGGAGTCAAGGTCTCACCCTTCTTGCGCATTTCTTGCTCAAGCCTATTTTGCATGTAAATCTTTGCAGCTTTAAAGCTTTCATTGAGCGAATAGCTAGATACCCAACGATTGAATGAAGTAATTATTTCCATGTATTCTTTTTTTTACAGAGTAAAGTTCTCAAAGTCTGGAAGATCTTTAAGTCCTGGATCGTCTGGGTCAATGCCGAGTAAGGTCAAAATGTTCTGCACCGGCGCAATAATCTTTCCGCTAAATATGAACCAAGCAAAACGATTCATTACTCCATCTAAGGTGTGAGATTTGATGATACTTGGTAAGGAAGCTGTCTTGCCTGCGTATGGTACGTTTCTCTGTAATTTCTCAGGGTCAACGTTTCTAGCACGTCGACTTCCGCTTTCAATGCGAGTGTCGCCAAATGGCGTACGTTCGCTCTTTTGAGTAGCTCCAGTAGGATATGTATAATATAAAGGGTAGGCTGGCATTATCTCCTTAATCGCTGTGTTTTCGCTCTCAAGATCATAGCCTGATGCTTTTTGGTAGCTGCCTCCACCTTCTTCCCAAATCTTTGTACGAAACTCCTTCATCTTTTGAAGCAAAAAGAAACAGGCAGCTCTAGTATCTACACCTAATGCTGTTGCAAACTCAGAGATTTCTCTAGGCACATTTGGATTAGAGACGACGAGTCCGTTGCTACCTTCGATTCGGATCTTGTCGATCAGCTTTCGTTTAGATGCATCTGACATAATTTCAACCATCTTTGCATACTTGTCAGCAAAGACTCGAACTAAGTCAATTCCTGTGACAGTCTTGCCTGCTTCACGAGTCGTATGGATTTCTCTGGAACCTGTAGTTACTTCAAATTCATATGCTTGTACTGGATTGTTTCGGTTGGGCGCGCCATGACCCAGGGAATGCACGTATTCTTGCACCTTCTGGTTAGTGTTTCCACCTTTCATAGAGTGAACCTGACGCACCAATTGTTTTTCAACGCCCTCAGTAGTGAGACCATAGAATCCAAGATCAACTGCTTCTGCCTTGTCCTTGTCCCAGACAATAATTGCGTATTGTTGTCCTCCTTCGTTTGGACCGCCGCCCCATTTCTTTTTGAAGTAGAGATAGAGAAAAATATCGTCTTCTGGTCTAGTGATCAAAACACTGATTGGGCCATTTGGCAGGTCTTGAAGATATTGCGCAAAGTCAGGATAATGTGCGGTACGATTTACTCCAGGAGGCGGTGGAACCTTTCTTCCTGTAAAAGTAACTGGAGCGGGTACTTCTATGTCATGAGTAGGTCTAAAGTACTTGTACTCAAGAGTCACTGGGCGGCCAGACATATTTACATATCCAAGTTCTGGATAAACTTCTGACTTATGCTCTATCTTTTGGTGAATTGCACTTACCATTTTTTTTGGGAGTCCTGTCGTTGCAAGAGTAGATGCCTCAAACAGAGAAGTCATCAAAAAGTTATTAAATGAAAAAAGCTCGAATTGTCCCATTGTTTACGATTTTTTATAAAATTATTTATCTGCTGAACCTCTCTAATAGTATGCGGCTTTCTCCAAGATTTATCGATCCTGAATCTGAAAATCGATCAAGGTACTCGTCTTCGTCAGCGGCATCAGATATGCTTCGCAGCAGGTATAGAGTCTTATCAATTGCATCAAGTTTATCATCGACCTTATAGAACAAGCTTTCTATTCTATTGTACTCTTCCTCAATCTGGTCGAACTCTTCCACAGGAACCATGTCGACTTCTCTGCTTAAAGCTCTACGCGCTCTAGTTGACTGGTCGCTGAGCTGGTCGTACTGTGAAATAAGTTCGCGTATATCGACCTCCTTGGCTACAACTTCAGCCACGGTCAAATAGGTGACCTTGGTCCAGAGGGAGTTAGCTGCAGCCTTGATTTTTTCGGAAAGGGCCTCATACTGTTTGAAATTTATCATAACTTTGGTAAATTATTTCTTAACGCAAAATCATCTCTGACCTTATCGCTTACTGGGTATTTTGTGTGTTTAACCGCTTTTCCATCACTTCCGATTTCACCAGCTATTGTATATTCCAAGTTATTTGATTTTCCCATATTATATAGAACATAGAACCCAAATAATGATTTTGCAGCGTTGCGCTTAGTAGGATCGTCCGGAATCATTTTATTTATGATTGCTTCGATATCTGCTTTAGTACGACGAACATCGTCTCCAGTGTTTATGTTGTCATCTACAATTAGCATTCTTTTCTTGGTTTCTCGATTTAGACTTGTGATGCAATCAATCACGGCATTGATAAACTGCTCTTCCTGATAATTATACTTTACTTTCCAAAATGATTTCATTCCTTGAAAATTTCGACCGCTTGATCTAATGATGAATGGGATCATTTTTTCATGATCGATATTTATAAGCCATGAAATTTCAGTATCCGCAGAAACATACCTGCCTTTTCCAGTTATGATTCGTTCTAACTCCTCAACACTAGTAGCATTCGTAATGGCTACAATAAGCTCTGGATTACTATTTTTCTTATCAATATAATGGAGCAGGTCTGTCTTTACGAGGTTTAGAGTCTTTATTCCTTCTGGATTAATTAAACTTGCTTGTCGTGTCATTTGAGTTTGCACTTCATCCCAATCTAAAGCGTCTCCAGCATTTAAGTAACGCACTTTACTTAAAGAGACTACTGGTAATTCCTTTCCAAGTGCAATTTGTACAGCATCACATAACTTGCCAACTAAGCCTTTAGTTGAGCCAGTTGCGACAAGATAACTCGGTTCAAAGTTTGGAATGACTCCGAGTTTTTTGAATGAACTTGTGATGAACATAGGGAGCGCAGTTTCAGCATCTACAATATTTCCATTCTTCAGCTGGTCCATTGTGTACTTAAATCTTCCAGGATGATCTACTGGACCAGTGTATGACTCTGTGTCAAAACTATGAAATTTAGGAAACATTAAGTGGGATGGGTCACGACCAGATAGCGGTGTTTTAGTAAAAAAAGATCTGCCGTGTATTTTGCCCTTACTCTCAACTCCAGTAGTTTTCAATACTTCATCTGGATTTTTAGGATCGTTTGCTATTGATAAAATTACATGACCATCTTCATCTAAAAACGCACCCTCATTAACGAACTGATCGAAATCCTTCACAAATATCATAACTTCGATTTATTTTTTATTATTTATCTTGGAATTAGTATTATAACTCTATGCAAAAGTACATAGGTTTTACTAAAGTTGCGCTGCCATATGGCTGGCTTGGAAACATGGCTCCATATCCAGTGGAGTTTAAAGGAAAAGTATGGAGAACTACTGAGGCTCTGTTTCAGGCAATGCGATTCGATGACGAGACAATACGTGAAAAGATTCGGGAACAAAAGAGCCCAATGGGTGCAAAATTCGTGGCCAAGAGAAACACGTTGTTAGCTAAAGTAGTAAGGGGCTCAGCACAAGACCTTGCTAACATGGAGCTATGCGTAAAGCTTAAGCTCGAACAGCATACTCAGCTCAAAGGAGACCTCAAAAAGACCGGAGACACTGTTCTCTTTGAAGACGTCTCCGCTAGAAAGAATAAAGCAGGCAGCCTGACTTGGGGTGCAGTGTTGGAAAACGAAGAATTTATTGGAGAAAACGCGCTTGGAAATATCTGGATGAAGTTTAGAAGTCTTCTCTAAACTTGCCCGGAAAGATCCTGCGCAATTCGTGACCCATTGGCACATCGCTCTTCTTTATGCCAAAGATCTTTTCTTCTGGACATGGGTTTTTTCCGTTCCACCGAAAGCTATTGTTGCATGCCCAGCTTTTCATGAATACTGTGACAGGCTGACCCACAAAGAACGGAAATCTTATGTCAGCTTGGTTATCAATCTCTTCGATTCTTCCGTGCTGTGTCTTGACAATAATTTTTCTGCCCTGTCTTGAAGAGAGAATAATCTCTTCTTCTCTAGTCCAGTTTTCAAATAGTTCTACGTAGTGTTTCATTTATATTGTTGGTTATTTAAGAACTGATCTTTTCAGAAGCATATTTTACACCCATAATTGTGCCGACCACACTAAACGAGTTAGTAAGAAGAATACCGAACATATTACTCCAAGTTGAACCGATAATTTGGGTGTCTCTACCGATAAACAGTGCAGTCAAGTACATGCCAGTAGTTGTTACTCCTACTCCTATAATCACAAATAGCGCAACTCTAACGATTCTTCCCATGAGTTCAAATTGAGATTTCTTTTGTAATAAGTCTAGATCAGTCTCGGCTGCAACCTTTGCGTTTTCAGCAAAATCCCTAGCGGTGTCTGCCTCAATCTTAGCTGTGATTGCCTCTTCCCTTGCGCGGTCAGCTTCATTCTTGGCAAGTTGAGTTTCGTCCAGTGATGTCTTTAACTCGGCTTGGATCTTCTCGTTTTCTTCTTTCCATCTAGTAAGATCACCATTTTGACTCTGTACTTGTTTTGTAATTTCTAGTCTCTTTCTGCGAGTGGCCTTATCTTTTTCAATAGAATCAGTTATATAGTTAGCGAACTCAATATCATTCTCTGCATCAATCAATTTTAAGATGTTTCCCTCAAGTACTACCCTTCTTTTGCGATATAGCTCGAGTAACTGCTCTCTAGTTGATTTTTCTAACTGGATCATACATTAATTATAGATTTTAAATTTATTTGTACGATTTTGATAACCGATATAATCTTTTTTAAATTCTTCAAGTCTAGGCTCAATGTTATCTGACTTAATTATCCAAAATTGTGCTCCAGATTTTACTGCCTTTGCCTGTTCTTCTGGTTCGTTTGAAGAGGAAATGATTCCGATCACAACATTGTCGCCATATTCAAAATTGATCTTACGAATAAGTTCAATACCATCGAATGATGATCCAATAATGTTTAGGTCAACAAACACACATTCAGGTTTGTTATCTGAATTCTCTTCGAACCAGTGTTTAAACATTTTTGCAGCTTCATCTGCACTAGTAACGCTTTCTAAGGAAAGGGCTATGTCTAGCAGACTACACGCGTCTTCAAATACAAGATGAAATAGATCTTCATCGTCGACAAGTAATAGAGATTCAATCATTTTTAATTAATTTTAATTTTTAATCGTGTACCCTGTTGTAATTTTTCAGCAGTTATTTCAAAACCGTGTTCATTCAATATTGCCGTGCAGATATTTAAACCAAGTCCGCTGCCGGTTTCTTTCTGTCCTTCTTTTCTCATATATGGTTTAGATAGTCTTTCAAACTCAGACTGATCAAGACCTCGACCATTATCTTCAATTATAATGTATTTCTGGTCTTTGAGATAATATATTTTCACTAGCTTGGTATTGCTATCATTATACTTTAAGCCGTTTCTAATTAAGTTATCAACTGCCGTACAAAAAAGAGAGTCATTTACTTCTAACTCAGGTAACGAATCGTCAAGTATTACTTGTGACTTATATGAAGTCGACTCGAGATATTCATTAAGTATCGTCTGTATGTTGCAGCTTGCCAGGGTCAATATTGAATCCTGTTTTACCAGGTTAGTAAATTCATAGACTCCTTTATAGACTTTTTGTGTGTGTTTTAGACCCTCTTTTAGCATCTTGAGAGGGGCTTCAATCTTAAGATTCTTAATATCATCTGGCGTTAGCCTACGTTCTAGAGAGCTTATTCCTCTGGGGATATATGTATTGATTCCTGAATGCATGTCATGTCTTAAGATCTTTGCTGCATGCTCAAGGTACGTGTTTTTCTTGTTAATTTCATCAAGTTGTGTGATTCGCGCAGTAATATCAGTTGAAATTTTCATAATACGAGTAGGTTTCCCATCTACTCCTAAAATAGGAGTATATGTAGCGTGTAGCCATACATAAGATCCGTCTTTTTTAACTCTTTGAAACTCTCCAGAGATAAACTTACCAGAGCCAAGATTTTGCCAGAACTTTGTGTACTCTTGAGTTAAAGCAGCAGCATTATCCATGAATATTCGATGGTGTTGACCAACTAGTTCGGATTGGTCAGAATATCCCATAGTAGAAATAAAGATTTGATTTACAGAAAGAATTTTTCCAGTTAAATCAAATTGAACTACTGCATTTGATTGGTTGATTGCAGTAAGCTGATTTTGTACCTCTTGTTCTTTTAGCTTTAACTCAGTTACATCTTGGCGAATCGATGTAAAACCTAGGTGTTTTCCAGTATCGCCAAATTCTGCTTTTATATAAGTATCAACATAGTATAACTCACCATTTTTTGTGAGATTAGTCACTACTTTATTCCAGATCTTTTTATTCTTAACTGTTTCATAATACATGTCAATCCACATCTTTTTAGAATGTTGGCCTGAATTGACTATTTTGTGGTCTTTTCCTAAAGCACTAGCGAATGACCACCCTGAAACTTTTGTAAACTTTTTATTTACATATGTTATTTTACCATGTGAATCAGCTTTAGAAACAATGACTGCAGCATCAATAAATTTATTAAGTTCGTCTAGTTCTTTCTCTCTTTTTTCTTTTTCTCTCTTAGTTTTTCCATAAGTATCATTTACAATTATTATGAAAAACGGAATGAACAATATGAAACAGATATACTCAGTTACTCTAGTAAAATGGCTAGAGTCAATATGTGAAATGAGTACAAGAGTCTTTACTACAAGAAAGACCAGCAATAGTGCCGCTGCAAAAACTAAAGAAATCTTAGATTTTATTGACATAATAATGGTTTTCCTATTTTTATTTATCTGTTTGGCTATACATAAAGTATCTAGCCAAATTCAGATTGTTATGAGCTAAACTCGTATAAATAATAAAAATAAAGTAACATATGCCAGCGATCAAGCCATACTCCATTTGGAGAAACAGCATTTACGGACTAACCGAGAACATACAGGCAGCTAAAGCGTATACTATTAAGAATTACGCGGAAGATCATGGAATTGATCCCAAGCAGATTTCACGAGAAGAGGAGTCACAGCTACTAGCCGGAAGTCCAGAGTATCAAGAAATACTTGCTATCACAAAGTCTGCTCAAGGTTATGCTTTTCCATTCTTGAAATTTAAAGTGGAACAAGATGCTTCGCTCGAAGATTTGACAGATCTCTTGAAGAGCTTGACCTCTCTGAAACAGAATCTTAATGAGCTTCCGATGGATGTTGCATCATATGCTAAGACTCTACAGATTGATGGACAACCCTCTTGGATGAAGTTGAAGGCTGATCTTGAACAAATCACAGCAACGAAGTCTTCCAAATGGATTATTTCTGACATGCCCATCGAGCTAAGAGAAAAGATTAGGGAAAGTTTGCCAGAGGAAAAGAAAAAGCTTTTTTCCCTTGCTGCAGAAATTGATATATTGGATAACAAATATCCGCCGACGATTGATCCTGGGACAGGCAATCCGCATCCAACCATTAGGCAAAAGTTTCGTATAAAGTCCAAGTCAATTACTAAGTGGACTGTCCTTGCGGTCATTGAATATTTGGAGAGACAGGTCGAATCTTACAAGAATGAATCTACTAGAGAAGTATTAATGATGATTGATTCTCTGCAGCCAGAGTGTGGTGTTGCCTATTCAGACGACCGGTATGTTGCCTTTTACACAAGAACTGAGGCGGCAAACGTGAAGCTCTGTGCAATGGCAAATTGGTGTATCAATAGAGGCGCATTTCTCGCGCACACAGCTCCGCCAAAGCGCGGAGGCAAGAGCGAAAATGCTGACCATGGATGCTTACAACTAAATATCTTAGACTTTGGCGTTTCAAAAAACGATCCGCGTCATGTGGTAGGAACGACGATCAATGCTGACACTAAAATCGTTACTTACTCTCATGATCTTCCAGACAATGATTTAATACCGAAGGTTAGGGGTCGATACTCAGTATATCAACATTTGACTCGATTGGGCTATTATCCTAGTTATTTGGTGGATGGTATAGTGTCTACGCTGGACCTTGAGTGCACAGTCAAAATTATCATTGAGGATCTTGAGATTAATACTGCTGCGCCTAAGGAGATGTTGAAAAAGATCTTGCAGATGAGCTATGCACATGATCCAGAAGAAAACGAAAGGACTCGTGATATTATTAGTGAAATTATCGAAGCACGAATCTTGCCTAATTTAAGTAGATTGGAGATTATTAGAGTATTTGAAGAAAAACCGCCAGTGTCCCCATTTGCAGCTAGAATGTTCACTGTGCTGCTTAAAGGAATTGATGAGACTTCTAAAAACAATATTATCTCCAAAGTTGAAAAAATGATTATGCTTCTAAATAGACAGGGAATTGGAAACAATACCGCTGCACCACTCATATTGAGAAACGTATTAGCCAACTCGGAAAAAACACTAGCTCTCCTAAGAGGACAAAACTAATCAATGGTTTAAAGTATAATCGATAGTCATACACTATCTAGATGGAGCTAATTTCTACCCACATTTGTAAGGCATCTGAGATCGGAGTTCACCAGAATATGTTTGGCGGAACCATGATGTCCCTAATAGACGATGCCGCTGCAAGTTATGCAGCGCAAGTCTGTGACACGCCTCGAATGATTACTATAAAGATTGATGAGTTAGTTTTCAAAAAACCGATAAAAGTCGGAAACATCTTGAAAATCTACGCAAAAGTCTTAGACTTTGGCACAACATCGATTCTCTTGTACATAGAGGTCAGGAAACATAATGTCTATACCGGAGACCAGGATATATCGACGCACACAAACATCAAGTTCGTGAGAATAGACGAAGAGGGAAACTCAATTCCAATCTCAGACCGAGTAAAGATTCGATATTTAGATCGAATTCAGAAATTTGGAAAGGGCCTTCTCAGTCCAGAAGAGAGACTAGCTGAAGCCTAGCAAAAAATAATTAATCTAACTGCCATGGAAGAATCGTACCGACTTGTTTTTATGACGTGTGATGACGTGATCGAAGACTTAGTGACCAGCACAAACATCGGATGGTTAGATGAAATTATTGGCCTCTCCGGAAAGTACTATGAAAAGTACACCATTTTTGAGAAAGTAGATGGAGAGTGGAAAGCTTTACAAACAATAGAACGACGCTGCTAGCGTCGTTTCTTTAAATCCCAGAGACCCTTATTAGGATTATACATAAGCTATTATCTCAGAGGAGACAGTGTCTCTAGAGATCTTGTATGGAACTCGTAGATTATTACTCAGCTTCTTCAGCAGGAATCGCAGCTGCAACTTCAGCTACAAGTTCATCGAGAATAGTAGTGTCAATCTTGCTCATTTCAACTGAGAAAGAAGTGTCTGCCTTCTTGTCTTCTGCTGCCTTGCCCAAGTAACGAACGTCCATTCCATTGAAGATGTGGATTACATGATAGTCAGTAAGAGTCGCGTCTTCCGGTTTGAAAGTCTTCACATGGTCTATGAACGCTGCTAGCTTGGTGAGAGTCGAAGCTTTTACAGTTCCTTCTTTTTCAGAACCGATAATCTGTACATCGCCGAAGCCGAATACATGGATAGTGCTAAATGTTGCCATTATTTATTGTTTTTTATTATTTATTAGCTAATTAAAGCAAAGTACTCGTTGAAGTGCTTGATTCTGTCATCAAGTCCAAGAGTTCCGCCGTTTACTTTACGAGTTATTTTTTCAACAATGCCAACCGTAGCTCCAGTATCCGCGATCTGGTTTAGGCCAGTCTTAGAAAAGAACCAGGCAGCAGAGACCAGAGGAAACTCTGATGCTACTCTATCCGGATTAGAGAGCAGGTCCTGGCCCAAAGCCGTGCCGAGTGCCAAATAGTTGTCTCTGCCGGTTAATTGAATATAACCACGACCTCTAAACTTGTAGCCTTCACCAGTTGTAGCATCGCCATTGCCCATTCTGCTTCCATAGACAAGGTTCGCAATCTTTTCAGGGCGTCCGCCATACTCATTCACGTTCTTGTCTTTAAAGTATTTTGGAAACACGGCTGTCAATCTACCTGCTGAATAGTTTAAGTTTTCATTTACGACTTTGAATCCTCCGCTCTCATGTCCACACTGGGCAAGAAAGTGGGCAAGTCGTAATGGAGTGTTAATGCTAAATCGAGTAGAGCATTCTGCAATCTGAGCAAAGACTTGAGCTGGAATTTTTGCTTGGAGCTTCGAAAGGTTGGATAGCATAAGTATGACATTATTTTTATAGATTTATTTATTTTTCAAGAATTCACTAAATAGATAATTAAAAGTTTAACGGTATGAAGACTCCAAACCTAAGCTTGCTTGGAAGAAAAGCAAAGCCCGATCCTAGAGACCATAACTACTTGATAAAGGACCATTTCAAGTTTGGAATAACAGTATCGCCTACCCTAAAACAACGATATTGGGATGCAAACGGTTGGTGGGGAGACCAGGGAGATTCTCCATATTGTGTCGGATACGCTTGGGCACATTGGATAGAGGACGGACCGGTTGGACATGAAGGACAGGTGCCAATTATTCCTCCAGTAACAATCTATGAGAACGCAAAATTGTTTGACGAATGGATCGGAGAAGAATACGACGGAACTTCCGTTAGAGGAGGAGTAAAGTATCTACAGTCTGTTAAAATGGTGCGGTCATATTATTGGGCATTCGACGTTAATACAATAACCCAGTGGATCCTAAACTATGGACCAGTTGTTGTTGGCACTGGCTGGTACAACGCAATGTTCTTTCCAGACAGAACAGGCCTAGTCCGAGCAGTGGGAAGAATTGCTGGCGGACACGCGTATGTCCTTGATGGTGTAGATACTATCAAAAAACAGTTTAGAATAAAAAATAGTTGGGGCAGAAGTTGGGGTAAAATGGGCTTTGCGTATATTGGTTTTAATGATATGGCAAAACTGCTTGCGAATCAGGGAGAAGCCTGCATCGCAGTTGAGGCAACTGATGCTCAATTAAATTCATAAAGGATGAAACATATCAAGACTCCAGCAGAGATAAATGAAGACCTGAGTAATAACCAACTTGATGATTTGGAAGGATAC
>Ga0114966_10004195_pt1 | contig 12418 bp, 11 predicted proteins | sample M_130207_XF_Meta_FD_87029 | JGI IMG/M metagenome (GOLD analysis project Ga0114966, IMG submission 87029) | Freshwater microbial communities from Lake Montjoie, Canada to study carbon cycling - M_130207_XF_MetaG | ecosystem: Environmental > Aquatic > Freshwater > Lake | place: Lake Montjoie...
CACAGCTCGACTCGGATCGCTTCGACACCACGTGCGACCACCTCATCATCGAGCACATCGCCACGGGGAAAATCGTCGGCACCTACCGCCTCCAGACCGGCGCGATGGCCGCCGCAGGGCACGGCTACTACAGCGCGCAGGAGTTTGACTTCACACCCTTCGAGCCCTTCCGCAGCAAAATCGTCGAACTCGGCCGCGCGTGCGTCCACCAGGATCACCGCCGCGGTACTGTGCTCGACATGCTCTGGCGCGGCATCGCCACGTACGCGCGAGAACGCGGCGCGCGCTACCTCCTCGGCTGCAGCTCGCTCACATCGCAGGACGCCGCGCTCGGCCACGCCATATTCGCACAGCTCGCGCCCGACTTTTCCGCGCCCGAACCTTTCCGCACTGCGCCGCTCCCCGCGTTCGCGCTGCCGGCCGCCGCACCGCTCGCCGAGTGCCCGAAGCCGCCGCGCCTCCTGCGCACCTACCTCGCAGTCGGCGCGAAAATCTGCGGCGCACCCGCGCTCGACCGTGATTTCGGCACGATTGATTTCCTCACTTTGATCGATCTCACCTCGCTTCCCGCGGCGACCTCCGCGCGTTTCCTTTCGTAAGAATGGGCATCGTTTCCGGCACCGTGCGCACCACGATGCGCGCGCTGCTGCTCCCTCCACTCGCAGTCGGCTGCCTCGGCGATTTGTTTTTCAGCGGCGCAGGGAAAAGCATCCTCGCACGCGTCCGCTGGCTTCAGTGCGTCGCGCTCCGTCACGCGAAATGGATCGGCCTGCGCATCCGCGTCCACGGCGAAATCCCACACACCGGACTCATCGTCGCAAACCACGTGAGCTACCTGGATATCGTCGCGCTCAGCGCCGTCGCCCGCTGCGCATTCGTCTCGAAAATGGAAGTCGCCCGCTGGCCACTCTTCGGACTCTACGCGCGGCACGGCGCGACGATCTTCGTGGATCGCGAGCGCCGCACCGCCGTCGCCGACGTGTCGGAACAAATGCGCAAACGCCTCGACGCCGGAGTGCCGCTCACACTTTTTCCTGAGGGCACCAGCACCGGCGGGGACGACGTGCTGCCCTTCCGCAGCTCGCTCTTCGATCCGGTCGTGAAACTCGGCTGCCCCGTCACCGCCTGCGCGCTGCGCTACTCGCTCGACGATGGCGGCAGCGTCGCGGACGAAGTCGCCTACTGGCGCGACATGACCCTCGCCCCGCACCTCCTGAACCTCCTCGGAAAAAACGGCGTCGTGCTCGACATCTACTTCGGCCCCACCTCACGCCGCACCGGCGACCGCAAAACCCTCGCCCACGATCTACACACCGAAGTGCGCTCCCTGCTGCTGCAGACGTGAGGCGCAAACGCCAGTCCGCCGAACCTGCGGAACAAAAAAGTTCGGGCGAAATGGCAAACCTCCGCCACTCCGCACAGGTGTCTCCCATGAATCACTCCCACCTCACGGCACTCCTCGCCTCCGCGCTTTCCTCTCCCGCGCAGCAGCCCATCGCGGTCGGCAAGGGCTCCAATGCTTCCGCGCCACCCGCGGGGCTGATGATGGACAAGAAGCGAAACGCCGATGTCGTGGACGAAGTCGAGAAGCGGCAACTCTTCCTCGTGAAGGACGACGGACGCCCGATCCCGGGAAATGGAAAGGCACTGCTGATCTTTGTGTTTTCCGCAAACGCTAGTGCCCGACGCCCCGCTGCTTTCCCGCAAATCTCCGCGCCATGCGTTTCCTCCTCGCTCTCCTGCTCATCATCCCCACTTCACTCACTTCGCGCAGCGGCTCCAGGTCGGGATGCTTCGCTCCGGGCGGGGCGTAGTAGATGGGCGGCGACATGGATGCCGTGCGCCGGGGGACTGCATTCTTCATCAGCCGCCCGAAGCGGCCCGCAATGCTGTTCCACGAGCGCACCATCGCATCCGCCTGCGCGCTGCCAAAGACCTGCACATAGCGCCCGTCCGGCGAAGGGAATTCGCCATTGGGCGAGAGCACATGCCAGCCGTCCGCGAGCTGCTCGGGCAGCGCGTTCGCCGTCGAGGCGCAGGCGAGCACGAGTGCGTCGGGCATCTCCGCGACGGCGGAGTTCGCGGTGCGCCTCTTCATTTGACCTGTGATTACGGAAGGCATATTCATGACGCGGGACTCGGTGCTTCCGGACCACCCAACGTCTCTGACGTGGTGCCGGATTTGGCGCCGGGTCCTCTTTTTTGGCTGAAGCTGTCGTAGAACCGATGGCCGTCGCGCAGCTCCCTCACCTTGATCGTGAAGCGGTGGGCTTTTCCCGCGATCTGCACGGGTGCCTCATATTCGTGCCACGCCTTGATGTTCGGATCGCCGCCCTTGTCAGGCATGGAGCCGACATACGAGGACCGCGCGATCATGGGTTCGATGTCGGCGATGGCCTGCAGTTCCTCCGGCTGGCGGAACTTGCTCACCGCTTCGCGGGAACGGGACGTGACCACCGGGGACGGTGGCGCTCCACGGACGGCGCTCCAACAAGGCGCGCTCCACTCCGTCGGCAGCGACGGTGCAAAATCGGTGGATGGCACGGAAATGGCGGCGGGCGAAATCAGTGCTTCCCGTCCGCAGGGGCGCGGGCACAGTGCGCGCGCCGTCGGCATCCATGAAGCGCACGCTCACGCCCGAGATCCTCGATTCGCTGCCGCCGGATGATCCCGCCGCGCGGCACTCCCGGCGTGATCTGCGAGTGTTCAATGCGGTGCTCGGCGGCGCACGCTGGCTGTGGCGCACGGTCCCGAAGTTGGCGCGCCCCGGCGGGCGGGTTCTCGAAATCGGCGCAGGTGAGGGCGAGCTGGGCGCAAGCATGGCGCGGAAGGGAGTCGTGACCGACGGCCTGGACCTCGGTCCGCGTCCGGCTGCGTGGGCGGAAGCGGCGCGCTGGCATCAGACCGACGTGATGGCCTTCGACGCGTGGGGCGAATACGAGATGGTGTTCGGCAACCTGATCTTCCACCACTTTGACGCGGAGACGCTGCGCACGCTGGGCGGACGGATGGCGGCGCGCGCGCGCGTGATTGTGGCGTGCGAGACGAGCCGCTCGCGGATGTCCCGGTGTCTGTTTCCGCTGCTGTGCACGCTCATCCGAGCGAACCACGTGAGCCGGCACGATGGACGAGTGAGCATCGAGGCCGGGTTTCTGGGCGATGAGCTACCGGAATTGCTCGGGCTGGATTCGTCGGTTTGGAAATGGAAGGTGAAGGTCACCTTCCGCGGCCTCTACCAAATGGTGGCGCAGCGACGCGCATGACTGCGCCACGCCCGGTTGAGATTGTCGGCGGCGGGCTTGCGGGGCTCGCGCTCGGGCTGGGCCTGCGACGCGCGGGCGCGGACGTGACGATCTTCGAGGCGGGCGTTTACCCGCGGCACCGTGTGTGCGGGGAATTCATCGCCGGTCTCGGCGAAACGACGATCGCGCGGCTCGGCCTCGCTCCGCTGCTGGCAGACGCGGGACGGCTGAGCGAGGTGGAATGGTTTTTCCGCGGACGCGCGATACGGCGCCAGCGGCTCCCCGCGCCCGCGCTGGCGCTCAGCCGTCACACGCTCGACGCGCGGCTGGCGGAGGCGTTCAGCGCCGCGGGCGGGCGGCTGCTCACCGGCACGCGCGTGGACACAGGCGACGCGCCGGAAGGCCGCGTCTTTTCCACGGGCCGGCGACGCACACCCTCGCCATGGCTCGGCCTGAAGCTGCACGCGCGCGGCCTGCGCCTCACGCGTGAGCTGGAGCTGCACCTCGGCGACGGCACCTACGTGGGGCTCTGCCCGGTGGAGGATGGGCGCGTGAATGTGTGCGGACTTTTCCGCCAGCGGCCCGGAATCACGGCGGCGCGCGAAACGATTCTCGCAGCGTATCTCCGCGCGACAGGGCTCGACGCACTCGCCGCACGGCTGGCGGATGCCGAGGTCTGCACCGAGTCGTGCAGCGCGGTGGCGGGCGTGAGCTTCGACCGGAGCGGGAGCGCGGGCGACCGGATGAATCTCGGCGATACCTTTGCGATGATCCCTCCTTTCACCGGCAACGGCATGGCGATGGCGTTTCAGAGTGCGGAAACGGCGCTCGATCCGCTGCTCGCGTGGACGCGCGGCGAGACACCGTGGGACGACGCGCTGCAACTGGTCGGCGACGGGTTACAGCGACGTTTCCGTTGGCGGCTGGCAACCGCGGACGTGTTGCATCCGTTTCTCCATGCGCCTCCCCGGCAACGCTGGCTCACCGCCGCCGCGCGCACGGGGATGCTGCCACTCCGCCCGCTCTATCACCTGCTCCACTGACCCACGCCCATGTTTCTCCACGCCCTCGCCACCGCAGTGCCGCCCGCAACCTTTACCCAGGCGCAATGCTGGGAAATCATCCAGGCTGCGCCCGCGAAGCAGCGCCTCACCCGCCGCACGCAACTCATCCTGCGCACGATTCTGAAGGGCGACAGCGGAGTGAAAACGCGGCATTTCGCCGTGCCGGAAATCGGGGGTGTGTTTGATCTCACCTCCGATCAGCTCAACGCCGCCTTTTGTGCCGAGGCGCCGCCGCTCGCGAGCCGCGCGCTCACCGCCGCGCTTGCGCAGGCGGGCGTCACCGCGGGTGAAGTGGACGCGCTGCTCGTCTGCACCTGCTCGGGCTACCTGTGCCCCGGCGTGAGCAGCTATGTGGCCGAGCAACTTGGGCTGCGGAGCGATGTGTTTTTGCAGGACCTCGTGGGCCTCGGCTGCGGCGCGGCGATCCCGACGCTTCGCGCCGCGCAGGCGGTGCTGGCGGCGAAGCCCGATGCGGTGGTGGCGTGCGTGGCGGTGGAAGTTTGCTCGGCGGCTTTCTACCTCGACGACGATCCGGGTGTGATCATCAGCGCGTGCCTTTTCAGCGACGGCGCCGCGGCGAGCATCTGGCGGAGCCCACCGGGTCCGGGCGGCTGGCGCTGCCACGGATTCGATACGCTGCATCTGCCCGCGGATCGCGACCGGCTGCGTTTCGAGCAGCGCGATGGCAAGCTGCGCAACCTGCTCGATCCGGCCGTGCCGCAACTCGCGGCGGGCGCGGTCTCGCGTCTGCTTGCGGCGGAACAGGCGCGCGGCAACCCGCGGCCAATCCGGCGGATCATCGCGCATCCCGGCGGGCGCGACGTGCTCGACGCACTGGAGGCCGCACTGCCGGAATTCTCGCTGGCAGCGAGCCGCCGCGTGCTGCGCGATTGCGGGAACATGAGCAGCCCGTCGGTACTGTTCGCGCTGGAGCAAGCGATGCGTGAAGGCCAGCCCGATGAGAACGGGGACTGGTGGCTGGTGAGTTTTGGCGCTGGCTTCAGCGCGCACGCATGCCGGTTTGGTGTGGCGTAATCGAGATGCTGTGGGCCGCGAGCTTCACGCGCGCCACTCGGGGACGGCCCGCGCGATTTTCCACATCATCTGATCGAGCGCGGGGCCGACGCCATCGCCGCGGCTGTTCGTGAGCGCGGCCCAGCAGAATCCGCCCGCGGTGCGCACGAGGATGGATGCGGTACCGGGCAGGCTGCCATTATGCCACCAGTCGGGAACCTTGTTCACGGCCCAGCCGCAGGCGTATTGTCCGCCCGCGGCGGTGGGCGTGGTCATCGTCCTGAACGTTTCCGCACGCAGGATGTCCGGCGGTTTCGGGAAGCGTCTTTCCAAAATCAAACCCGAGCCGTCCCTTCTTGCCGAAGACAAAATCATCCAGCGCGAGCCGGCCCTGCTCGATGAGCGAGAAGATCGCGACGGAGGTGATCGGCTTGCTCACGCTCGTGACGGACGCACCCGTCGTCTGATCCGCGACGCCGAAGCCGCGACTCAGCACCACTTTTCCCTCGCGCGCAAACGCCACGGACAATCCGGGCCCCTTGAATCGCTCCATGAATTCGCGCGCGATTTCCTCGATGGCCTTCTGCTCGGAAGGCGCGAGCGCGGGCGCATCCCCCAGCGACTGCGCGACGACACCGGCAGCACCGTCAACCCCAATCGTTCTCACGAATACGCGGCGGCTCAGCTTCATCCGGCGAGAGGACGCCGCGCTCTTTTACACGTTAAACGCGAAAGGATGCCGATCGAGTTCCGCTCAGTATCCCTCCTCGGGAGCCTCATCCGGCAGGACGTCGAGCTTCACATCAAGGCCGGGAAGCGGGCGCGCCTTGTCGGCGTAGCGGTCGAAGCGGTTCGAGAGGATGAGCAGCGTCGGAGCCCACAGGCCGATGAAGATGCCGAACCGTTCGGCGTGGGCGGCAGCCTCCGGCGTGTTGCGATCGAGGAACCACCACACGGCGATGGAGCCGAGAATGGAAATCATTCCGGCGAAAAAGCAGATGGTCGAGAGGACGCGGCACACATGGCGATTCATGGCGTGCGAAATGTGGAGGCACGCCGTCCGGCGCGCTACACGGGGATTGCCGAAGCCTGCGCGCACATTGCCCATCCTCGGAGCACTACCCGTGGATGCACGACGGAAAATGATTTGCCGCACGCACCACCGGCGTCGCACTTTCACGCGCGAGATCCCCCCGCGAATCCAGAAACCCATGACCCCGATTTCCCATTCGCTTCCGCGCAATTCCGGCTGGCCGGGCCGGGCGGTGTCCGCCGCGGATGCCGTGGCGCTGCTGAAAAGCGGCTCGCGCGTGTTCGTCCACGGCGCGTGCGCGACGCCGACGCCGCTGCTCGATGCGATGGTGCGGCGCGCGGATCTCGAAGACGTGCGGCTCTACCACCTGCACCTCGCGGGGCCGGTGCCGTTCGCGGAGCCGGAGCACTCGGGGCGCTTTCGATCGATCTCGTTTTTCACCGGTGCGGCGCTCCGGAAACCGATCGAAGAGGACCGCGCGGATTTCATCCCGATCTTCCTCTCGGACATCCCTGGACTTTTTCACTCCGGCCAGGTGCCGCTCGATGCGGCGCTGCTCCAGCTTTCGCCGCCGGACGCACACGGGTGGTGTTCGCTCGGCACGTCGGTGGACGCGGCGCGCGCGGCGGCGGACACGGCGAAAATCATCATCGCGGAAATCAACGAGCAGATGCCGCGCACCCACGGCGCGGCGCATGTGCGGTTCGAGCGCATCGCGGCATTCGTCCACACGGACCGCCCGCTCGTGGAGCATGCGCCGGAGACGGTGACGGAGGCGCACGCACGCATCGGGCAGTTCGTCGCGGACCTCGTGGAGGACGGCTCGGTGCTCCAGCTCGGCATCGGCGCGATTCCCGACGCGGTGCTCGCGCGGCTCGGCGAAAAGCGCGACCTCGGCATCCACACCGAGATGTTTTCCGACGGCCTCGTGGATCTGCACGCGACCGGCGCGATCACGAACCGGCTCAAGGCAATCTACCCAAACCGCATCGTGACGAGCTTCGTGAACGGCACGCGGCGCGTGTTCGACTTCGTGCGCGACAATCCCGAAGTTGAGTTCCACCCGTGCGACCGCACGAACGACACGCAGCTCCTGCGCAAACTCGACAAGCTCGTCGCGGTGAACTCCGCGATCGAAATCGATCTCACCGGCCAGGTGTGCGCGGACAGCATCGGCCACCGGATTTTTTCCGGCATCGGCGGGCAGATGGATTTCATCCGCGGCGCGGCGCTCTCGCGCGGCGGAAAGCCCATCATCGCGCTGCCCTCGACGGCAGCGCACGGCACCGTGTCGCGGATTGTGCCGGCGCTGAAACCGGGCGCAGGTGTCGTGACCACGCGCGGGCATGTGCATTGGATCGTCACGGAATTTGGCGCGGTGAATCTCCACGGCATGACGCTGCGCGAACGCCGCGAGGCACTGATCTCGATCGCGCACCCGGACTTCCGCGCGGAGCTGGCGTAGCGGCCAAGGACCCGCGAGCAGTGGCCGACGCTTTCTCCCGGGTGGAGCACGCGACTCGCGTGCTGTCTGCGGCGACCCGCCGCAGACACCCGAGGCGCGTGTGTTTCTGAACGGCGCAGAAAATTGGATGCTCTCCTCAAACGCAGAGGCGCAGAGGCGAAGTGTTGAGGCTCGCAGAGGAAAGGGCAGAATTCCTCTGCGGGCCTCTCTGTTTGCCTCCGCGCCTCCGCGTCGAAAAAACGCCCGGCAGATTTGCGCAGAGTCACACGCTACGAAGTGTTTCCGGCGGGTCGCCGGAAACAGCACGCGAGTCGCGTGCTCCACCCGAAAGCTGCCGCACACCGCCAACGTGATTTTGATGCCACTGCCCGGATCGCACCGGCGTTGACCGCGGCGCGCAAAGCATGAACGCTGCGCGCAGATGAAGAGTGAGATTTTCCAATTCTGCACGACGTGCTCGCAAAACCTCGGCTCGCTGCCCGAGGCGATCCGCGCGGCGGCGGCACAGTTCGAACACGGCGGCGCCACGCTGCAAGGCTCGCTGATCGCGCTGAACGATCTGCGCGCGCGGCTGCGTTCGCTCACGGACAAGCTCGAAAGCCAGAACGCCTACCTGCTCATTTTCGGCCCGCTGAAGAGCGGCAAGAGCACGCTGATGAACGCGCTGAGCGGCGCGTACGTGAGCGAGGTCACGTCGCTGCCGGGCTACCCGTGCCTCGTCTTCGTGCAGCACTCGGAGACGCCGCACCACTCCGTCACGCGCTACAACGGGCGGGAGACGATCCTCGGCAGCGGGATGGAACTGAAGGCCGTGGTGGAGGATGCGCATCCTGTCCTCGCCGCGCAAATTCGCGCGGCGGAGGAACGCGGCATCGCCTTCGATCCCGCGGTGAATTTTCCCGAGACGATCCGGCGCGTGGACATCAAGGTGCCCGTGCCCCCGCTCGACGAATCCGCGATGATCCTCGTGGACACGCCGGGGCTCTACAGCCGGATGAATTTCGGCTACGACGTGCTCACGCGCGAGTTCCGCGACGGCGCGGCGTGCGCGGTCTTCGTGGTGAAGACGGACAACCTTTTCCTCGAGCAGGTTTTCGCGGAGTTCAACCAACTGCTCGGGATTTTCAGCCGCATTTTCATCGTGGTGAATGTGGACACCGGCAAGCGCGACCTCGCGGCCGACGGCAGCCTGTGCCCGAGCGCCGAGAGCGAACATCCCGAGCGCGTGCTGGAGGCATTCCGCACGCTCTCGATGGCGGGGCCGCTGCGCGTGGCTTACGACGCGGGGCGCGTGCGGATTCACGCGGTGGATCTGATGAGCGCGGCCTCCGCGATTCTCTCGAAGCCGCCGGAAAAAAGGAAACCGCTGCCGGCATTCGAGGCGTTCGAGGACGACCTGATCGAATACCTGAACAGCAGCGACTACACGCGCGAGTTCATCCGCGACAGCCTGCGCCAGGGGCAGACGCTGTGCACCGAGATGCAGGCCGTCGTGGCGAACCAGGAAGTCACGGCGCTGCGCAAAAAGCAGGACGCGCTCGGCGCGGAAATCCTCGCGCTGAACGCACGCATCGCCGCGACCGACCAGCTTCTGCAAGCCGACTGGAACGCGCTTTTCCAGCCGCTGCGCGAGGAGCACCGCCGCGGCGTGGAGGATGCGGTGGCCGCAAAAACCGCGCAGGTGCGCGAGGAAATCCGGCAGGGCTTCACGCAGTGGATGGCCACGGATGAAAGCCTCGTGGCACTGCCGCACCTGCACTGGAATCCCACGCTGTCCGATGCCGCCCGCTCGCTCGCCGACGACAGCCGCGCGCGTCTGCAGCGGCTCGCGGGCACGATGCACGCAGGGCTTCATCTTTCGCAGGCGATGATCGGCGACCTGATTACCGCCGATTATTCGCTGCGCGCAAATGGCGAGCGCGCATTCGCAGCCGCACGCGCGGACGAAGATCTCTCCGGCTACAAGATGTCCGTCGCGATGGAGACGATTCCGGTGCGGAAGTCGTTCGCTGACTGGCTGCTTTTCCGAGGCCGCGCGAAAGTGCGCGTGCGTCTCTTCGGTGCGGACGGCAGCCGTGCCATCGCGCCGATCGAGAAGCAGCGCCGCCTTCCGCTGGGCAGCCGCGCGGAATTCGAGCGCCAGTGGGAGGATGCGATCCGCGAACGCTTGCCCGCGAAGCCCGTCGCATTCGCCGCGAAGCTCGCCGAGAGCTACATCGCTGCCGCCGCGGAGAACATCCGCGCCGGTCTGCGTGTGCTGCGCTCCACGCTCGCCGCCGAACGCGACGCAAAGCAGGCGCCGTTCGACATGCAGGCTGCAATCCTGCGCTCCGCGGACGGCCTCCACGATCAGGCAATGCGCGTGAGCCGTGACCTCGTGATTCTTTCCGAAAAGGAAAACGCAAACTTCGCAGTGCCGCCGCCAATCCCAGAGGCCTACGCGACCGCGCCGGACGCCGGGCTGCTCCCCTCTCCCGCGATCCCGATGCTCCCGCTGCTCTGAGCGGGTGGGTTAGAAGTCGGACGAACCGTTGAATATCGGGCGATGCCCCCGCGCAGCGGTACAGCGGATTCTGGAGGTCATTCAGAATGCGAACTGCGCCTGCGAGCCTCGCGACCAGCATTTGCATCGGGTACGGCGCGGGCAGCAAGGTGGCTGCGACGCCCTCGTCGCAATATGTATCCGCGACACCCCGCCGCGTGAGTCCGGCAGGTTCACCGCTCGGTGCCTGACGAAACCTGCGGCGAGGGCACCGCAGAGACATGTTGCGACGGGGCGTCGCAGCCACCGCTCGCGCTACGCGGGATATTACGCACACACACTATTGCGTTGCCAGCGCGCGGACTCTCGCGGAGAGTCCCGCCGTCATGCCTCAGACGACCGCTGAACTTTTCGACCGCCTGCTCACCGACGGTGACGACACGACCGCGGGCAACTATTTCGTCGCGAACTACCCGCCGTTTTCCTTTTGGGACAAGGACAAGGTCGCGGAAGTCCGCAGCGTGATCGCGTCGCCCGCGCCGCAGGGCACGCCGCTCGGCGTTTATTTTCACATCCCGTTTTGCAGGAAGCGCTGCCACTTTTGCTACTTCCGCGTCTATACCGACAAGAACGCGGACGACATCAAGGGCTACCTCGACCACGGGATGCGCGAACTCGAAATGTATGCGCACACGCCACGCATCGAAGGACGCAAACCGAAGTTCGTGTATTTTGGCGGCGGCACGCCGAGCTACCTCTCGGTCTCGCAGCTCACGTCACTCACGGATCGCATGAAGGCGCTACTGCCGTGGGACGAGGTGGAGGAAGTCGCCTTTGAGGCGGAGCCCGGCACGCTCACCGAAGGCAAGCTGACCGCGCTGCGGCAAATCGGCATCACGCGGCTCTCGCTCGGGGTGGAAAATTTCGACAAGCACATTTTGGAGATCAACGGACGCGCACATCGCGAGGATGAAATCTACCGCGCTTACAATTTTGCGCGCAGCGTCGGCTTTCCGCAGATCAACATAGACCTCATCGCCGGCATGGTGGAAGAGACGGATGAAAACTGGCAGCGCAACATCGCGAAGACGATCGAGCTGCAGCCGGACAGCGTGACGATTTACCAGATGGAAGTGCCGTTCAATACGGGCATGTTCAAACAGATGCAGGCCGAGGGAAAACTCGTCGCGCCCGTCGCGTGCTGGCACACGAAGCGCCGCTGGGTGAACGAGGCGTTCACGGCGCTCGAAGCGAACGGCTACACCGTCACGAGCGCAACGACGGCGGTGCGCGATCCGCAGAAGACGAAATTCATCTATCGCGACGACCTGTGGAAAGGCGCGGACTTGCTCGGCCTCGGCGTCGCCAGCTTCAGCCACCTCGGCGGCGTGCATTTTCAAAACCTGCCGGACTTCGAAAGCTACAGCGCCGCCGTGGAAAAGGGCGAGCTGCCCATCGGCCGCGCGATGCGCACGACGACTGAGGAGCAGCTCATCCGCGAGCTGATTTTGCAGCTCAAGCTCGGGCGCGTCTCGCGCAGCTACTTCACGGAAAAATTCGGCACCGACGTGACGCAGCGTTTCGATGCACAGTTTGCCGAACTCAAGCGCCGCGGCCTGCTCACAGAGAGCGGCGACTGGCTCGTGCTCGACCGTTCCGCGCTGCTGAAGATTGACGTGATCCTGCACGCCTTCTTCCTCCCGCAACACCAGAACGCGCGCTACATGTGATCGCCACTGCCACGCTGGAAATCCTCCATCCCCTCCCGCTGCTCTACGAGGCGGCGTCGCATCCGCTGCCGGAATTTGAACTCGTGGATCCGAAGTCGCTCCCTCCCGCCGCGCACCGCCTGCTCGTCCACACGGGCGACATGACGAGCAAGCTGGAGGAATTTTTCGCCGACGAAATGACGCTGCGCGTGCTGCAATGCGATCACACCGCGGATCACTACCGCCGCGAAGTCGTGCGGTGCTGCGCGAAGTCCGGCGAGGCCGTCGAGTACGGCGCGATCGAGATCGAGTTGTCCGCATTCGACGAATCGCTGCGCCCAGAAATCGTCCTCGGCCATTCGCCCCTCGGCGGGCTGCTGAACCGCCACGCCATCCGCTACCGCAGCCG
>Ga0114966_10004196_pt1 | contig 12416 bp, 10 predicted proteins | sample M_130207_XF_Meta_FD_87029 | JGI IMG/M metagenome (GOLD analysis project Ga0114966, IMG submission 87029) | Freshwater microbial communities from Lake Montjoie, Canada to study carbon cycling - M_130207_XF_MetaG | ecosystem: Environmental > Aquatic > Freshwater > Lake | place: Lake Montjoie...
CAAGGACGCGCCCGATTTGAACATCACCTGGGTCTCCAGCCTTCAGCAGCTCAAGAATGGAAACCTGCTCATCGGCAACTTCATGCGCGGCAAAGAAGGCCAGGGCGCTCACGCCATCGAAGTCACGCACGACAAGGAGAAGCGCATCGTCTGGAAATGGGACGATCACAGCCTCATCAAGTCACTCACCACCGTCCGCGTCATCGGCGAATAACCTCACTCACGACCATGTCTAAAATAGCCATCACTGACTACACCTTTCCTGACCTCAGCCTGGAAGAAGCTGTGCTTCGTCCTGCGGGTATCGAGATCGTCTCCTTCAAAGAAAAGCGTTCGCCTGCCGAACTCGCCGACCTCGTGCGAGACGCCGATGCCGTGATCGCGCAGTTTGCTCCCGTGAACGCCGAAGTCGTCGCTGCGATGACCAAAGCGAAGGCCATCGTGCGCTACGGCATTGGTTACGACAATGTGGACTGCGCCACTGCACGCGAGCGTGGCATCCCGGTGTGCAACATCCCGGACTACTGCATCGACGAAGTCGCGGATCACACGCTGGCCTTCATCCTCGCCATCACGCGGCAGGTGGTTCCAAACGCGCTCGACATTCGCGCGGGCAAGTGGGGCCTCGCTACACCGTTGACCGCGATGTCATCGCTGAAGCATCTCACCATCGGCATCGTCGGCTTTGGCCGCATCGGACGCGAGGTGGTGAAGCGACTGCTTGCGTTCAAGGCTCGTGTGTTGGTGTTTGATCCCGTGGTGGCGGCGGATGAGATCGCCAAAGCAGGAGCGGTGGCCGCGGCGTCGTTCGATGAACTGCTCGCGCAGAGCGACATCGTCTCGCCGCACTGCCCATCCACACCGAAGACCAAGCAACTCTTCAATGCCGCTGTGTTCGCGAAGATGAAAGCAAGCTCCATCTTTATCAACGTAGGCCGTGGCGATCTCGCCGACAGCGCAGCCATCACGGACGCTCTGCAATCTGGTCATCTCGCCGGTGCCGCGCTCGATGTCTTCGATCCCGAGCCGATTCCCTCCGACCATCCGATCCGCACGATGCCCAATGTCATCCTCGCTGCCCACATCGCTTCCGCGAGTCCGCCGGCGGTGAAGACACTGCGTGAAACCGCAGCACGCATCGCGCTGATGGCCGTTCGCGGTGAGCCGCTTCCAAATATCGTCAACGGCGTGATCCCTTCCAACTGAACCCACCACTCCATCACTCCAACCATCCACAACACCATGACCACACGTCGTTCCTTCCTCACTTCCATCAGTTCACTCGCGGCCACGCCATTGCTGGCGCGTGATTTCGGCCCTGGTGCCGCACCGGTGCGTTATCCCGAGCCGGATGTCATCGCGCTCGATAAGGCATTCGAGAAATACAAGATCGGCTCTGCGCCCATCGAAAGGTTACACACCGGAATGTATTGGGCCGAAGGGCCTGCGTGGAGCGGTTGGGGCCAATACCTTGTGTGGAGCGACATCCCGAACAACGTGCAGCATCGCTGGCTTCAGGATGACGGCGAAGTCACGACGATCCACAAGCCCGCCGGCCACAGCAATGGCAACACTTTTGACCGCGAGGGTCGGCAGATTTCCTTCGAGCACGGCAACCGTCGCGTGGTGCGCTACGAGCCCGACAACAGCCTCACCGTGCTGGCCGACAAGTTCGACGGCAAGCCCTTCAACGCACCCAACGACGGCGCAGTGCATCCTGATGGCAGCGTGTGGTTCACCGATCCGGGCTACGGCAGTCTGGGCAACTACGAGGGCAACAAGGGCGACCTCTTGCTCAAAGAAGCGGTCTATCGCATCGACCCGAGCGGCAAGGTGGAGAAGGTCACGGATGAAATCTTCAAGCCCAACGGCCTTTGTTTCTCGCCCGACTACAAGAAGGTCTATGTGGCCGACACCGGTGCCACGCATTACCCCGAGGCACCGAAGAACATCAAAGTCTGGGACATCGATGGCGCGAAGCTGAAGAACGGTCGCGAGTTCGCCTCCATGAAAATGGACCTCAATGGCAAGGAAGTCGCCGGACTCGCTGACGGCATTCGTTGCGACAAAGACGGCAACATCTGGGCCGGCTCCGGTTGGGTGGGCGAAGGCTACGATGGCGTGCAGATCTTTTCACCCGAGGGCAAACGCATTGGTCAAATCGTGCTGCCGGAAGTGTGTAGCAATGTGTGTTTCGGCGGTCCACGCCGCAATCGCCTCTTCATGACTGCGAGCCGCAGTCTGTATGCCGTGCATGTCGAGGCCATCGGCGCGCACTGGTGCTGAATACCGCCGCCTAAACTGATGCCAACGCCACCGGACATGGATGCCCGCATCCTCGAAGCCCCCGACATCGTGCTTGTCGGCAGCGGCATCATGTCCGCGACGCTGGCGGTGATGCTCAAGCGGCTCAATCCGCAGCTCCGCATCCAGATGGTCGAGATCACGAGTGAACTCGCGCATGAAGCCTCGAATGGTTGGAACAACGCGGGCACGGGCCACGCCGGTATTTGCGAACTCAGCTACACCCCAGCACGCGATGAGAACGGCGGCGTGCCGATCACCAGGGCGCTACAGATTTTTGAGCAGTTCGAGCACTCGAAGCAGTTCTGGGGCTCCGCGACTGCTGAAGGCATGGTGGGAGCTGCTGCGGATTTTATCCATGCGGTGCCGCATGTCTGCTTCGTGAAGGGTCGGGATGACGTGGACTTCTTGCGCGCACGCCACACCGCGATGGCGGAGCATCATTTCTTCCGCAGCATGACGTTCACGATGGATTCTTCGATGATCCAGCAGTGGGCTCCGCTGGTGATGGAAGGACGCGATGCTTGTCCAGTCGCGGCCACCTCCGGCGCTGGCACCGAGGTGGACTATGGTCTGTTGGCCCGCCGTCTTTGCGGTTGGCTGGCGGAGCAGGAATATTGCGGCATCGCCGCCGGATGGAAGGTGACGAAACTCCAGCGCGGTGTGGGTGAATGGCATCTTGATCTCAGATGCATGGCTTCCGGCGAAGAGCGCAAGCAGCGTGCGAAGTTCGTCTTCGTTGGCGCGGGCGGTGGCAGCTTGCCTTTGCTGCAATCCACCGGTCTCGCCGAAGTCGCTGGTCTTGGCGGATTTCCCATCGGCGGCCAGTGGCTTGTGTGCGATGAGCCTTCAATCTGCGCACGGCATGAAGCCAAGGTTTATGGTGCCACGCCACCCTCATCACCCAGCCTCGGTGCGGGACACCTCGATGTGCGGCGACTCAATGGCCAGCGCCAGCTTCTCTTCGGCCCGTTTGCTTCATGGACGACGCGTTTCCTCAAACACGGACACTGGAGCGACCTGCCGCTATCGATTCGCGCGAACAATCTCGGCGCTCTGCTGCAAACCGCCGTGCGCAATCGCTCGCTGGTGAAGTATCTCATCACCCAGGGCCTGCAAAGCATGGAGAGTCGCATGGAGGCCGTGCGCGAGTTTTACCCCAATGCCCGCTCGGAGAACTGGAGGCTCGTGCAGGCGGGCATCCGTGTTCAGGCCATCAAGAAAGCCGACCGCGGCGCGGTGCATTTCGGCACCGAAGTGTTCTCCTCCGCAGACCGTTCGATCGCTGCTCTGCTGGGCGCTTCGCCGGGCGCATCGGTCTCGGTGAACATTGCGCTCGAGGTCGTTCAGACTTGCCTGCCGCATCTGCTCGCGAGCGCTGAAGGCCAGGAGCGCATGAGGCGGATGATCCCCACCTTTGACCAAGACCTGAAGCAGTCCGGCAATGCCGCCTTGTTCGAGAAAGCCAGCCGCGAGGCCGCAGAACAACTTCAAATCCATCCCCAACCATGATTACCCTCACTGACAAAATCGCCCTCGTCACCGGAGCCGGTTCCGGCATCGGAGCCGCCATCGCGGAATGCTTCGCCGAAGCCGGAGCGCTCGTCTTTGCCTCCGACCGCGACGAAGCTGCCGCGCAACAAACTGCCGCTCGGATCTGCGAAGCGGGTCATCGCGCGGAATCGCTCGTGCTGGATGTCAGTGACGAGTCCTCGTGCCTTGCCGCTGTGCGCACGGTCACCGAGAAATGCGGACGCTGCGATGTGCTCGTCAACAACGCGGGCGTCGGGCATGTCGGCACCATTTTGACCACCAAGCCCGACGACTTGGAAAGGCTATGGAAGATCAATGTGGTCGGCATCTATCATCTCTCGCGCGCGGTGCTGCCCGGCATGATCGAGCGAGGCACCGGCTCCATCGTCAACATCGCCTCCATCGCCGGACTCATGGGCATGGAGGCACGCTTCGCCTACACGACGACGAAGCACGCCGTGGTCGGCATGACCCGAGCAATGGCCATGGACCACGGCACCACGGGCGTGCGCATCAATTGCATCTGCCCCGGCCGCGTTCGCACGCCCTTTGTGGATGCCATGCTGAGCCAGTATGAGAACCCAGACGACTATCTCCGCCAGATGGAGGCGCCCCACGCCATGAAACGTATGGCCGCGCCCTCCGAGATCGCCTCCGCCGCGCTCTATCTCGCCAGCGACGCGGCATCCTTTGTCACCGGCAGCGCCATGACCGTGGATGGCGGCTACACCACCGGAAAATAGAACCCACGCCTTTCACATCGTCACCTACAACCAACCATGCGCATCATCCGCCACCAAGCCAACAACGGCACCATTCAGCACGCAGCCCTTCAACCCGACGGCACCGCCCGCCGCATCGAGGGCGATCTTTTCGGCGAATTCCTCGTCACTGATGACGTCGTCACACCGGGAAAGGTCCTCGCGCCGCTGGCACCCACGGCCATCTTTTGCATCGGCCTTAACTACCGCAAACATGCTGAGGAGAGCAACGCCGCCATCCCGCAGTATCCGGTGCTCTTCATGAAATCGCCCGGTGCGGTGCAGAATCCCGGCGATGACATTGTCCTGCCACGCCATCTCGCTAGCGATGAAGTGGACTACGAGTGCGAGCTGGCTGTCGTCATCGGCAAGGCTTGCAAGAACGTCTCCAAGGCGAACGCGCTTGATTATGTGCTCGGCTACACCTGCGCCAACGACGTGAGCGCCCGCGACTGGCAGATCAAGCGCGGTGGCAGCCAATGGTGCCGTGGCAAGACCTTCGACACCTTTGCGCCGCTTGGCCCATGTCTGGTGCTAAAGGACGAGATCGCTGATCCGAACGCGCTGCGCATCCAGACCATCCTCAATGGCAAAACGATGCAGGACTGGAACACGAACGACATGATCTTTGACGTGCCCACACTCATCGAGTTCCTCAGCGGCAGCACCACACTGCTGCCCGGCACCGTCATTCTCACTGGCACGCCTCAAGGCGTCGGTGCGGCCATGAAGCCACCTGTCTTCCTCCAACCCGGAGACACCGTGACCATCGACATCGAGAAGATCGGCGCACTCACCAATCCCGTCGTGGCCGAGTCGAACGCATAGTCCTGAGAGCCATCACTCCAACCACCCATCACTCCATGCCGTCCTCCGCCGCCATCGATCCCATCGCTCTTCGCCGCAAGGTCGCGTGGCGTGTGCTGCCTTTGGTCATCCTGCTCTACATCATCTCCTACCTCGACCGTGCGAACGTGGCTTTTGCCAAGCTGCGCATGGGCGAGGCACTGGGGTTTTCGGAGGACGTGTTCGGCTTCGGCATTGGCGTGTTCTTTATCGGTTATCTGTTCCTGGAGATTCCAGGCGCATTGCTGGTGGAGCGATGGAGTGCGCGGAAATGGTTTGCGCGTATTCTCATCACCTGGGGCTTCATCTCGGCGGCGATGGCCTTCGTGCACACGCCGTCGCAGTTCTACTGGGCGCGGTTCTTTCTCGGCGTGGCGGAGGCGGGATTCTTTCCCGGCATCATCGTGTATTTCACACACTGGTTTGCGCAGAATGATCGCTCGCGGGCGCTGTCGGGCTTACTCGTAGCCGTGCCGTTCAGTCTTGCGCTCGGTGCGCCGGTGTCGTCGCTGCTGTTGGATGTGAAATGGTTCGGACTCGATGGCTGGCAGTGGCTTTTCATCGTGGAGGGATTGCCTGCTGTGGTGCTGGGATTCATTGTTCTCGCCTGCCTCACGGATCGTCCTCGAAATGCAAAATGGCTCACCCAAGCCGAGCGCGATCATCTCGAAGGCGTGCTCGCTGCCGAAGCAGAGGCAAAGGAAGCGGCTGGCAAAATCACCGTCTGGCAGGCGCTGCGATTGCCTGCGGTGTGGCTGCTCGTGATCGGTGTGCTGGTGGGCAACAGCGGTGGCTACGCGCTCAGCTTTTGGTTGCCGACCACAGTGAAGAATCTTTCCGGTGGCTCTGATCAGATGACACTGCTTTACAGCGGCCTCTATTACAGTTGCGGCATCATCAGCGTACTCATCTCCGGCCAGACCGCAGACAGAACGGGAGATCGCAAATGGCACGCGGCGGGCGGCATGATCGCCACCGGCATCTTCCTCCTGTGCAGCACGATTCCGGGGCAGGGCTTTGGCACGCAGATGATCTGGCTCTGCCTCACCGCGCTGGGCGCATTCTTCTGGATCGCACCGTTTTGGACTCTGCCATCGCTGACGCTCACCGCCTCCGCAGCTGCAGTGGCCACCGGGTTAATCAACATGGGTGCGAACCTCGCCGGCTACGCAGGCAACCACGTCACCGGCTGGTTGCGCACGCATGGCTACGGCGAAATGCAGTGCCTCCACTTCCTCGCCGCCTGCTTCATCGTCGGTGGCATCATCATCAGCTTTCTGCGTCTCAAACCGCGCAGGTTGGAGTGATGGAGCAATGGAGTGGTGCCCCACTCAACTTCTCCATTTCTCCATCAATCCACTTTTCCATCACTCCACTCGTTCATGACCTCATCTCCCCTTCAACTCTACCGCACCATGCTCACGATCCGCATGGTGGAAGAACGCCTGGCAAAATCGCATCAGCGCGGGCTCATCCACGGAGCCTGCCACACCTACGTCGGCGAGGAAGCCATCGCCACCGGGGTGTGCGCGCATTTGCATGAAGCGGATGCCGTCTTCAGCACGCATCGCGGTCATGGTCATGCGCTAGCCAAAGGCATGGAACCGCGCCAGCTTATGGCGGAACTCTATGGTCGCGAGACAGGATGCTCGCGCGGTCGTGGAGGCTCCATGCATCTGTTTGCACCGGAGATTGGCATGATGGGCACCAGCGGCATCGTCGGTCCCTGCATCCTGCAAGCCACCGGCGCTGGCTACAGCTCATTGATCATGAAGACAGGCAACGTCGGTGTCGCCTTCTTCGGCGATGGCGCGGCGAACAACGGCGCGTTTCACGAAGGCCTGAACATGGCGAGCATCTGGGAGCTGCCGGTGTTGTTCGTGTGCGAGAACAACCAGTTCGCCACCGAGGTTCCGTTTTCAACTGTCGCAGGCAATCCCAGCGTGGCATCCCGCGGCGCGGCGTATGGCATCGCCAGCATCGAAGTGGATGGCAATGATGTGCTCGCCGTTGAAGCCGCTGCCGGCGAGGCCGTGAAGCGCGCTCGCAACGGTGAAGGCCCCACGCTCATCGAATGCAAAACCTACCGCACCCGTGCGCACGCCGAAGGTATGGGCGACTTCACTTACCGCACGCGTGAAGACGTGGAGCAGTGGAAAACACGTTGCCCGATTGCTCGACTGAAGAAGCATTTGCTCGATCATAAGATCGCCAGTGACGCTGAGTTAAGCGCCATCGAGCAGGAAGTCGCCACGCTCACGGAATCAGCGCATGAGTTTGCCGAAAAGAGCGCCTACCCAACCGCAGAGAGCGCCACCACGCACGTCTATGCAGCCCCACGCAGTGGACCACTACGTGATGTGCCTGCCTCAAGCGCCAGCACTCGCGAGTTGACCTTCATGAAGGCCACGCTCGAAGCGCTGACCGAGGAAATGGCGCGTAATCCGAAGATCTTCGTCATGGGTGAAGGCATCGGCGTGCGCGGCGGAAACTTCGCCACCACCAGCGGCTTGTTTGCCATCCATGGCCCCGAACGATTGCGCGATACTCCGATCTGCGAGCGTGGCTTTGTAGGACTCGCGGGTGGCGCAGCGATGACCGGCACACGACCCGTGGTGGACTTCATGTTCGCCGACTTCGTGCTCGATAGCGTCGGCGAGATCATCAATCAAATCGCCAAGATGCAATACATGAGCAGCGGACGCTTGAAGATGCCCGTGCTGATGCGCGGTTGCATTGGCATTGGGCACAACGCTGCCACCCATCACAGCGGCAGCTACTACTCGATGTATGCGCACTTCCCTGGCCTGCGCGTCGTTGTGCCTTCGTCACCGCGTGATGCGAAAGGCCTGCTCAAAACCGCACTCACCTGCGATGACCCCGTGCTCTTCCTTGAACATCGCGAGCTAATGACCGTGAAAGGCCCCGTGCCCGAAGAAGAATACTTCATCGACTTCGGTAAAGCCGCCATCGTGCGCGAAGGCAGCGACATCACCGTCGTCGCGCTCGCGCTGATGGTTCACAAGACACTCGCCGCGTGTGAGACACTCGCCAAAGAAGGCATCAACGTCGAACTCATCGATCCTCGCACCGTCGCGCCTCTCGATGTGGACACCATCATTCAGTCCGTCGCAAAAACTGGCCGCCTCATCATCGTGGACGAAGACTTCGCCCATTGCGGCATCAGCGCCGAGATCGCCGCGCAACTCGCCGACCGAGGCTTCGACGACCTCGATGCGCCCATTCGCCGTCTCAACGGCAAACCCTCTCCCACGCCCTACAGTCCCACACTTGAGGCAGCGGTGGTGCCGAATGTCGAAGCCATCGCCCAGGCCATTCGCAACCTTTGCGCTGAATAGACAACGCCATGCCCATCAACATCACATTACCCCGGCTCGGCTGGTCCATGGAGGAAGGCAAGTTCCTCGCCTGGCTGAAGAAAGATGGCGACTTCATCAAAGAAGGTGATCCCATCTTCACCCTCGAAAGCGACAAAGCCGCGCAGGAAGTCGAAGCCATCGACAGCGGTCTCTTGCACATCGCACCCGACGGCCCCAAGCCGGGCGACGTCATCAAAGTCGGGCACGTGCTCGGCTACTTGCTCGCTGAAGGTGAGAGCGCACCGGTTTCAAATCAACCTGAGATCAAGACCAGCCAGTTGAGCGAGCCGCCCCAAGCGGGAGAGAATAACCTCATTCATTCTTCTGCCCCCATTCTCCTGCCGACAAAATCCCGCACTGAGACACCCGCCAGCCCCCGCGCCCGTCGCGCCGCCAAAGAGCATCGCGTTGATCTCGCCACACTCGCCCCCACCGGCAAAGGCAGGCGCATCCGCGAGCGCGATGTCCTCGCCGCAGCCACTTCCATCTCGACCTCAGGCATGAAACAGGTGCCGCTCACGCCCATGCGGCGCGCCATCGCCGCTAGGCTCATGCACAGCCGCCAGACTACCGTTCCAGTTACCATCACAGCCCGCTGCGATGCCACCACGCTGCTTGCCTTTCGCCAGCAGCTCAAATCCCTCTCTTCCTCACTTCAGCACGCGATCCCCACCATCAATGACATCTTCGTCAAACTCGCCGCCGCCGCCTTGCGCCAGCATCCCATGCTTGCCGCCACTTGGGCGGAGGATCATCTCCTGCTCCCCGAAAGCATCCATCTCGGCATCGCTGTGGACACCGAGGCAGGCCTGCTCGTCCCCGTCATCCGCGACGTAGGCACCTCCACGCTCACCCAGATCGCCGTGCAATCGCAGAAGCTCATCGCCTCCGCCCGCGCCGGTCAGCTCGCTGCCGCAGACATGCAGGGCGCGTGCTTCACGCTCAGCAATCTCGGCAGCCTCGGCGTCGAAGCTTTTACCCCGGTCATCAATCCCCCCGAATCCGCCATCCTCGGCATCGGTGCCATCGTGCGCGAGGCCGTGCCGCTCGATGACGGCACCTTCACCGCGCGTGACCGCCTCACGCTCAGCCTCACCTTTGACCATCGCGTGAACGACGGTGCCGCCGCCGCGCGCTTTCTACAAACAATCCGCCACCTCATCGAACACCCTCTCCTCGGGCTCGTTTAAACCTATCCTCACTCATGAAAGTCCAACTCAAAGACCAAGTCGCCCTCGTCACCGGAGCCGCCGGAGCCATCGGCCAAGCCATCTGTGCTTCACTCGCCGCCAACGGCGCCAAAGTCGTCTATGCCGACATCAACCTGGAAGGTGCCCGCCAGCTCGCCGCTGCCACGCCCGGAGCCATGGCACTCCGCATGGATGTCACCGATGAAAAACAGATCGAGTCCGCCATCAGCGAGATCATCGCCGCGCACGGTCGCCTCGACATCCTCGTCAACAACGCCGGCATCAACACCATGGCCCACCGCGTGAACATCGACTCCTTTCCCGCCGACGAATGGGACCGCATCCTCCGCGTGGACCTCACCGGCCTCTTCCTCGTCAGCAAGACCGCATCGCGCCACATGCTCCAACGTAAATCCGGACGCATCATCAACATCTCCTCCGTCATGGGCCTTGTGCCCGCGCGTCTCCAATGCGCCTACACCGCCGCCAAGGCCGGCGTCGTCAATCTCACCCGCACCATGGCCATCGAACTCGGCTCGCAGGGCATCCTCACCAACTGCATCGCCCCCGGCTCCATCCTCAGTGAAGGCACCAAGCAGCTCTTCTACGGCGAGAATGGGCAGTTCAATGACCGCGTCCAGGCCATGCTCGCCCACGTCCCCCTCGGCCGCCCCGGCCAGCCCGAGGAAATCGCCCACGCCGTCCTCTTCCTCGCTGCCCCAGAAAGCTCCTACCTTAACGGTGCCATCATCCCTGTCGATGGTGGTTGGCTCGCGGGCTACAGCCGCGATTTTTGATTCAGCTTGGGTGAGGGCAGAAAAGGAGAGGCTCTGTCTCTCCTTTTTGTATTCGTTCGCAGAGCCAAACCTCACGAAAGAACTCGAAACGCATTCGCGTTTTGTCACTGGTATGACCTCCTACCAGCCCTTTCCTTTATGAATCAAATCGATCTCCAAAACCGCATCGCCATCGTCACGGGCGCCGCTCGTGGCATTGGCCGCGCCATTGCCGAACGCCTCCTCTCCTCGGGGGCACGTGTCTCGCTTTGGGATGTGGATGCACCGGCGCTCGCGCAGGCTTCGTCCGAGATGGGCACGCCGGACACCGTTCATACCGCAACCGTCGATCTCGCGGACCTCGCCTCCGTCCAGGCCGCCACTGCAGCCACCGTGGCCGCGTTTGGAAAGATCGACATCCTCGTGAACAACGCAGGCATCACCGGTGGCAACGCGAAGACGTGGGAACTCGATCCAGCCGACTGGCGGCGCGTGATGGAGATCAATCTCAACGGACCCTTCTACTGCTGTCACAGCGTGGTGCCGCATCTCATCACCAACGGCTACGGCCGTATCGTGAACATCGCCTCTATCGCAGGCAAGGAAGGCAATCCCAATGCAGCCCACTACAGCGCTTCCAAGGCTGCTGTTATTGCCTTGACCAAGTCTCTCGGCAAAGAGCTCGCCACGGCCAACATCACGGTCAATGCCGTCACGCCTGCCGTCATCGCCACTGACATCCTCCTACAGATGCAGCAATCGCATATCGACTACATGCTCTCTAAGATCCCGATGGGACGCTTTGGCAAAAAAGAAGAGGCCGCCGCCCTCGTGGCCTGGCTGTGCTCCGAAGACTGCTCCTTCACCACCGCCGCCGTCTTCGATCTCTCCGGCGGCCGCGCGACGTATTAAACTCCATCACTCACCTCTCCATGAACATCACCGCACTCGAGCGTCCTGCATCCCTCGTCGAACGTGTCTGTCAGCAGCTTGCCGAACTCATCCGAGGCGGTAGTGCTGAGGAAGAGCGTTGGCTGCCCGGCGAGCGCTCCTTGGCTGAGAAACTCGGCGTCAGCCGCACCGTGGTGCGCGAGGCCACCAAGCGGCTCGAACAGCAAGGCATGCTGGAGATCCAGCACGGCACCGGCATCAAGATCGTTGACCGCTTGCACAGGCCTTTGAATGACTCGCTCTCGCTGCTCATTCCTGATATGGCGGATCGTCTTCAGCAGCTCAATGAGACACGGCTTTCCATCGAGCCTGATGCCGCTGCATTTGCAGCGCAGCGTGCCACCAAGGAGCAACTGCGCACACTGCGCCGGATCCAAACGCAGTTGGAAAAAGCCCCGGACAATGCCGCCGCCATTGAGGCAGACATCGCAGCACATCACGCCATTGCAGACGCGAGCGGAAATTTGATTTACCGGCTCATTCTCGATTCTCTCGCCGAGATCGGTGTCACCAGCCGCCTGCGCACCATTGGTCGCATCGGCAAGCAAGCCGCCATCGCTCACCACGAAGCTATCCTCGTCGCCATCGAGAACCGCGACCCCGAAGCCGCTCGCGCAGCCATGCGCAGCCACATTCTTGCCGCAGGCGAAGACATGGATCTTCCCGCACTCAAAA
>Ga0114966_10004197_pt1 | contig 12416 bp, 8 predicted proteins | sample M_130207_XF_Meta_FD_87029 | JGI IMG/M metagenome (GOLD analysis project Ga0114966, IMG submission 87029) | Freshwater microbial communities from Lake Montjoie, Canada to study carbon cycling - M_130207_XF_MetaG | ecosystem: Environmental > Aquatic > Freshwater > Lake | place: Lake Montjoie...
GGTTCGGCAAAACTGGGAACGGGGCAACGAGAAGATCTCCGGCTTGTTGGCGCAAGCGGCTGCCACGTTCAAGAGCGAGCAAGGCATCCAGCTGGTGCAAGACTTGCAAAGTAACACCGAGCAGCGCGTGGCGATGTTTCGCCGCATGGCCAGCAATTCCAAGGACTTGCGCTTGTCCCAGGATGAGAGACAGCAGATTTACCTTGAGTTCGACAAGCGCTTGTCCGTCCAGTTGATCCTCAAGGCGGTCGAATTTCGCGACCTCGCGGCCAGTTTGCAGTTGCTGAGCGCCGAAGGCATAGAACGCGCCTACCAATTTTTGATCCTCAGTTATGGGCTGGCCTGCGGACTGCTGGCGCTCTGGGTGCTGACGGGGCTGCAGGTTGCCCGCTTGCTGCGCCAGGGCCTGGTGCCGCTGCACCAGGGCATGGCCATCGTCGCCAGCGGCGACCTGGCTTTCCGGGTCAAGGCCGAAGGCGCTGGCGAGCTCGCAGACTTGTCCCACTCATTGAACGCGCTGAGCGCTCGGCTCGAACGGACCTCGTCGGACTTGCAGGAGGCAGTCGATCGCCTAGAGAAAATAAATAGCCGCGTTCCCGGCATCGCCTTCATCCAGTTCCGTAAACATGTCGATGGCAAGTTCAGCATCCCCTATGCAAGCCAAGGCCTCGCCGACATTTTTCATGTCAGCCTGGCGGCGGTGCGCGAGGACGCTGCAGCCTGTTTTTCCGCGGTCGATCCGGACGATCTGCCGCAGTTGTTGGTGGCATTGGAGCAATCGGCCGTTGCGTTGACGCCCTGGGTGCATGAATACCGGCTGCGGGTGGCGGCTGGCGAACCCGATGTCTGGCTGACAACCAATGCCATTCCGCAGGCTGAGAAAGAGGGTTCGGTGTTGTGGTGTGGCTTCATCGTCGACAACAGCGAACACAAGCGACTCGTCAAGGACTTGCGCAGCAGCGAGTTGCGCTTCAGGGCGTTCTTCGAGAAGAATTCATCGGTGATGTTGTTGGTCGATCCGGCGACGAATTGCTTAATCGACGCCAATGAAGCCGCTGCCCGCTTTTACGGCTATCCCAGGCAGCGGCTGATCGGCATGCCGATCCGCGAGATCAACACCATGCCCGAGCAGGAAATTGACGCTGAAATCCAGCAGGTCATGAAACTATCGGCAAAACGGCTTCATTTCAGACACCGCTTGGCCTCGGGCGAGCTACGCGATGTCGAGATCTATGCAACCGTGATCGACGCCGGCGGGCGCCAGGTGCGGCTGGCCATCATTCACGATGAGACTGAGCGCAAGTTGGCAGAGGAAAAGCTGGAACTCGCCGCCAATGTTTTCCGCAATGCCCGCGAGGGCATCATGATCATCGACCAAGACCGGATGATTCTCGACATCAACGAGGCCGTCAGCCGCATCAGCGGCTATGGACGCCACGAAGTAGTGGGTCAGAAGCAGAGTCTGCTGCCAGGAGGGGCCCATACCGCGCAGGCCTACATCGAAATGTGGACCGAGCTGATGGCCAAAGGCCACTGGTACGGCGAAGTCGAGATCCGCCACAAGAATGGTTATGTCATAGAGACGCTGCAAACCATCAGCAAAGTAACGAGCACCCACTCACCGCATTACGTGGCGCTGTTCTCGGATATCACTTCGCTTAAGGCGCACGCAAGACAGCTGGAACATCTCGCGCACTATGATCCTTTGACGCATCTGCCGAACCGGGTGCTACTGACCGATCGTTTGACCCAAGCGATGGCCGTTGAAGCGCGCCGCGGGATGATGCTGGCGCTGGCCTACATGGATCTTGACGGGTTCAAGGACGTCAACGATCGCTACGGGCACGAGGTCGGTGACAAGTTGCTGGTCGCTCTGGCCAAGAATATGCAACAGGTGTTGCGCGAAGGCGATACCCTTTCCCGCATTGGCGGCGATGAGTTTGTCGCCCTGCTGCTGGATCTGAGCGATCAGGAAATGACCTTGGAGTTTCTGCCCCGGCTACTCAATGAAGCGGCCAAGCCGGTGCACATCGACGGCTTGACTGTGCAGGTGTCGGCCAGCCTGGGACTGGCTTTCTTCCCGCAGCCGGAGCCGGTCGACTCGGACCAATTGCTGCGCCAGGCGGATCAGGCGATGTATATCGCCAAGTTGAGTGGCAAGAACCGCATTCACGTTTTCGACGCCGAGCTCGATCGCAGCGTGCGCGGCCGTCATGAGAGCATCGACCAGATCCATGCCGCGCTGGTGCAAGGCGAGTTCATCCTGCACTATCAGCCCAAAGTCGATATGCGCAGCGGTGCGGTGCTCGGCGTCGAGGCGCTGATTCGATGGCAGCATCCCGAGCGCGGTCTGCTGGCTCCGGCGGCCTTCTTGCCCGATATCGAAAATCACCCGCTGGCAGTCAGCGTCGGTGAGTGGGTGATGGGCGAAGCCTTGTCGCGGGTCGCGTCGTGGCGCGCATCCGGACTCGACATCGCGGTCAGCGTCAACGTCGGTGCGCGCCAGCTGCAGCAGATTGACTTTTCGGATCGCTTGCAAGCGATGTTGGCCGCGCATCCCTTACTGCCGCCAAACTGCCTCGAGCTCGAAATCCTTGAGACCAGTGCATTGAAGGACATATCGCGGATATCCCAGCTGATCGATTCCTGCGCTGCGTTCGGTGTGACATTTTCGATCGACGACTTTGGCACCGGCTATTCATCGCTGACCTATCTGAGGCGGCTGAAGGTCTCGGCCCTGAAGATCGACCAGAGTTTTGTCCGCGACATGTTTGAAGATGTCGAAGATCGGATCATCCTGGAAGGAATCGTCAGCCTGGGTAAGGCCTTCGACCGGACGGTCATCGCAGAAGGCGTGGAAACGATCGCCCATGGCAAGGGGCTGCTGGACATCGGTTGCCGCGTAGGGCAGGGCTACGCGATTGCACGACCCATGCCGGCCGACGCGGTGGCCCAATGGGCCGCCTCCTGGCGTCCGGATCCGAGTTGGCTGGAAATCGAAGAGCCCTCAGCAACCGCCGTTTGATCGATGCCGCGTCATCGCTCCGACCGGCGCGTTGTCTTGGAAAGCATCCGAGGAGACGAACCGCAGCGCCTCAGGAACAGGCGTTCAGGCGTGCAATGTCGGATTCTGCGAGCGCAACCACCTGAATGATGTCTTCCAATTGCCCCACGGTGCGCGCGCTGGCAATCGGGGCGCTGACCTGCGGGTGCGAACGCAGCCAAGCCAGTGCAATGGCCGCGACAGAAACCTGATGCGCTGCAGCGATCGCATCCAGCACCTCGATGATGCGCCAGTTCTTTTCAGAATAAAACTCGGCAACTCCTTCGGCGCGAACCGAGTCAATCTTCAAGCCCGGGCGATATTTTCCGGACAGAAACCCACGCGCCAGGCCATAAAACGGCAGCGCGCTCAGCTTGTTTTTAGCAAGCACCGCGGCCTGTTCCGATTCAAATGGCTGGCGATGCACCAGGTTGTAATGGTCCTGCAAGGCGATATAGGAGGGCAGCCCGTTCGCGGCGGAAATATCGAGCGCTTGCTGCAGCCGTGCGCCGGTGTGTTGCGAAGCGGCGATGTAGCGGACTTTCCCATCCGCGATCAACCGGGCATAGGCGCCCAGGGTCTCGGCCATCGGCGTCTGGGCTTCGTCGCGGTGCGAGTAATAGATGTCGATGTAATCCGTTTTCAGGCGACGAAGCGAGTCATCGCAGGCCGCCAAAATATTGGCGGCTGACAGCCCGGGTCGGGACGTGAGCAAGGATACTTTGGTGGCGATGACCACCTGGCTCCGATCCCGGTTCTTGAGCCAATTGCCAATAATCGTTTCAGACTCTCCGCCCTGATTGCCGGTCTTCCATTGTGAATAAACATCAGCGCTATCCAGAAAATTCCCGCCAAAGGACGCGTAGGCGTCGAGCACCGCGTGCGATTGTTTTTCGTCGGCCGTCCAGCCAAATACATTCGTTCCCAGGCACAGCGGGTGAACGACTAAGTCGGTCTTTGGAATGGTGATCATGGCGCGATTCTAAGAAAGCGTTTCGACATATCCGCATCGGCCCAGGCGCGTCGGCGGCTGCGGTTAACGCAGCATGCCGAGTTGCCGATTGGGCGTGTAGGCGTCGCTTAGGAGCTGCTGGTCGGCCGCCGACAGGTGCAGCTCCGGCGCGGCCAGCGCGTCTTCGAGTTGCGCCAGCTTGGTGGCGCCGATGATGGGCGCGCTCACGCCCGGACGGTTCAGCAACCAGGCCAGCGCAATCTGTGCCGCGGGTACGCCAAGGCGCGTCGAAACCGCCGACAGGGCGTCGAACACCCGGTAGTCCTCGGGTGTGCCGTAGGTCTTGGTCGAATAGGAATTTCCGGACCGGGCGCGCTCGGAATGCTGGTTACGGGTCTTGCGCCAGTCGGTCGCCAGAAAGCCGCCGGCCAGCGGCGCCCAGGGCGTGAGGCCGACGCCGGTCTGCTGGCAAAAGTCGTTCATATCGCGCTCTTCCTCCCGCCAGACCATGTTGTAGAGGTTCTGCATCGACACGAACCGGGTCCAGCCGTTGATCTGCGCCGTGTGCTGCATGCTGGCGAACTGGTGCGCGTACATGGTCGAGGCGCCGATATAACGCACCTTGCCGGCCTTGACGGTATCGTGCAGTGCTTCCATCGTCTCCTCGATCGGGGTGTGGCGATCGAAGCGGTGGATGATGAAGAGGTCGACATAGTCCGTTCCCAGGCGGCCCAGGCTGGCATCGATGGCATCCATGATGTGCTTGCGCGACAGGCCGGTGTCATTGGGTCCGGGGTCGGTGGTGGTTGCGTTGAACACCTTGGTCGCGATCACCGCCTGGTGGCGCGGCATGAGCTCGCGCACCAGCTTGCCGGTGAGCACTTCGCTCGCGCCCAGCGAGTAGACATCGGCGGTATCGAAGAAGTTGATGCCGGCCTCAAACGCGCGCCGGAAAAACGGCCGCGAATCGTCCTCGCCCAGCGACCAGGGCTGGGCTGTATTGCCGGGCGCACCATAACTCATACAACCCAGGCACAACCTGCTGACCTTTAACCCGGAGCGACCCAAATTGACATATTCCATGGCGTGCTTTCTGCTGCTGTCGAGCGTGGTGTAGGGGGCGGCGGCGATCCGATTGTGGCAGGTCGGTCAAGGGTGGATCTGGCGAACGCAACCAACACGGTGGTGTCCGACGCCCGTGCCCATGACAACTTCACCGTGCCGGCCGACCGCCGCGCGCGCGGCCCGACGGGGTTGGAAACCGAGCTAAGGAGCGCCAGGGGCTTGCTTTGCGCATAGTCGGCCGGCGAGAAAATACATCCAAACGGACGATGCCGCCGCAGCGCGCCTTGGCGATCATGCAGCCTATTCACAATCCGCTGCCCACCGCTGCCCACCGCCATCCTACGAGGCCACGTTGTCTGATAGCACTGACCGCGAAGTGATCATCAACCATCCGCAACCGGGCGTGGCGCTGGTCGGTCGCAACAGGCCGCAAGCGAGCCACGCTGTTCGCCGAGCATTACGAGGAGCCCTCGTGCGCAGCCGGTCGCGCCGCGTTCATCACCGGGCAGATGCCCATCCGTACCGGGCTGACGACCGTCGGCATGCCGGGTTCGCAGATCGGTTTCGACAAGCGCGACCCCTCGCTGGCCGAAGTGCGTAAGGCCTGGATAGGCGGCGTGATGCAGGATCTGCTGACCGCGCACGCCATCAGCCTGCGCGCCTACCCGCCACGCCAGATCGGCGCGAGCCTTCGTCCCGACGAAGACAGCGGCGCCGCCACGGGCACCAAAGCACCGATCGCCCCGTGACCCCTTCTCATCAGGCACTCGCGCAAGCCGGCCATATCGGCCGGCTTGCCCTCAAGAACCGTTTTGTCATGGCGCCAATGGGCTCCAACTTCGCCGAGGCCGACGGCAGCTGCGGCGAGCGTATCCAGGCCTATTACGAGGCGCGCGCGCGCGGCGGCGCGGGGCTGCTGATCATGGGCGTTTGCGCCGTGGCTTACCCCGCCGGCACGGCCGAACCGTTTCAGGTTGGCGTCTCGCGGGACGACTTTATACCCGGACTCGCAGGCGTTGCCCGGCGGGCCCATCGCCACGGGGCAAAGATTGCGATGCAATTGCAGCACGCAGGCAAGACCTCGACCCGTGACCTGGCCGAGGGGCGCGACATCTGGGTGCCCTCGGTCCCGCGGCCCGCCAAAAGCGATTTCCTCGCCGCACTGACGGCACAGGAAATGGCGACCTTCGTCGGCGGAATGGGCCGCACCCGTGCGCGCCTGCGCGTGATGGACCAGGGCGACATCGAACAAATGATCGGGTACTTCGCCGACGCGGCAGGACGGGCGCAGGCCGCCGGTTTTGACGGTGTCGAAATTCACGCAGCGCACACCTACATACTGGCCGGCTTCCTATCACCCTATTACAACCAGCGCGACGATGCCTATGGCGGATCGCTGGAAAATCGTGCCCGGCTGCTGCTGCAAACCCTTGAGGCGGTTCGCCGGCGCACCGGACCCGACTTTGCGGTTTGGGTTCGACTCGACGCGCAGGAGTTGCGAACACCCGGCGGCATTAGGCTCGACGACTGCATCGCCACCGCCAAGTTGGCGGTGCGCTCGGGTGCAGACGCCATTAGCGTATCCGCCTACGCGACCATCACCACCGGGACCGCGTTTACCGAAGCGCCGCTGGTCCACCAGCCCAATGCATTCCTGGATTACGCGCGGGCGATTCGCGCTGCAGTTGACGTGCCGGTTATGTGTGCCGGGCGCATGGAGGCGACCGATGCCAACGATGCGATCGCGCGTGGTGATTTCGACTTCATCGCCATGGCCCGCAAGTTGCTGGCGGATCCGGATCTACCGATCAAGATCCTGGAGAACCGGCCAGATGATGTGCGTCCCTGCATCTATTGCTACGCTTGTGTGAGTCAGATCTTCATCAACGAGCGGGTGAAGTGTGCGGTCAACCCGCAAACCGGACACGAGTCTGAGGCAGGGTTGGAGGCCGCATCCGGGTCGCGCCATGTGGTGGTGGTCGGTGGTGGTCCCGGCGGCATGGAGGCAGCACGGGTCGCGGCCCTGCGCGGGCACCGGGTGAGCTTGATAGAGGGCAGCCGCAAACTGGGCGGGACGCTTTTTTTCGCGGCGCTGGTCTATCCCGAGAATGGCGAGTTGCTCGCCTATCTGGTGGGGCAGATGCGCCACCCGCGCATTGGGCTGCGACTCGCAACGCAAGCGACAGCGGCCAGCATCCGGGCCATGGCACCCGACGCGGTTGTCATCGCGACGGGGGCCAGCCGTGACGTGCCTGCCATCGAAGGCACCGGACAGCGCCATGTCTGGAGCGGCGACGCACTGCGCCGATTGATGGGCAACGATGGAGCCGACGCTATCGCACGCAGCAAGCTCGGCTTTGGCCAACGCATGCTCTTCAAGGCCGCCAGCCTGCTGGGGGTGACCGCCAGTCTGCAGGCGATGCGCCGACTGTCGCGGCTGTGGATGCCGCTGGGGCGGCGCGTGGTCATCGTGGGAGGGGGTCTGGTCGGCCTAGAACTCGCTGAATTTCTGATCGAGCGCGGCCGCCAGGTGACGGTACTCGAAGCAGGCGACAAGGCCGGCCGTGATCTGTCCATCGTCCGCCGATGGCGCGTGCTCGAGGCGGTCGAGCAGCATGGCGAGTTGCAGCGCAACGCCATCGTGCAACGCATCGCGTCCGACGCGGTGCACTGGAGCGATGGCCAGGGCATCGCGCAGCGCACGCCGTGCGACTCGGTCGTTCTCGCGTTGGGCACCGGAACCAACCTGGAACTCGCCCAGTCGCTGGAGGCAGCGGGACTGCCGGTATACCAGGTTGGCGACTGCGCGCAGGTCGGTACCATAGAAGGCGCGATGCGCGACGGCCACCGCGCCGGCAGTCTGGTCTGAAGACGAACTGTTTGGTCCTCTTCTGCGAGGGCTGCAGCGTCGCCCCGATGGCACCAAGCACCATTGGGTGGCGCCGTCCCGCCCGCATCCACAAAGTAGGACCTTGCGTGGAGTCAGCAGGCCCCGGCCGCTACTGAGCAAATTTGAAGCGGATCCAGAGTACCCAACAAGGGGTGATCATGAGAAATGTGTGGGCAAGGGCCAAAACAGATCGGGTCAGAGCCCCCCCGATCGCACGAGGCTGGCCAAGCGCAATGCCGGCATTTTTTTCGGTCAACCGTCTTTACGAAGCGATTGAGGGCGCCAAGGTTTTGAGTCATGGCTCGCGCGACATGCCGATCGGGGGCACCACTGACCGTTTGCAGGCCGGCGAGTATTCCGGCGAGTCGCCCTACGACCCGGTGGCTTGTGTGCGCCCGCGCATCCTCGCCTTGGTGGACTACCTGAACCGCTTACAGGAGCCCTAAGAGCCTGCCGGAGCGGCAGCCTTCGCGTAACAGCCCATCGCCGAGGCATAGGCCACCGCGGCGAGCACCAGGGCAGACATCATCCACACCAGCGACCAACGCAGGGCCTCAACACCCAGGCTGGGCGTCAGCGCGTCGCTGAGCATGCCGACCGTCAACGGGCCCAGGCCACCGCCCACCAGGATCAGGCCCAGGTTGTACATCGCCAGCACCGTCGTGCGCCGGTGCGATGAGACGATGACGGTCAGCGCAGCATAGCTTGGGGCGGGCCACCAGACGGCAAAGAAAGAGAACAGCACGCCGGGGCCCATCGCGTGCGGGACGCTGAGCGCGCCGATCTGCCAACTCGCGCCGGCCGGGTAGGCGAAGTAAGCCAGCCCCGCAGGCAGCGCGAGCACGAGCCCCAGCACGGGAACGCCCAGCTGCCAGCGTGCATCGCGCTGCGCCAGGCGGTCGCACAACCAGCCGCTGAACAGCGCGCCGCAGATCGACGCCACGCCGTTGACCAGCCCGACCATCATGCCGGCGTCCTGCAGCGTCAGCCCGTGGCTGCGGACCAGGAACGCGGTGCTCCATATCCCGATGCCATAGCCGGCGAAGCCCATCAGCAAACCGGCGATGGTGATCCGCACAAAGGAGGGCGAGGCAATCGCCGATCGCAACACAGCAGCAATGGATTCGCCGGCCAGGTCACTGGCGGTCTTGGCCTCTGCCGCCGTGTCGTAGCGTCCGCGCAGCGGCTCCACGCCGCCCCATCGCAACAGCAGCGCTGCCAGCAGCCCTGGCAACGCCATCCACAAAAACGCGGCCCGCCAGCCGTATTGGTGCGCGATCCAGGCGCCGAGGCCTAGGCCCACCAAAGTACCAAAGTGCGGGCCAAGCATGAAGACGCTCATGGCACGGCTTCGCTGCTTGGGCGGGTAATGGTCGGCAATCATCGACATCGCCGGCGCCGAGCCGCCGGCTTCGCCCACCGCCACGCCAACCCGTGCAGCGGCCAATTGCCAGTAACTGCCAGCCAGGCCGCAAACACCGGTCATCAGGCTCCACGCGGCGCAGCACCAGGCCACCATATTGCGCCGGTTGCCGCGGTCGGCAATGCGCCCCAGTGGCACCGCCATGGTCGAGTAAGCGAGCGCAAAAGCCAGGCCGCTGAGCAGCCCCATGGCCGTATCGGACACCTGGAACTCGGCCTTGACCGGCTCGATCAGCACGCCCATGATTTGCCGGTCGATCAGACTCATGGCATACACAAAGGTCAGCATCAGCAGTGTGTAGTGGGAGCGCCAGACTGGCGACACCACGCCCTCGGCTGTGGTGTCGATTTCGGTGCGTGCGGCGTTCATGGCATCTCCAGAGTGAAAGGGGGCTGGCGTCAGGGCCGGTGGTGCGTGACTTGCGTGAACATGAAGACCGATGCTTTCGGGTCGATCGCCTGTGCCAGCGCATCGGGCAATTGTTGCGCCAGTCCGCCTGCTGCCAGCGCAAGCCTGGCCGCGTCGGCCGACTCGTACCACCACTCGGCGATCGCGTCGTAGCGGTAACCCGGCGGCGGCTCGGCGTCGACCCGATTCCACACGCAGCGCCCGGCACCGACCAATGCCGCAGCGCCATCTCGCCCGGCTTCCCATTGCGCGTCGCCCGCGTGGCATCCGCGGCGCAAAAAAGCCACCACCACGCAGTTCCCGCGTGGCAGGTCGCGCAACAGGCTCTCCTCGCACACCAGGGTGAATGAACGGACATAGGTCGAAAAAACGCGCGCTTCGTCGGGTCGCATGATGGCCTGCGTCTGCGGATCGGCCCACAGGTCGTCGGCGACCCCGCGGTCGCGGATATGCAGCAAGTTCACGCCGTCGTAATCTGTGCTGCTGCCGGGCAAGCTAGCCCCGCCAAGCACGCGGGCGCACTGCATCACGGAGAGCACCTTGTCGCGCACATTGCTGCAGCCGGCGCCGAGCGCGGAATGCTCACGCCAAGCCTGGGCGAACTGCTCGGGCCGTAGCGCCGGGTTGCGGCGGGCAAGGTAAATCATTTTCCAGCGCGCGTGCATGCGGGGGTCTCCGATTGGCGCTGCAGTCTTGCTGCTTGCCGGCCGGCTGCCATCGTCCGGGCGGACGATGGCAGCCGGCCATAGTCCAAACAGGGTACGCGCTAACAGCCCGGTCGCAACACAATGCGAGGCACTGCAATCTTTGCCCCAAAGAAGGAGATTCAATGGCCACGACCAACGATTACCGCCTCGGCGATTTCACCTTCCCACGTGGTTGGTTCATGATCGCCGAAGCGAAGGAACTCGACACCCACAAACCGCTGGCGGTACGCTTTTTCGGGAAAGATTTCGCGCTGTACCGTGGCCGCGCGAGCGGAAAAGTGGTGCTGCTCGACGCCTATTGCCCGCATATGAAGACACACCTCGCTGCGCCCAATCGCACCAGCTATGTGATCCAGGACGGCATGGGAACCAATGTCGAAGGCGACGGCATCCGCTGCCCCTACCATGCCTGGCGCTTCGGACCCGATGGCAAGTGCGACGACATACCCTACCATCAGGGCCCGATCCCGGCCGCTGCCTGCGTGAAGAGCTGGACGGTGGTAGAGAGCCTGGGCGCGGTCTGGGTCTGGCATGACCCAGAGGGTGGCGAGCCAGAATGGCAGCACCCCAGTCTGGCGCAATGGGACAACCCCCAATGGGTCCAGCCGAAGTGGGACCATCTGGGCATGCTCAACCAGCATCCCCAGGAACTGGTGGACAACATCTGCGACTTTAGCCACCTAGGGCCGATTCACGGCTCGACCGTGGAACGTTTCGAGAACGAAATCCGGGCGCACACCATCACCCAGCGCCAATGCGGTGGCCACCGCACACTGGTCAGTGCCGACGGCGCCCGCCTGCACACGCTGACCACCTACCACGGACCCGGCGTGCTGATATCAGACCTCAGCGGCATGTATGAGGCGGTCATGCTCATCACCCACACGCCGGTCGATGACGGCTCGGTCAAGGTCTGGCACGCGCTGATGGTGCGTGCGTCGTCGGACAGGGCCGCGACCAAAGCCGAACAGGTGGCCGCCGCCCACTTTCAGGAAATGGCGCTGGCAGCTTTCGTGCAGGACATCGAAATCTGGACCCACAAGGCACCCTGCCTGAACGGGCTCTTCCTGCCCAGTGACGGCGCGTTCCACAAAGGCAGGGTCTGGTACAAGCAGTTCTACAACCCGCGCGCGCGCCGACAGGAGTTTCTTGACCAGTCCGAGGGCACGTATGTGCCACGCGGCATCGCTGCGTACACCGATACGCCGCAAGCGGCCTAGCACCCGAGCGCCGCGCTGATGGATCGGGTCCGGGGCAAGGTGGTTCTCATCACCGGCGGCGCCAGCGGCGTCGGGCGGGAGGACGCGCTGCTGATGGCGCGCGAGGGTGCGACGGTTATCGTGACCGACGTGAACGACGTCGCCGGACAGGCGGTCGCTGCGCAGATCGGCGACGCCGCCAACTTCATACACCACGACATCGCCCTGGAAGCCGACTGGCAGCGGGTTATGGACACGACGGTGCAGCGCTTTGGCCGGCTCGATGTGCTGGTCAACAACGCCGCCATCCTGCAACTCGGCTCGATCGAGGACACGACGCTCGCCATGTGGCAACAGGTCCAGCGCGTCAATGCCGACGGCTACTTTCTAGGCTGCAAGTATGCCGTGCAGCAGATGAAGACCAACGGCGGTGGGTCGATCATCAACATGTCGTCGCTGGCCGCCCTGGCCGGAATGTCGGCCTTTGCCGCCTACAGCGCGTCCAAGGGATCCGTCGCCGCCCTGACGCGCAGTGTCGCCGCCCATTGCAAGGGCCGAGGCTACAACATCCGCTGCAATTCGATCCATCCCGACGGCATCAAGACCCCCATGCTCGCAGGCCTGTTCGCGCAGGTCGACCCAGCGACGATCAGCGCCAGCGCCGACGCGAGCGCACGTCTGTGCGAGGCGGTCGACGTCGCCAACGTGGTGCTGTTCCTCGCCTCCGAC
>Ga0114966_10004198_pt1 | contig 12414 bp, 8 predicted proteins | sample M_130207_XF_Meta_FD_87029 | JGI IMG/M metagenome (GOLD analysis project Ga0114966, IMG submission 87029) | Freshwater microbial communities from Lake Montjoie, Canada to study carbon cycling - M_130207_XF_MetaG | ecosystem: Environmental > Aquatic > Freshwater > Lake | place: Lake Montjoie...
AATGGGTGCTGGTCGACTCGGCTGGAACGCACAACTACCATCCAAGAAGTGCACCAGATGCCAGAACTCAAGCACATGCTTTAAGGCGTGGGTATGACCTCTCAAGTTTGCGAGCAAGGCAGATCAAAGAAAAAGATTTTGAAGATTTCCATTTGATTGTCCCGATGGATTGGGATAACCTCAATTTGACGCAGGCAATTTGTCCGAAAAAGCATCTCTCCAAAATTCGTCGCTTTGCGGATTTTTTCAAAACTTTTCAAGAGCAATCTGTGCCTGACCCCTATTACGAAAGCGACCAAGGTTTTGAACACGTGTTGGATTTGGTTGAAGATGGCACTCAAGGTTTACTGGATCACCTTGGCACTTGTATAAATCAAAAACAAAAACCGTGACTTCCATATTTTTTAAACCCGATTGAACTGGCCTTCATGGGTTGAGGGAAAACGATTCCAGCAGCAGCAACCCTTCAAATGAGCGTGGTCCATTAAGAAGGGCTGCTTTTAAAAAGCTTGCTCAGTAGCTTTAATGAAAAAATTGTCATCAAATTCGTTGAATCGGTAATTGTGTGCGTTTCATGGCTCCTTAAGATAAAGCCCATGAATTTCAAAACACTTCTCTTATTGATCTGCTCTTTGCCAAGCCTTGCTTGTGCAATGGGCAACCCTTGTGATGAGGGACTCACAGGGGATGAGAAACTTCTTTGCAATGCCAAGCGCACGATCAGTGTGAGCCTATGCGAGAAGGGAAGCTCCATGGAGTTCAAAATGAACTGCGTCTCAGCAGTAAGAAATAGGCAGCGTGACGAACTCTATGGAGTAAAACCCATGACCGCGGCCAATACCCGCATCATTACAAGCTCGCCCAATAAATATTTCTGGATGAATTAGTACTAAAGGCCTGTTTATTTAGGGTTTGTTTCAAAAACCCCTATTTTTACTTTCCATTACAGTCGCAATTCATATCGATGACGATAACGTAATCGTCATGATGGCTGATTTGGTCACAATAGCGTCATGATCAAAAAATCCTTGCTCATGGTTGCTTGTCTGATGCCCCTTTTTGCATGGGCGGCAGGAGATGAGTGTATCAACGAGTCCAATGGACAACTCAAACTCTTGTGCCAAGCCAAGCACCATGCCTCCGCTGGGTATTGCGACAAGATCACGTCCATGGGTCCACGCATGGAGTGTATCTCGGCGGTCCGAAACCGTCAGCGGGAAATCAATTGGGCGGCACCCAAGCCCAAAGTTCTACCCCCCCCAATCCAATACTGATTGTCTTGCTGTCTTTAGGGGTAATCCCTAAGCGACAGTTTCAATTCAACTCTAGAATTCAGTCACTGCGAAAAACATCCCGTCAAGGGGAGTTGTGCTTGCCCTTAATGGGGGTGGGTTCTAAAGAGGCAACCAAGCCCTCTTTGGTCGCTTTGAGCGATCTAAAAAAAGACATTTGAATCAAAGGACATCCATGAAATGCATATTGAGTTCGCTTGGCAATGCCAGCGTGTTGGTCAAGACGTCGGTCTTGCTTTTGAGTTTGCTTGGCGTGCACTTGTCACCTCAAGCCCAATCCAACCCTCCTATTCGAATCGGCAGCACATTGGCGCTGACTGGCCCCTTGTCCTCGACGGGCATTGTGCATAAATTGGCGGGTGAAATTGCTGTAGAAGATATCAACAAGCGCGGGGGCCTGTTGGGTCGACGCGTTGAATGGGTTTTGAAAGACGACCAATCCAAGCCAGATGTGGCCAGAACCTTGTATGAACAATTGCTCAACAGCGATAAGGTTGATTTGCTCATGGGGCCGTATGCAACGGGGGCGATTTTGTCTGCCTTTGTGGTGGCAGAGAGGTACAACAAAGTTTTGATCCATCACACCTTTGGCATTCCCAATCAAGCCAAATACGACAAGCAGTTCCCCGCATGGGCGCTTGGCTTCAATCCCGATAAAACAGTGCCCAATACGATATTTGATGCAATGGCGTCCTTGCCCAAGCCACCCAAAACCATCGCGATTGTGACCAGCAAATTCCCTTCGGTCTTTTTCTTGTCAGGCGGTGCCAGAGAAGTCGCCAAGCAACGTGGACTTCAAGAGGTTTTGTATCTTGAGTGGGATTTTGGAAATCGTGACTTTGCACCCATTGCCTCCAGGATCAAGGAAGCCAAGCCCGATTTATTGTGGGTGGGTGACATTGGTGCCGAGGGCAATCAAATCTTAGAGGCCATGAAGAAAATTGATTATGTGCCCCCACTTCATACGCACGTGTATCCCTCACCTGGCATCATGGCGGTGGCGCCAGAAGCACAGGGCAGCTTTGCCATCTCGCCTTTTGAAGAGCATTTGCCTTTTACAAAGAACAAAGGCGCAGATTTTTTTGTCAAAGCATTTGATGAAAGAGCCAAGCAAGCCGGTTTGCCCTATACACGCGTTGAGGTTCAAGCTGCCAGTTCATTTACTGCATGGCAAATGCTTGAAGCCGCTGTCACTGCGACCAAGAGCTTGAATGACGACGCCATTGCCAAATGGTTAAAAACCAATAAAGTCGATGCGATCACAGGCCGTCTGCGTTTTGATGGGCCCAATAATTATGGCGACGACATGATGCACGTCAAGCAGTTGCAAAACGGTCAATGGCTTGTGGTTTGGCCCAAAAACTTCGCAGCGCCTGGTGTGAAGATCCAAACACAATAAAAAAACATATTCGCAAGCCCCGCCCCAAAGAACTTGAGTCTTTGGGGCTTTTTTGTATCTGAATTTACTCAGCTTTGAAGCTTGCTTAAGGGGGCGGCTGGGTGGTCTGTGCTGGCTTTATCAAAGGTCAAGCGTTTTCATATGAGCGTTTTTAAATGACCCTTTCTTGGGGCTTTATTCAACGAGATCAGTCGTTCTTTTTAGGTTTCTCTGGGCCAGAAAACCAAGCGACATACAAAGCGGGTAGTACCACCAAAGTCAGCAAGGTGGCTGTGAACAGTCCACCGATCACCACAATGGCCAACGGTCGTTGAGTTTCTGAGCCAATTTCTTGACTCAATGCCATTGGCAGTAGGCCAAATGCAGCCAACAAGGCCGTCATCAAAACTGTTCGCAGCCGTTGGATAGAGCCTTCCTTGACCGCGTCTAAAACGTTCAAACCCGCGGAGCGCAGTTGTTGAAAGACCGACAGCATGACCACGCCATTCAAAACGGCTTGACCCGAAAGCGCAATGAACCCAATGGCTGCTGAAACGGACAAGGGAATGTGAAGCACCCAAAGTGCGACAAAACCACCAATCAACGCCAACGGAACATTGATCAAGATCAGAGCGGCAGTTTTGACTGAATTAAATGCATTGAACAAGAGCAAGAAGATCAGCAGCAAAGACACGGGAACGACCAAACCGAGTCTTTTCATCGCACGCTCTTGATTTTCAAACTCACCGGACCAACTGACAGTGTAGGTGTCGGGTATTTTTACATTCTTCTCTACCCTGGACTTCATATCGGCGACGATAGAGCCCATATCGCGTCCTTTGATGAAGATGCCAATGGCCATGGTTCTTCGACCCGCTTCTCGAGCAATGTTCATGGCGCCAGAGGCTTGTCTGATATCGGCCAAGGTCCCAAGCGTGGTGTAGCCCCCATTGGCCATCAATATGGGCGTATTTGGCAGGTTGCTAATGGCCCGGCTGTCATCTTTTAATCTCACGACAGCGGCAAACTTTCTCTCACCTTCCCAGATGTATGTGGCCACCTTTCCTGCAAGTGCAGCCTCAATCACATCTTGAATGTCGCTCACATTGATACCCAGTCTAGCAGCTCGCTCGCGCTTGATGTCAATCACAAGTTGGGGTAGCTCACCTAAGCGATCAACCTCTGCGCGTTGGATACCAGGAATTTGTTTAAACTCTCGGCGCATCGCCTCTACGGTGTTTTTGAGATCGGTTAAATCATCTCCTGCCACTTTAACGACAATTTGTCCCTTGATTTGTGAGATGGACTCCAAAACGTTGTCTCGGATGGGTTGTGAAAACGCGGGGTCAACTCCTGGGATGACCGATAAGCGAGCATCCATTTCTTCAATCAACTGATCCCGAGTCAGACCCTTGCGCCACTCTTCATGAGGCTTTACATCTACAAACACCTCTGCCATGCTGAGTGTTTTGGGGTCTGTTCCGTCTTCCGGTTGTCCGGCTTTAGAGACCACCGTTCTGACCTCGGGAATGGTTTGCAGCGCTCGCCTAGCAAGGCGTAATATTTTGGTTGCCTCTTCTTGAGAAACGCTGGAGGGTAGGTCCCAGTTCACCCAGAAAGTACCCTCGTTGAGTTCGGGTAAAAATTCCGACCCCAACCTGGAAGCGGCTCCGAGCGCCAAGACAAATGCGGTGAGTGCCATCAACATCACTTTTTTCCTGTGCTCAAGGGCCCAATCTAAAATTGGCCGGTAGAGATTTTTTGAAAAAGTAACGAGCTTGTTGTCCTCGCGTGGCAATTTTGAGCGCAAGGTCCAGTTGGCGATCAACGGCACCAAGGTCAATGAAAAAATCAATGATCCAACCAAGGCCATCGTCACGGACAACGCCATAGGTTGGAAGATCCTGCCTTCATGGCGCTGCAGGGCAAAGATGGGGATGTGCGCTGCAATGATGATCAGCATGGAAAATAGCGTTGGACGTCCCACCTCGTCGGTAGCGTCAGTGATCAAAGCTTGTCGCTCTTTTTCACCCATGCCTTCACCACGTTGCACGAGTCGATGCATGACGTTTTCTATCACAATCACTGCACCATCGACAATGATTCCAAAATCCATGGCCCCTAAACTGAGCAAATTGGCAGGAACGCCCATGATTTTTAGCCCCATGAAGGTAGCAAGCAAAGCCAAGGGGATGACCACCACCACGGCCAAACTGGCCCTGATATTGGAGAGAAACAGATACAACACAAGGCCCACCAAGATGGCGCCTTCAAGTAAGTTTCTAAACACCGTGGACAACGTCTTGGCCATGAGCCAAGTGCGGTCATAAAAGGGAACAATTTCAACTCCCCTGGGAAGTCCGCGTTGGTTGAGTTGTGATATTTTTTCTTTGACGCTTTTGAGGACCTGGGAGGCGTTTTCACCTTTTCGCATGATCACAATGCCTACAACTGCATCGTCATCACCATCTTGGCCCGTAATACCCAGTCGTGGGACTGCACCCAATTTCACCTGTGCAACGTCTCGAATCAAAATTGGAGTTCCGTTGTTGGAGCCTAAAACGATTTGTCCTATATCTTCTGCAGAACTCAACAAGCCAATACCTCGAATTGCAAATTGTTGTGAGCCTTGAGCAACATAACTGCCACCGGCGTTGGAGTTTCCGCGTCCTAATGCATCTTGTAAATTTTGAAAAGTCAGCTTGAAGGCCCTGAGCTTATCCAAATCAGGCTGTACTTCATATTGTTTGATAAACCCACCCATGGCCACGACGTCTGCCACGCCAGGAACTTGGCGCAAGTTTTTCTCAACAACCCAATCCTGTAGCGTTCTGAGGTCGGTGACGGTTTGACCATTGCCTTTGACCCTGTAGCGCATGACTTCCCCAACGGGCGTGGCATTGGGCATGACATTGACTTGCGAGCCATTGGGCAAGTCCACTGAGTTAAGTCGCTCGTTGACTTGCTGGCGCGCCAAATTGACATCGGCTTTGTCATCATAGGTAATGACGGTGTAAGACAAGCCAAACTGCGTATGGGAAAATAGGCGAATGGAGTTGGGTAGACCTGAGAGTGTCGCTTCAAGTGGCAAAGTGACTTGCTTTTCCACTTCCTCTGCAGCGCGTCCAGGGTAAAGCGCAATGACAGTGACTTGCGTGTCGGTCACATCGGGAAAAGCTTCAACAGATAGATTTTGAAAAGCAATTAAACCAGAAGCGACAAAAAGAATGGTCCCAAGGACAATGACCAAGGGTTGCGTGATTGCAAAATTAATGATTTTCTTCATGGTTTAATTGCCGGCACTTTCATGGGTGCTTGTTGAGCATTTTCTTGTGCATTGAGTAATTCTTTTGCCAGCAGGAGACCATTTTGACTGACCACCTTTTCACCAATGCTCAAGCCTGCTTCAACAATGACATCCTTTTTGTTTTCAAAGATGAGGGAGACTTTTTGGGATTGAAAAACACCAGGTTCAATTTCAACGAAAACAATGTGGTCGCTCCCCTTTAGAAAGACCGAGCTTGCTGGAATGTTTAAATTGTTCTTAAAGCTTCTAAGGAAAGAAGCGGTTGCTAGCATCTCATTTTTTAAAATGCGCTGAGGATTTTCGATAGAAGCCCTGACTTTGATGGTTCGGGTCATTGGATCAATCGTATCTGCGATGACCCTGATGGTGGCTTCAAACAATTGGTTTGGAAGGCTTGGTGTTTTGATATCCATCTTCATGCCCATTTTGATGTACTGAATATCGGTTTCACGAACGTCAATCAGGACCCATAGAAATCGTGGGTCAGTGACCACAAAAAGAGCAGGTGAGTTGGGCCCAAACTGGTCGGGCCTGATCTCTTGATCTGGATTTAAGTTTCTCTCAACGACCATGCCCCTTAAGCTGGAGCGAATGCCAAGTTGCTGATTGACACCAGCGCCACTTCCATAAAGCGCTGTTCTGGCCTGAGCGCGATCAACTTCTGCCTTGGCCCTAAGGGAATCAGCCTCTGATTGTTCAAATTCTTTTTGAGAAGTAATGCCCGCGTTAAAGAGTTCTTTTTGCCTAACGAAATTTTTACCAGCCAGCAATGCGTCTGCCATGGCACGCGCGGTGTCGGCTTGCGCGGCTCCAAATTCGGGAGATGCAATCTGAGCCAAAAGGGTACCCTCGCTCACGCTTTGCCCGACATCGACTAAAATTTGCTTGACCCGACCTGAAAAGGCTGGGAATACGCGTTGTGTTTTTTGTTCATCCCAAACAATGCGAGCAGGTAAATCAATTGAAATGTTTTCTGCTTGCTTGACCGCAACAGTGGAGAGAAGACTCAGTTGAGGATTGCCAGCGGGAAAGCGAAGTTGATTGTTTTGAACGATGGGCTGCTGGGTGATCTCCAAGTGCAAGGGAGAGTCAGAGCAAGCAATGAGCATAGCACCGATGGTGCAAAGTGTAAAAATAGATTTTTTCAAGGTGAACTCTTATTAAGAAATGTCAGTAGATCCAAGGCGGTCAATTTAAATTGGCATTTTGCTCAATTTGATAGGGCTCAGTCCTTAAAAACCAAGTACCCTGAGATTTAGACAAGTCCGCTTGTGCAGCAATGGCTTCGATTCGGGTTGTTCGATAGGTTCTTCTGGCGTCCAACAAGTCAGTGAGGGTGAGTGCGCCTTTGTGATAGGCAAACTCTGCTTGATCTAAGACTTTTTTAGCCTGCGGCAAAATGATTTTGTCGTAGCGCTGATGTCGATCGTCTGAGGTCAACACGTTTTGCAATAAGGTCTGCAAGTCTGTTAGAGCAAGCAGTTTAATTTTTTCAGCCACGAGTTGTGCTTGAGTCAGTTGCTCTTGGGCGCGTTTGATTTCACCCTCGTAACTGTAATTGAATTGAAGCGGTAATTGAAGACGCAACTCCACCAAGCGGTTGGAGGTGCCTGGGTAATGATCAATTGATGCGCCCCAAGTCAGATCTGTTTTCTTGAGTGAGAGCGCCAAATCCAATGCGGTGTTTGCGGCCTTCTCCCTTTCAAGAGCCGCGATGACATCCGGTCTTAAAAGCACAGCTTTTTCAATTTGAGCAAGAGAGTCTTGTAAATTGAATGGATTGTTTTTAGAGGCAGTTAGCGACTTGAAGTCAGATTTTATTCGCCAAGTCAAAGGAGAGGTTTTGAATTTGATTATTTGAGAAAGACTCAAGGCGGCCATTTGTCTCTCTAGCTTTGCAGCTTGAGCATCTGCTTGTGCTCTTTGATTTTCTATGGATATTCTAAAAGCCTCTTGTGCAGATAGATCCCCGTTTTTTAGACGAATGCTTGCTGTATCATTTGTTTTTTGATAACTTTCTGCGATGGCAAAAAAATCTTCTTCTTTCATCTGTGCGGCATACAGGTCAATGAATGCCCTGTGGGCAAGGATTTGTTGACCAATCAATGTATCGCTTAAATCAAATTTGGAGGCGGAAAGTAAAGTCTTTGCCGTTTGAGCTCTTAAGTTGCGTTTTTCTCCTCGCTCCCAAGTCCAATCAATGCCCACCGATTTATCGATGCGCTTGTCATTTAAAATTGAGCCCGCACCAAGACCATTTTGTAAATCCAATTGGCTTGCACGGGTACTTAAGGTCGGAAGTGGAGCACGATCGGCGGCAAGCAAGTCTCCTTGTGCAGTTTGGGAGGCAGCCCGCGCAATTCTCACTTCAAAGTTGACTTTCGCTGCACTCAAGACTTCAGACAATTGAATGTAGTTCCAATCTTCAAGGGCAACTGATTTATTTAAGTCAATGTTTCTCACTGCAGAAGTTTGTATTTCTCCAACTGTTTTGCTTGAGGGTGATACCATTTGTTGTGCGATTGCACAGCTACTTGGTAAAAAAACGGCACCCAATCCAAGGGTTAACCCTAAAATGCTAGGTGATTTGAATGTTAGAAAGCGTCTTTTGTGTTGCATCCCCTGTTTATCCATCATCTTGCCTGACCAAAGGCTGACCAAAGCATCATTTATTCACCATGAGAGTACTACTTGTCGAAGATGATCAAGTTCTAAAGACCATCATGCTCAAGTCTCTTGAGGATGCGGGTCATCATGTGGATGTGGCAAGCCAACTTGATCGGGCAAGCCATTTTGCGTTCGTTCAGTCTTACGATGCCATTTTGCTTGATTTGAACCTTCCCCAAAAGGAGGGCCCCAACGCTTTGATGGGCAGTGGTTTGTCGTTGCTTAGAGAGTTGCGTGCCAGGGGAGACACGACACCTGTGCTGGTGTTAACGGCAAGAAACAGAACTGAAGAGCGAATAGCTGGGCTTGACGCCGGTGCAGATGATTATCTGGGCAAGCCTATTGATTTGGCCGAATTGGAAGCTCGGCTCAGGGCCCTGGCCAGGCGAACAAGCAAAACCAATGACATTCAAAAAGTTGGTGGTCTTTGTTTAGATCGAAAACAAAAGAGGGTTTTTTTAAACCATACGGAGCTAATCTTTCCCGCTCGAGAGTATGAGGTCTTGTCGCAATTGATGACCCCGCCAGGCAGGACAGTCAGTAAAAAAGAAATGTCTATTAAATTGTCGGACTTTGACGATGTTCTGGGTGACAATGCGCTAGAGACCTTTATCTCAAGACTAAGAAAAAAGATTCAGGGCAGTGGTGTGAGTATTCGAACGCTAAGAGGGTTGGGTTACTTATTGGAAGAAGAAAAAAATGAGCCGTATTAAATTGCCTTCTTTGTCAAATCAGCTTTTAAAAAGTCTGTATGTCCCTCTTTTCGTGACTTGGATTTTTGGGACCTTGGTCGTTGTGGTCGTTGCCAGTTATTTTACCGAGCAAGCATATGACCGAGCACTTTTGGACGATGCCTATTCTGTGGCCAGCCATGTATCAAACAAAAACTCTAAAAACACGCAGGAATTGGTAATAAATCTTTCTGCCAACGAAATGACCACTTTACTCTTTGATCAAAGTGAAATCATATACTTTCAAGTTCTCAATATCGATGGATCTTTGATTGCGGGTCATCCAGGATTCGAAGCGGCCTTGCCTGAACAGGGGACTGCACCTAAATTTTCAAATTTAGAATTTCAGGATAAGAACTTCAGAACGGTGGCGATATACCGTTCGCAGCCTTCGCCATTTTTTTTAGTCATGGCGCAAACATCGGACTTTAGAGCCGCATTGATCAAACGTTTGGCCCTTTTTTCTATTGTTCCTCAACTTCTATTCTTGGCCTTGTTGGCTATGTTTTTGAAGGGGGTGATAAAAAAAGAGCTGGCTCCTTTGTTGGATCTTGAAAATGCGGTGGAAACCAGAGCTGTGATTGATCTGACCCCTGTAGGCGTTGATACAAGAACGAAAGATGTTCATGATTTAGGCACCGCGATCAATCGATTGTTTTTCAGGATCGAAGACGGGGTTCGCTTACTTCGGGAGTTTTCAGGCAATGTGGCTCATGAACTCAGAACGCCTCTTGCGGGCATTCGAGCGCAAACAGAGTATGGCTTGTCCAATAAAGATCCTGAAATTTGGTATCAACAACTACAAGGTATTTCGAAAAGTGAGCTTCGTGCAAGCCACATGGTTGAGCAGCTTTTGGCACTTTCGCTGACCAACGAAGCCAAAGCGGGGTTGATCAATGAAGACATTGATATCGATGAGTTGGTCAAAGAGGCGGTCATGCGCTTTTTGCATAGGGCCGACTCTTTGGGTGTGGATTTGGGTGTCAAAGGTTACGAGCTAGGGGTTAAGATTAAAACGCAGCGTTCTTTGCTTGAGGGTGCGTTAAATAATTTGATTGACAATGCGCTTAGATACGGTGTTTCAGAAATTGAAAGTTTCAATCAAATCACCATTGAAATTGAAAAAACACAGCATTCCAATCAACCCAATTTCTTGGAAATTTCTGTGGTTGACAACGGCAAAGGAATTACTGACGAGTTTAAGCATCAAGTCATGCGAAGGCGCACTCAAGGACAAGCCGGACTTAATCTTGGTGCAGGTGCTGGTCTGGGTCTTGCCATCGTGGTGGAATATGCAAAATTACTCAAAGCAGAGTTTATTCTTCTAGACAACACGGGCAGTGGTTTGAAAGCAGTTTTGCGCTTGCCGCTTGAGTGAATCGATGAAAGAGTTCTTTGAGCAAAAAAAGCAAAGAATGCGTGAGCTTGCACTTCAAGTAAAATTCACCGAGTTATCATTTTTTTAAAAAAGTAAGGTTCTAAGGATGCTTCATTTTATTAGACGTTTTTATGCATTGATTTTTCTAGCCTACTGCGCACTATTTATCGAGTCACATGCGCAAACTTTTCCGAGCAAGACGATCACCATTATTGTGCCTACTGCACCAGGTGGTGCCAATGATGCCATGGCTCGCATCATCGCTCAAAGCATGTCGCCCCATCTAGGGCAGGCGGTGATTGTTGAAAACAAAGCTGGCGCAAATGGTGCGATTGCATCCGAATTTGTCGCCAGAGCAACTCCAGACGGTTACACCATCATGTTTGGCTACATTGCAACGCATGGGATCAATCCAGCCTTGCAAAAGTTGAAATACGATCCGGTGACGGACTTTGAGCCCATCGGTTTGGTGGCCAACTCACCTACCTTGATGGTTGTAACCAACGGCCTGAATGTCAAAACTCCCAAGGAGCTTATTGCTTTGATCAATGCCAAGCCTGGCACCATGAGTTATGCCTCGGCTGGAAAAGGAACGGCACCACACTTATCGGGCGAGTTGTTCAAGATTTCAACTGGCGTTGATTTGATTCATATCCCTTACAAGGGCTCCGCTCCAGCTGTTGTGGACACCATCGGTGGAACGACCCAAGTGATGTTCCCTAGCCTTTTTACGGCTTACCCTCAAGTTAAAGCTGGAAAGTTAAAGGCTTTAGGGATTGCTGGAGAGAAAAGATCATCGGTGATGCCAGAGGTGCCAACTTTGACTGAGCAAGGTGTATCCAATGTCAATGTGAATCAATGGTATGGACTCTTTGCGCCTGCTAAAACACCTAGAGGGCTCATCGATCGATTGAACAAGGAACTCAATATCGTGCTCACCGACAAGGTCATTGAAAAGAAAATCGAGGACCAAGGCGCTGAGGTTGAAACAAGTACGCCTGAGCACCTTAGAAACTTGGTTCAGTCTGAAGTGATCCGCTGGAGGAAGGTGGTGGCCGCTGCCAAAATTACGGTTGATTGAATGAAAGAACGCAAGAGATGTCCGAGAACACCATCCCCCCCCTTCGAGTCATTACGTCTGGTGCATTTGCTGCCGCACTTAAACTTTTGACACCACTTTATGAAACCAAGTCTCAAAGAAAAGTAGATTTATTTTTTGGATCCTCCATTGGAGCGGCCCACGACTCCATTCCTACTCGATTGAGTCAAGGTGAACAATTTGATTTGTTTGTTTTGGCTTCTTCTGCACTGGATCATTTTGCCGTTGAGGGCAAAATTCAAGAGCGATCGAGGGTGGATTTGGTGGTCTCGAACATTGGTGCTGGGGTTCGAGTAGGGGATCCCGATATAGATATCAGCACCGTAGACGCATTAAAGAAGGCCTTGTTGACGGCTGGGCGAATTGCTTATTCAGCCAGTGCAAGTGGGACTTACTTGTCGGAAGAGCTGTTTCAAAAGTTGGGCATTGAGGCTGAAATGGCTGTGAAGGCCAAGAAGATATTTAGCGAACGCGTTGGAACGATTTTGTTGCGCAATGAGGCCGATTTGGGCTTTCAACAAGTCAGCGAATTGATTCCCATTGAGGGCATCAAGATCATTGG
>Ga0114966_10004201_pt1 | contig 12409 bp, 12 predicted proteins | sample M_130207_XF_Meta_FD_87029 | JGI IMG/M metagenome (GOLD analysis project Ga0114966, IMG submission 87029) | Freshwater microbial communities from Lake Montjoie, Canada to study carbon cycling - M_130207_XF_MetaG | ecosystem: Environmental > Aquatic > Freshwater > Lake | place: Lake Montjoie...
GGGTCTCGAGCATGGGTGGGCTCAGGGGTCTCGTCGGACTCCGCGCCCGCTGCTGCGGCATAATCGGCGAGGCGCGTCTTCCAACGCTCCACCAGACCCGCAGCGACGCTGCCCTCGGTGCGGTAGCGGTGCCAAATCCACACGGCCACCACGCCGATCAGCGGCCACTCGACCATGTACACCCAGGCTCGCCACACTCCTTCCGTGGCCCGCCTCACCTCAACAACGGTGAGCACGAGGCACAGCACTAGAACCAGCACCAGCGGCACGTGCAGCTGCCAGAAGTCGCGGGCACCACCTCGTGAGCGCGTCTGCCCGGGCTCACTCATGACGCCACCTCGAGGGACTCTGCCACAGACCGCGCGACCAAGACGTTGGCCCGACGCCTCAGTAGTGCCACCACGAGGAGTCCCTCGCCCAGCGCCAGGGCTGCGAGTGTGAGGCGAGAGTCCGTTCCACCGGTTGAGCGCGCCAGTTCGAAGCGCGCGACCACCACGCTTGCCACCAACCACCCCACCATGGCGACCACCACCGCCGAACGACCGCGCGAGCCGCACGCCCCAACGGCAAAGATCCACCCCACGAAGGCGAGCACCACGACCCCGACGACCGAGCCCACACCCGGCCCCATGATCGAGTCGAGCACGCCGACCCCCGCCACCTCGACCACAGCCAAGCACATCACGAGTGCCGCGATTTCGGGATAGTCACGAGCAAAGCGGGCCCACGCGCGACGAGGCGCGGGCGCATGAAATCGAATCACTAGCTGCGGTAGCGCGAGCGCGACAAGCACCACCACGACAGGGTTCAGCACGTGCCCGAGTGCTGGCGTGGGGAGAGGCCCCAGCCGCGACATGGTGATCGCAGCGGCGAGGGCCACCCCCATGGTGGCGAACTCGAGCACCGCGAGCCGGGCGAGAGTCGCCACACTGGCCGACCCCGCAGAGTTCAGGGTGGGGATGACTCGGGTGCGCTGCTGCCAGCCGAACAGCACCAGCCAACCGAGGAGAACTGCCTTGCCGAGCACCAGCGCGCCATAAGTAGTGGTCAGAAAGTCTGCGGGCGACGTGAGGCGCAGCGACGCGTTGAGCAGTCCGCTCTCGGCCACCACGATCACGCACCCGAGCGCCAACGCGCTGAATCGGGGAAGAACCGACGCCGCGGCCGTGGGCCGCTGCAGCAGGTAGCTGACCACCGCCACCAGTCCGCCTACCCATAATGAAGCCGCACCGAGATGCAGCGCGAGGCTGATGGTGGCAGCCGCATGGCCGCCCGCGAGCCCGCCGTGCCCCAGCCAGGCAGGGGCAACGCAGGCGCCCAGCGCGACGATGACGACCACCCATGCGGTGGGCCGCGACATGACCCCCCACGACAGCACCGCGACCAGCACGGCACCGACGAACTGCCAGATGAACACCTTTCCGACGGTGGTCTGCGACAGCACTGACCAGAGCGTTGTGGGCTCCATGGCCTCGAGGGGTGTGACTGCCAGCAGGTCGGACACCGTGAGCACCAGTTCAACCAGCAGTACCGCCAGCCACGCCACGGCCCACCCCGAGGCCCAGCGGAGCACCCGCGGAGACCGTCCAGTGACCAGGTGACCACCCACCACCGCGCACCCCATAGTGAGGGCAGCGGCGACATCACGAGCGAAGCGCACCACGGGCAGCGACACCCAGGTGGCCCACGGCGCCTCGGGCAACCCCTCGATGGCCCCGGGCAGCAGGACTCCGACCGCCCACAGCATGACAATCAGGGCAGGAACACCCCACCAGAGCCAGCGGCTGGTGGCGAGGCTGCGCTTCACTCCTTGAAGGTACCGAACACGGGCGAGCCCGTGTTCGGACTCTCTTGCATCACCGTGGTGAACACGCTGCCGAGGAAGGCAGCCACACACAGGTAGGTCAAGAACATGGCCACCAGTCGCGCATGGCCACGGCTCTCGGGCGTGATGCGGCCGGCCCTTGTTCGGTTCATGACAGCTCCGGTGAGAAACAGAGCCATGAAGAGCCAGATGCAGTTGGCAGTTGCCAGCCACAGCGTCGACGACGCGTAAGCACCGTCCTGCGGGCCGAACGGAAAGGTCGCGATCTGAACGACCTGTCCCACGAAGCACAAAAGCAGGATCAGGCTGGCTAGTGCGGAGTCTCGCACCAGTGCCCGCGAGTTGCCCCTGGCGATCAGTTGCTGCCCGCGCCACAGCAGCAGCGTGGCCACGAACATTCCCGTGAAGATGACCCAGAACGGCCACACCGGCGCCCAGTTGGCCGTGCCCGCAGGCGGCGCCCACGCGCTGTTGACGTTGAGAGACCACAGGTACGCGTAGGCGACCAGCAGCGCCACGGTTCCGGTGCTGCACGACACGATGATGAGCCACATGCCCATGCGATTGCGGCGCTCGATGACAGTCACGGTTTCACCGGTGGTGGGTGACAGCGATTCAGCGGCAGCACTCATGACGCACCCACCTTGCTCGCACCCTCGGCTTCTCGAATGAGTTCCTCGTCTTCTAGCTCGTACGGATCGGGCACGCCGAAGTCATAGGGGTCACTGGTGACCACCGGCAGCACTGGGAAGTTCTCATGTGGCACGGGCGTCTCTGTCTGGGCCTCGAGGGTGTGCGCTCCGAATGGGTTGCCGGGGGCGAGTTCGCCGCTGCGCCAGGAGATGACTAGCGCGTAGAGGAACACCAGCATGCCAATTCCGATGACGTAGGCACCGATCGTGGACACCCAGTTCGCAACGTTGAACGCGTTGTCGAACTGAAGCACCCGGCGGGGCATCCCTTGCAGGCCCGCTACGAACATCGCGAAGAATGTGACCTGGAAGCCCGCGAAGGCGATCCAGAATCCGATCTTGCCGTAGCGCTCGTCGAAGTAGCGGCTGGTCATCTTTGGGAACCAGTACGCGATGGCGCCCATGGCCCCGAAAAGGCCGGCCCCCATCAGCATGAAGTGGAAGTGGGCCACCACAAACATGCTGCCGTGCATGTACTGGTCGACCGGAGTGTCAGACAGGTACACGCCCGTGATACCGCCGATGACCTTGTTCCAAATCACCGCGTACACCGCCATCATGGGCAGGCGCGCCCACGGCTTACCCCGCCACATGGTGCCGAGCATGACCAGCAGCAAGAAGCTGAACGGAATCGAGATGAGTTCGGTAGAGAGCATGAACGGGTAGTTCGACTGCGGCGCCCACCCGGTCATGTACATGTGGTGAACCCACACCACGGCGCTCAGACCCACAATTCCGAAAATGCCGGCGATGGCGAGTTTGAACGAGAACAGCGGCTTGCGCAGGAACACGGGCATCAGTTCGAGCAGGGCGGCCGTGGCAGGAAGCACGATGACGTACACCTCGGGGTGGCCGAGCAGCCAGAAGAGGTTCTCGTACAACCACACGCTGCCACCGGTGGCAGGCGTGAAGAACGAGGTCTGCAGCACCCGGTCGCTCAGCGCGAGAATCTGCGAGTACTGGTACATGGGGAACCAAACCAGGCCCATGATGGCCGAGCCCATGACGCCGTAGACGAAGATGGGCACCCGGCTCCAGGTCATGCCGCGCGCTCTCATCGCCACGATCGTGGTGATGAGGTTCACGCTCGCAATTCCGGTGGAGAATGCGAACACGATGATGCAGATCTGGTATCCGATCATGCCGACCGGCGCCTGATCGGCGAGCGGCTGGTACACGGTCCAACCGTCGCGAATGCCGCCCATGAGCAGATTGCTGACGAGCGGCGGAACCGCTGCCACGAGCAGCCAGATGCTCAGCGCGTTGAGCCGAGGGAAGGCCATGTCACGCGCGCCGCACATGAGCGGCACGATGAAGTTTCCTAGGGGGCCAGACACGGCGATGATCATCGCGATGATCATCACGATGCCGTGCGTGCCGATCAGCGAGTTGTAGAAGTTGGGGTTGAACACCTCGGCCCACGTGATTCCCAGCTCGGTGCGAATCAGCATGGCCAGCAGCCCACCGAAGCCAAACAGCACCAGCATCACCACGAGGTACTGGATGCCCACCACCTTGTGGTCGGTGGTGTACTTCCAGAACTTCTTGCGCCCCATGTCTTTACCCGCCATGTACTCGGCGTCGGCATAGGTGAGGTCGTGACCGAGGAACCACCGGATCGGTCCGGCAAAGGCGCCGATTCCGCCCATGAACCCCAGAATCCAGCCCACGTACATCATGGTGATTTGCACTTGCAGGCCCTCGGGAAGAGAGAGGTCGTCCTGCTGCCCGCCCCCGGTGACCGCGTTGACGATGGCACCGGTTGCGACGTAGAAGATGGCTGCGAGAACGACACCCGACACCAGTGCGGTGACCGCGTTGGTGCGGCGTAGGAATCCGCCCGGCTTGCCCACCTGACGAGGTTGAGGCACGTGCTTCTGCTCGAAAATGGCGACCGCGGTACTCATGAGGTCTTCGCCCCTCCCTGCTCGCGAATCCAACTGTCGAAGTCCTGCTGAGTCACGACCACCAGCTTCGTCTCCATGTAGGCGTGGTGTAGACCGCACAGTTCGGCGCATCTGATGTTGAACGTTCCGAGCTTGTTCGGGGTGAATCCGGTGTTGGTGATCGCCCCGGGATTCGCGTCGATCTTTACGCCCGCCTCGACCACCCAGAAGCTGTGCAGCACGTCAAGCGAGGTGACGTTGAAGTAGAGGGGAACGTTCACCGGTACGACCAGCACATCGGAGGTGACGCGTCCGTTTCCGGGGTACTCGAAGCTCCACAGCCACTGCTGTCCGGTGACATTGATGTCGATTGCCTTAGCGTCTCTGGGCTGCTGGTTAGACGGTACCGAGCCGTACGACGACGCAGTGATGGTGGCCAGCTCGACCAATCCCCAGATCACGAGGAAGGCGGCGAGCATGCTGCACACCGACACCCACACGACAACCGCGACCCCGTTGGTGCGGATCGCGGGTCCTTCCTCGGTGGGAGTCTCATCGGCAGGCACCATGCCCCAGCCACCCCACCAGCTATAGGTGATGACCGCCAAGGTGAAGCCCATCAGAGGCGCGCACACGAACGTGAGGACGAACATCGTCTTCTCGATCTCGTTCATGATGTCGGAGGCAGGGCCACCACTCATGTTCATGAACGCCACCATCACGAACGTGAGTCCAATGATGACGGCAGTAATGACGACCGTGAGCTGAAGGATTCGGCGGGCGTAGGGGCGCTTCAGCCAGCGAGACACGATTCCGAGCGGGGCCGGGCGGTTGGTGGGAATCTCAGGCTCGTCGGCTTCTGGAGTGGGCCGCTCGTCGAGTGTTGACATGTCAGACCACCGTGACCGTTCCGCTCATGAAGCCTCGTTGGCTCATGGGCCCACCAAACTCGACGTAGCCTGTTCCGCAGGGGAACTCGCAGTTCCAGATGTAGGTGCCGGGTGCGCCGGTGACGAACGAGAAGGTGACATCGATGGGCTTGGGGTAACCGTTCGCCTCGTTCTTGGCATTGTCGGCCTGCGCGGGCATCGGTACGTTCACGAAGAAGTAGGGCTGCGTGCTCTGGGGGTACTGGTGGATCGTGAACGTGTGGGCAACGTTCGCGGGGTCGATTGAGGCCTTGGCCTTTCCGTCGTAGGTGGCTTTGCCATCGACCGTACCGGTCACCTTGGCGAGCCAGTTGTTGTAGATCTGACCACCGGTGTCGTACTGGTGCAGCGTGATGGTGACCAGCGAGTTGGCAGGCAGCTCGATGGAGGTCGAGGGCGAGTAGAAGGGCCAGCCCTGACTGTTGGCCACCACCGCAGTGCTGCCACCGGGAATGTCGGGGCCCGGAGCTGTTGCCGATGCGTTGGGGTAGATCGACATTTCCAGGGTCGCGTGCGGCAGTTCGCCCTGCGGCGTGTTTGCGGTTCCGGACACGGTGGCGCGGATCGTGGGCGGCTCCGCTCCGCGGGCCGACACCACCAGCGCGGTGGCCGCAACAATTCCCGCACCGATCAGCACGGTGAGGATGGCGAGCAGGACCCTCTTCATTCGACTCCCTTGTAGCCCGCAGTGTGCGGCGCAAACTATCGTTTCAGTCAGGACTCTGGATGATCCCCTCGCCGAAATCCCAGGAGTATGGTCTCTCGGCCGAGCATAGGCGGTGGAGGTGACGAAATTGGTGCTTGACTTCCTCGGTCAGTGGTCATTCGACCCCTTCATCGCGATCAACCTCGCTGCGATCGCAGTTCTGTATCTGTGGGCCGCGCGGCGTGTCACCCGTTGCCACCCAGAAATGCCTTGGAATAAGGTCTCGACCGCCTGCTTTCTGAGCGGGCTCGCGCTCATGGCGTTTGCCTACCTCGGACCACTGCCAGCGTGGTCGCACACGTTCTTTTGGGTGCACATGACCCAGCATCTCCTGCTGATGATGGCCGCGGCTCCCCTGATCGTGCTCGGCTCCCCCATCTGGCTCTGGTTTCGTGTTAGTAGCGATCACGCCCGCCGTCACGTGGTGGTGCCATTCCTGCGCAGTCGAATCGTGGTGGTCGCCACCAACCCGATAGTCACCTGGTTTCTCTTCGCCGGGGTGCTGCTGGGCGTGCACTTCACGCCCTTCTACGACTGGGCACTACGTAACCACGACGCCGACACCTTCATTGAGCAGCCGCTCTTTCTCATGGCAGCGCTCCTCTACTACTGGCCGGTGCTGGGACGCGATCTGTTGCCGCATCGCGCCAAGGCGTCGCACCGCTTCGTGTCAATGTCGGCGATGATGATTCCTGAAGCACTCGTTGGCGCTGTTATCTACTTCTCGCCGGTGATTTTGTACTCGGCCTTTGCGGCGGCCGACCGGCCGTTCGGCCCGGCAGCACTCGACGACCAAAAGCTTGCGGGTGGACTGATGTGGGCGCTCGTGATGGTGATCGAGTCGTTTTGGATGATGTGGATGGCCACCGAGTTCTTTCGTAGCGAAGAGCGTCGGAGCCATCGGGTTGACGCCGAGATCGCCGCCGAGATTGCCCTCGCGGCCCGGACCTCTCAGTGACTGCTCGTGTGGCACGACTCGGCCCCGCGGCTCTCGTGGCGGCGTCGCTCATGCTCGTGGGCGGTTGCTCGCTGATTCCGACAGTGCAGGGCAGCAGCTCGTCGTCGTCTGCGGATGCCGGGGCGACAGACGATCTTCTCCTCGGTCTCACTCGCTACCCGGTGGCAGATCGAGTTCCTGCCCCAACAATCTCAGGCACCACCCTCGACGGCACTCCTCTCAACATCGAGAAGCTGCGCGGCAAGATCGTGGTCCTCAACGCATGGGCCTCGTGGTGCGAGCCGTGCAAGACCGAGCTGCCAGTTCTCGTGGCCGAGGCAGCAGCCGCTGACGCCGCTCACCCATCGTCGGTCGAGTTCGTGGGGCTCGACGTGAATGACACCGAGCCCGGGGCCGCCGACCGCATGGTCGACCGCTACAACGTGACGTACCCCAGCATCATCGACGACGGCGCGAAGCTGCTCGCCCGCATTCCCGGTGTTCCGCCCGAGGCGATTCCCAGCACCGTGGTGATCGACCGACAGGGTCGCATCGCTGCCCGGGTGATCGGCGAGGTCAAGCCCGGCATGCTCGGCCCACTGCTTGACGAACTGGCCGCCGAATCGCGCTGATCGGTCTACTCTCAGGCACATGCCATCTTCCAAGATCTCGCGCGAGGCACTCGCCGTATCAGCCCAACGTCGCCTAGCCCGATTGATGGGCGCCCTGCCCCACTCCACCGCGAACCGACTCAGCGGCGGCGCCATCACCATCGACGGGCAGACGCTCGACCCGCATCTAGCGCTGGTGCTCAAGGCCAACGAACGCATCAACTCCGATCGGGCTTCTGTCCCGGTAGCCGACCAGCGAGCGGCTATGAGGGTTAGCGCGGCAATGGCTGCCGGACCGCCCATCGCGGTGGGTGAGGTGCGCGACCTCACGGTTGACGGTGCCGAAGGCCCCCTCAAGGCGCGCCACTACGCGCCACTGTCGGGCAGCCCGAACCGGCCGCTGCTGGTGTTCTTCCACGGCGGTGGATGGGTGGTGGGCGACCTCGACACCCACGACCAGCCCTGCCGCTTGATCAGCCGCTACGCCGACGTGCACGTGCTCTCTGTCGACTACCGACTCGCCCCGGAAAACCCCTACCCCGCTGCCGTCAACGACTCGGTGGCGGCCTTCGCATGGGCGGTGGCGCACTGTGCCGAGTTGGGAGCCGACCCTGCGCGGGTGGCCGTTGGCGGCGACAGCGCGGGCGGAAACCTCGCAGCTGTGGTCTGTCAGGTCACTCGTGACAGCGGCACGCCGATGCCGGTGGCCCAACTGCTGCTCTACCCCGGAACCGACGCGAGCGTGAACAGGCCGTCGAAGGGCCTATTTGCCGAGGGCTTCTTCCTCACCAGGGTTCAAATGGACTGGTTCTGGGACACCTACTCAGCGGGCGGCTCGCGCACCGACCCGATGCTGTCGCCCCTGTGCGCCGAGAGCCTCGCGGGTCTGCCTCCGACGCTTCTCACCACCGCCGCCTTCGACCCGCTGCGCGATGAGGGCGAGGCGTATGCCGACGCCCTGCGCGCGGCTGGCGTCATGGTTGCGATGCGGCGAGCGCCCGGCCTGGTGCACGGGTACGCCAGCATGACCGGCATCCACCGCGCGTCGCGCGACGAGTCGATCGCGGTGGCCGGGGCGTTCGGCGCGATGCTCGACACGCTGTCGCCACTGCCGCCGCAAGGCAAGATCAAGCGGCCGCGAGCAGGCACCCGCGCAGCTGCGCCCACAGCCGCGGATTCGACCTGACAACGTCGCTCCAGCCCCAGCGCACAACCCTCAGGCCCAGTGCCTCGAGGTGCTCGTGGCGTGCTTTAGCGCCGGAAGGTCGGCGAGGGAGTGGCGAGGCTCAGGCCTCGGACCACGTGAAGCCGACGCGGCGCTGCTGCACGGTGGCAAGCAGACGACTCACGGTGCGCTGACGCGACGACAGGGCGCCCTCGATCTCATGCGCGTGCTGCTGCCACGACGTCGACCCGGGCGGGGTCACACACGTGAGCATCTCGGGAAGCGGGTCGGGAATCGATCCCGACCAGTCGAGTCCAAGGACTTCGGCGATGCGCGCCACCTCGTTGGCGGGAGTGAGCAGGAGGTCGTCGAAGGACGCGACGGTCCAGCGATCGAGCGGTAGCCCCTCGAGATCGTCGAGCGCCGAGGTGGTGATCGCCTCCCACTGAGCCGCGCACACCTCCGCCAGGGGCAGGCCGTTGAGTTCACGCCAGCCATCGACCAACGGGAACGACCATGGGTCACCCTGCCAGTCGGTCAGCTCGGGGTACGACACGAATCGGTGGCTCGCCCAGGCGACCATCGATGACGCGACCGTGAGTCGCGGGCGCCGGACAACGAGTACGAACATCGCGTCGGGAAGGGCCTCAGCCACCAACTCGACGCGCAAGGACGTGGAGGGTGACCACTCGACCACGATCTGCTCGGGCGAGTCGAGCGATCGCAGCGCCGCCACGAGTTCTGAGGTGGCCTCCGCGGCACCGATACGTTCGCCCACCTGGCCACGCTCAACCGAGGTGAAGCGTGGCACCAGGTCGACCGCGCGGGCGAGCGTGCCCGACGCCACTGCCCAGTCCTCGCCCTGGGCGAGCACCAGCGAGAGCAGCGCGGCCCCTGAGCGCGGCGCGCCGACGAGCACGATTAATGCCACCGCACCGCCTCTTTCGCTTCCCTTCGCTTCCCTGAGCAGCCCTTCTAAGCCACGTCGCCAGCGCGACGAACTCGACACAACTACGAGTCGAGATTCACCTCGGGCTTGACCATGAGCGCCTGAATCCTTGGTTCGCGCTCGGGGGTGAGCAGCACCTCCAGTTGGGCGCGTCCCCCCTCACCCTCAACCCACCACCGCACGTGCGCGGGCGAGTCTGACTCGACGGGAGTGTCAGCACGTCGCAGGGGCCCGAGTTCAGCGGCCGCGCGTTGCCATTCGGCGCGCCGCTCGGCCCTCGGAAAATCGAGGTCGACATTCATCGCCAAATGCGCGTCGGCCAGCGTGTCGTCCCACGAGTTCACCAGCGACTCGGCCACGGCCATGGCTACCTCTGTCTCGACCCACAGAGTCGCGACGGGCACCACCGGGGTGCCAGCAACGATTTCGCCAAGGATCGCTCCGCACACGCGCCGCATATGCGCGTAGCTTCGATTGCCCAGCCCGACGATCGCCCACCCAGTTCCGTGGTGCCAGCGCATGTGCGACCCGAAGCCGGGGTAGCCGCCGCTATGGCTGACGAAGCGGCCCAGAGCAAGGTTGTCGTCGGTGACCAACCCGAAGCAGTACGACGTGGTGACGATCGTGGGGGCGGCATCAGGATCGCCTGACGGCGCTCGTGTGACGTTGGTGTCGACCAGCCGATGCGGCTGCTGCATCTCGCGGAGGCTTGTTGCCGAGAGCGGGTGCGCCGCTGGTCGATCAGCGAGCGCGTTCTGGAAGCCGGCAACCCAGACAGCGACGTCGTGAATATTGCTCAGCAACCCACCCATCGCGCTGAACGCACCGGGCGAGCTGAAAGGCTCGGCCACCATGCCATCTGTCACCGGCGAGTAACCCTGGGCGAGCCGATGCGCCTCCACCGCCGCAGACTCGAACCCGGTGGAGTTCATGCCCAGCGGCAGCAGCAACTCGTTGCGCACGAAGTCGCGGTAGTCGGCCCCACTCACCTCAGAGATAACGCGCCCCAGCAGCGCGTAGCCGAGATTGGAGTACTCGAATGACGTGCGCGGGCGCCGGGAGAACGACAAACCACCAGCGACAAGCCGGTCGAAGTCTTCGATGGGGAGGTTTTCCTGCCGATCGCCCCACGGGTCGTCAGTGGGCAAACCGGCCTGCATCGTGAGCAGGTCACGAATCGTGATGGGTGCCGAGTCAGTAGGAGCTCCGATGCCGGCCGCCCAGGGGCAGTGAAGTACCAGTGGATCGTCGAGCCGCAGGAGGCCGCGGTCGCGAAGCAGCAGCACCGCCGCCGCGGTGAAGCTTTTGGTCATCGACGCGATGCGGAAGACCGTGTGCGAGTCGGGGGCGCGCCCCGAGTCGACCACAGCCTCGCCCACGCCCTCAACGTGCAGCACTTCGCCGTCGCGCAGCAGCGCCCACACCACTCCCGGAATCACCTGCTCCGAGCGGAGAGTGCTGAGGTGACCGCGTGCCACGTCTATCGCTGAATCGAGGTCCATGGGTGAATCCTGTCAGCCCCAACCCAGATCGTGCAGCCGGTCGTCATCAATGCCGAAGTGGTGGGCCACCTCGTGCACGACCGTGATGACGACCTCCTCGACAACCTCGTCCCGTGAGCGGCAGTGACGCATGATCGGCTGACGATAGATACTGATGCGATCGGGCATGGCCGCTACGTAGGTGGACCCACGCTCGGTCAGTGGAATTCCCTCGTACAGCCCGAACAGGTCTTCGCCGGGCGGCGGGTTCTCCTCCACCACAAACACCACGTTGTCGACCAGCCGGGCGAGCCCAGCTGGAACCCGCTCCAGCGCCTCGGCCACCAGGTCCTCGAACTCCGACACCGACATGGTGATCATGTCCTCAGCCTAGGTCGGCGGGAGACGGGCATGTGACGGGCATGTGACGGGCATGATGTGCGCATGAGCAGCGCCGAAGTAACTGAGACCGCACCCGGGGTGTCCGTGGTAATTCCCGTGTTTGGCAACGAGCGCACCATTGTCCGAGCTCTCGACTCGATCGACACCGCCTGCCGCGTCGACCCCTCGGACTTTCCCGTGGAGGTGGTGGTGGTCTTCGACGGCCCCACCGACTCCAGCGACGTTCTGGTGGCGGGTTGGGGGGCTCGCTCGCCGCGAGTGACGGTGCGCTCGAGCCAGAAGGCGCACAGTGGAATTGCCAGCACCCGCAACGCGGGCATCGCGCTGGCCAGCCACGATGTGATCACCTTCCTCGACGCCGACGACGAGCTCACGGCCGAACGGCTAGCCCTCGTGCCCACGCTGGCCCAAAACGGCTCAGAGGTGGTCATCGGGGTGCAGCGCGTTCGAGTCGAAAATGGGGCCGCTATCCCCGGCCCCTACGTGCCCACGCCCGCCGAGCGTCGGCCGCAGTTTTATCCCACCGCCATGCTGGTGCGTCGCTCGACGCTGAGGCAGGTGGGTGGGTTCAACCCATCGTTCTCGGTGGGTGACGACGTCGACATCGTGATGCGCATGATCGAGGCCGGGGTGAGGCTACGCATGGTCACCGACTGCGTCGCGATTAGATACTTCCACGGAGACAACGCCTCGTATGATCAGCCCAGCGCCGAGGGCGACTTCCTAGGGGCAGTCCGATCTCACCTGATGAGGATGCGAGAGAAAACCCGATGACGTTGAGGGCGAGTGACACGCACATCAGCCACGACACACAGGCTGGTGAAAC
>Ga0114966_10004202_pt1 | contig 12407 bp, 14 predicted proteins | sample M_130207_XF_Meta_FD_87029 | JGI IMG/M metagenome (GOLD analysis project Ga0114966, IMG submission 87029) | Freshwater microbial communities from Lake Montjoie, Canada to study carbon cycling - M_130207_XF_MetaG | ecosystem: Environmental > Aquatic > Freshwater > Lake | place: Lake Montjoie...
TCAGGTTCCGGCTTGCATTGGATCAATGGTGCGCCCGGCCCGATTCGAACGGGCGACCTTCGGCTTCGGAGGCCGACACTCTATCCAGCTGAGCTACGGGCGCAGTATAGGGTGTGCAACAGGGCGCCAAGGATAGCCGTTTTCCCCTCTAGCGTCCAACCGGGACGGAGTTTTACGGTGTGCGGCGATTACCGCTATAATGCGTGCCTTGCCAACGCCTTACCGCGGGAAATCTCATGAGCGAAGTCCATGTCGAGGTACACTCCTCGCCGATCAAGACGCCGAAACAACTCATCACCGTCATTGTGCTGTCGTTTGTAGTACCGATCGCGATCATCGTCATGCTGTCGCAACTGCTCACTACCGGCATCGGCACGGGTAAAAACCATGCCACGATGACCGACGAAGCGGTTGCCGCGCGCATCAAACCAGTCGGACAGGTCGAAGTCACCGATCCGAACGCGCCCAAGGTCGAGAAGTCGGGCAAGGAAATCGTTGAAACGGTCTGCGGCGCCTGCCATGCGACGGGCGCCCTCAATGCGCCCAAGATCGGCGACAAAGCGGCGTGGGGGAAGCTGATCGGCGGGGGCCTTGAGCGCTTGACGCAGACAGCGATCAAGGGCGTGCGCAATATGCCGCCGCGGGGGGGGAGCCCGGATTTGGGCGATGTCGAGATCGGGCGCGCCGTGGTGTACATGGCCAACCAGTCGGGCGCCAGCTTCAAGGAACCCGCAGCTAAAGCAGCGCCCACCAAGGCCGATGCCAAGGGCAAAGCCAAATAGCTACGCCCGCATTCCTGAAAAAGGCGCAGACGAGTCTGCGCCTTTTTTATCTGCGCGCTGCACGCCACATCGATAAACGAGCGGGGTTGCCATGAAAACATTGCGCTGTTTATGCATGTTGCTGGCGTGTGCGGCATCCGCTGCCGGAGCGCAAACCCCGGCGGCCAATTACCCCACAAAATTCGTGCGCTTCATCGTGCCCTACGCGCCCGGCGGCAGCTCCGACGTGCTGGCGCGCACCCTTGGACAAAAACTCGGCGCCACGCTCGGTCAGACTTTCGTCATCGACAACCGGCCGGGCGCCGGCAGCATGGTAGGCACCGATATCGCGGCCAAGGCCACGCCCGACGGCTATACCATCATCCTGTCGGACATGCCGCACACCATCAACCCCAGCATCTACGCGAAAGTGCCGTACGATCCGGTCAGGGGCTTCACGCCCGTAACGACGATCGGCGTGTCGCCGATGTTTCTGTTCGTCAATCCTGCGGTCAAGGTGCAGAACGTAAAGGATTTCATCGCGCTCGCGAAAACGCAGCCGGGCAAGATCTCCATCGCTTCAGGCGGCACCGGCGCGACCACGCATCTGATGGCTGAATTGCTGCAGACCCATGCCGGCATCAAGTTGAATCATGTCCCCTACAAAGGCGCTGGCCCGGCGCTGACCGATGTCGTGGCCGGACAGATACCGGCAACGTTCACCTCGATGGCGACAGCAGCGCCATTTGCGCAATCCGGGCGCCTGCGCATTCTCGGCGTGACCAGCGCGAAGCGACTGCCGGCGTTCCCGGATGTGGCGACTTTCGATGAAAGCGGCGTCGCCGGCCTGATCGTCGAACACTGGTGGGGCGTGATGGCGCCCGCCGGCGTGCCCAGGCCGGTCATCGAAAAACTGCGCGGTGAAATTGTCAATGCCGTGAACGCGGCGGACGTGCGCGAGCGCTTCACCGTGCTGGCGGTCGAACCGCGCACCAATACCCCGCAACAATTCCAGGCGCTGCTCGAATCCGACGTGAAACGCTGGGCCAAAGTCGTCAGAGATGCCGGCATCAGAATCGAATGAGCGGATCCGCTTCGGCTGCAGCATTGCCAGTACATGAGTGATTCGCCTTTCATCGCGGCGTTTGCTGCGCTCGCCGCGGATGGCGAATTGCTGCGCGACTTCGCCGCGCTGTGCGATTGCGGCGGACGGCGCGCGGGCACTTCGTCCGAGCAAGCCGGTTTGAAATTCACCCATGCACGCCTCGCCGCAATCAATCACAACGCCATCGTCGAACCGGTCGACTACGCGGGTTGGCGCACTACCAACGCAACGCTGACTCTCGACGACGGCAGCGCGCTCGTCTGCAACCCTTTGCTGGGCTCTGCCTCGACGCCGCCGCAGGGCCTCGCCGCCGAAGTCATCGACCTCGGCCGCGGCGCGCCGGAAGATTTCGCGCGGCACGCCGCCGACATCGCCGGCCGTTTTGTACTGGTGCGCCACGAATATCCTTTCTCCGCCATCCATATCCATCGCCGGCGCAAACTGGGTTGGGCGACGGAACACGGCGCGGCGGGATTCATCATCGCCAATCCACTGCCCGACGCGGGACCGATGTCCGGCTCTTCCGGCCGCGGCGGCGGCGGCGGCATCCCGTCAGTATCGACCGATTTTGAATCCGCCACGCGGCTCGCCGCCCGGGGTTCGCAGCGCGCGCGGGTGAAGTTGCAACTTGCGGGAGAGGATTACGCGGCCCAAACCAGCGTGGCCATACTCGACCTGCCCGGAAAAACCAGCGGGCGTGTCGTGTTGAGTGCGCACGTTGACGGGCATGATCTCGCCGAGAGCGCCATGGACAACGCAACGGGTGTTGCGGTCGTGCTCGCCGTTGCCCGTGCATTCGCGCCGCTGGTTGCAAGCTGCCGGCGCGGCATCAGGGTATGCCTGTTCAGCGCGGAGGAATGGGCGTTGGCTGGTTCGCGCCAGTACCTGGATCGTATGCCCACCGCCGAGCGCGACGCCATCGCGCTTAACATCAATCTCGACACGGTAGGCGGCGACTCGCAATTGACCGCCCTCACCAGCGAATTCCCGCGCCTTGCCCCTTTCGTGCGCGACACCGCGGCGGCGGCCGGCATGGCGCTCGGCACGTACGAGCCCATGATGGCGAACTCCGACCACTTCAATTTCGCGCGGCACGGCATCCCGGCATTGCGCCTGGTCGCCGGCTTCGATCGCCCGCAATGCAATATTCAACACATACTGACGCGCGGCGACACCCGCGAAAAAGTGGCGGCGGCGGAACTGGCGGCAGCGGCGCAGCTGACCGCAGTGTTGCTCGCGCGCGCACTGACCGCCAGCGATGAAGAGCTGGCGCAGTTGAGAATGCGCTGATGGCGACCTATGCGATCGGCGACATCCAGGGTTGTTATTCGACGTTGCGGCGGCTGCTCGACAAGCTCGACTTCGAACCAGCACGCGACCGCCTGTGGATGGTCGGCGACCTCGTGAACCGCGGCCCTCAATCGCTCGCCGTACTGCGTTTCGTGAAAGACCTCGGCACGCGTGCCATCACCGTGCTCGGCAATCACGATCTGCATCTCCTGGTCGTCGCCGCCCGCCACGTCAAGCAGCACCATGGCGACACGTTGAACGCGATCCTGCGTGCCCCCGACCGCGACGAACTGCTGGACTGGCTGCGCCGGCGCAAGCTGATGCACACCGCCGGGCGCTATGCGATGGTGCATGCGGGCGTACTGCCGCAATGGTCGATCGCCAAAGCGCGCGGCCTCGCGCGCGAAGTCGAGACCGCGCTGCAACGCGACGACCACGACGATTTTTTGCGCCAGATGTACGGCAACCAGCCCGACCGCTGGCGCGATGACCTCACCGGCGTCGACCGGCTGCGCGTCATCACCAACGTGTTCACGCGCCTGCGCCTGTGCACCGCGGACGGCAAAATGGAATTCGCGCACAAGGGCGCGCCCACCCATTTGCCGCGTGGCTACCGGCCGTGGTTCAGCGCGCCGCGCCGCCGCAACCGCGCAACCACCATCATCTTCGGCCACTGGGCAGCGCTGGGGCTTTATAGGAAAGACAACGTGGCCGGCCTCGACACCGGCTGCGTATGGGGTCGCGACCTGACCGCGTTCAGGCTGGCGGACGGAAAGCTTTACCAGTGCGCCGCCGCGGCGCGGGCACGTTAAGGGCGGCGGCGATCAGGCGCGCTGCTTCGTGCGCAAGCTCGCCGCGATGCCTTCCCTCGCAGACAAGCGGCGGCAAAAACTGCAGATGCACGTGAATCACCGGCTGCGTCAGCATCGCGCGCAGCGTCTCCATCAGCGTTTTGGTACCCTCGTAATCGGCTTCGCTGCATAAACTGCCGTCGGCACGTGTGTAGCGGATTGCCAGCGGAAACAGCCTGGCGTCGCATTCGAGTGCGGGCTGCAACAGCGACGCGTGAAACGGCAGTATTACGTCGCCCGCAGTGACTTTGCCTTCCGGAAATACCGCGAACGTATCGCCCTGCTTCAACGCAGCGACGACCTGCGCGTTGATGTGCGCGGTGTGGCGGCGCTGCGTGCGCTCGATGAATAGCGTGCCACCCTGCGCGCACAGCCAGCCGATCACCGGCCAGCGCCGGATTTCGGCCTTGGCGACAAAACGCATGGTGTGCACTGAGTTGATCGCGAAGATGTCGAGCCACGAGACGTGGTTGCCGACTATCATCGCCGCCCCATCAGCGACACGCGGCGGCTCGCCGCTGACCTTCACACGCACGGCCAATATGGCAAGCAACTGCCGCGATGCATGGCGCACGCGCGCGCGGCGCTGCGCATTGCTTAAAAATGGTAGAACGAACGCAGCGATGGCGACCGCGCGTACTACGTGCAACAGCATGCGCACGGCACGGCTGGCACGGGTTGCTGTGGATGTCGGTTGAATGGCCAGACTGCGGGCGGCGCGGCCGCTGTCAGTGCGTAACGCGCATGCTGTTGGCGCCCGACAAAACGCGCACGCGCTCGCCGGCCTTGAATGTTTCACCCAGGGGCTGCAGCACGGCGATCAGCGTCCCGCTGTCGAGCCTGACGGAAATTTCCAGCCCCTCGCGGGCGGACACCGCATTTTCAAGCGCGCGTCCCGCCACGGCACCGGCCACGGCACCGGCCACTGACGCCGCCTGGCTGCCGCGGCCGCTACCCATTGTGCCGCCGGCAATACCGCCAGCCGCCGCACCCCCTAGCGTGCCGATGTAGCCGCCCGACGCCGGCAACGGTACGCGGCGCACTTCTTCGACCACGCCCATGCGCACGTCCAGTTCTTCGCCGGCTTTTCGAGCGGGGGAATTCGCGGCGCAGCCGGCGCCCAGCAGACCCGCCGTCAACAACGCAATTGCCGTGAGCCGCCGCATATGGCGCCGCCGCTTACCAGAGCGCGGTCGCGAAGTTTTGCTTGAAACGCGCGGCGACGTCATCGCGCGTGAATTGATGGTTCTGCCCGCCGCGATGCGCGATCTTCATCGCACCAAGCAGCGATGCGAGCCGTCCGGTCAGCTCCCAGTCGAGGCCGTTGGCGATGCCGTAGAGGAGCCCCGCGCGGTAGGCGTCGCCGCAGCCGGTCGGATCGACTACGGCATCCGGCTTGGCGCAGGGGATTTCAAGCTGCCGGCCGCCGCTGTAGATCAGCGAGCCCTGCGCTCCCAGCGTGACGATCAAAGCCTTGACGTGCCGAGCCAGCGCTTCCAGTGTCTGGCCGGTTTTCTCCTGCAGCATTTGCGCTTCGTAGTCGTTGACCGTCAGGTACTCGGCCTTGCCGACGAAATCGAGCAACTCCTCGCCGTTGAACATCGGCAGGCCCTGGCCGGGATCGAAAATGAACGGAATGCCGGCAGCCGCGAATTCGCGCGCATGCTGCAGCATGCCGTCGCGGCCGTCGGGCGCGACGATACCGAGCGTAACGTTGGCCGCGTCGCCGACATGGTTTTGCTGCGAGTGGTTCATCGCGCCCGGATGAAATGCCGTGATCTGGTTGTCGTCGAGATCGGTGGTGATGAATGCCTGCGCGGTAAAGGTGCCGGCGACCTGCTTCACATGCAGCTGCGACAGCTGCAACTTGTCGAGCCTGTACGTGTACGGCTGGGAGTCGTCACCAACGGCAGCCATGATCTGCGGCTTGCCGCCCAGCATGTGCAGGTTGTAGGCGATGTTGCCGGCGCAGCCGCCGAACTCGCGGCGCATGTCGGGCACCAGGAATGCAACGTTGAGGATATGCAGCTTCTCGGGGAGGATGTGCTCCTTGAAGCGGCCCGGGAACACCATGATGGTGTCGTAAGCAATCGAACCGCAGATCAGAGTATTCATGCATGTCATCCGTTGCAAAGGCGCGGATTATACCATCGGCACATGTGCGCCTACGCAGCCGCCGCGCGCAGGATGCTATGATAATTGCGCGCAATCAACTTGTGGAACCTCGGGAGGGCACACCATGCTGGATGCATTCAAGAAATTCGCGATGCGCGGCAACGTCGTCGATATGGCAGTCGGCGTCATCATCGGCGCCGCCTTCGGCAAGATCGTCGATTCTCTGGTGAAAGACCTGATCATGCCGCCGATCGGCCTCCTGCTCGGCAAGGTCGATTTCGCCAATCTGTTCTTCGTACTGAAGGACGGCGCGACGGCAGGGCCTTATGTATCGGTCGAGGCCGCGCAAAAAGCCGGCGCCGTGACCTTCAACTATGGCCTGTTCATCAACACCTGCATCGGCTTCGTGATTGTCGCGTTCGCGGTGTTCCTGCTGATCCGCGCGATCAACCGACTGCAGACGGCGGCCCCGCCCGCAGCACCTCCGGCCACCCCCGAGGACATCGTGCTGTTGCGCGAAATACGCGACGCGCTCAGGAAATAACCCGCTGGCCGCCGAACAGCACGAGTAGCCACACCACCACCACGTTGATCACGCTCAGCATGACGGCGGCGCTGCCGAAATCCTTGGCGCGCTTGGCCAGCACGTGATTTTCCAGTGACACGCGGTCGGTGATTGCCTCGATCGCCGAATTCAGCAGTTCGACGATCAGCACCAGCAGCACGCTCGCGATCAGCAGCGCCTTGCCGAGCGCGCTGACATGCATGGAAAACGCGAGCGGGATCAGGGTCAGCGCGAGCAGCACCTCCAGCCGGAATGCGTCCTCGTATTTGAACGCCGCCGCAAAACCGTCAAGCGAATAAAGAAGCGCGTTCCGGATGCGCTGCAAGCCGGTCTTGCCTTTGTATGGACTGCTCATGTCAGGGACCCGGGAAAGCTGCGGCCTCTGCCGCCGTTACCGGAATTATGCTGCCGCCGGCCGCCATGCGAGATCGAGTTCGCGCGCGGCCTTGACGTCGTCGAGCCGGCGCACCGGCGTCGTGTGCGGCGCGGTCTTGACGAGATCGGGTTGTTCGCGCGCCTCGCGCAGGATTTCGCCCATCGCCTGCACGAAAGCGTCGAGCGTCTGCTTTGATTCGGTTTCGGTCGGCTCGATCAGCAGGCACTCCGGCACCAGCAGCGGAAAGTAGGTCGTCGGCGCGTGAAAGCCTTTGTCGAGCAGGCGCTTGGCGAAATCCATCGCGGTAACGCCAGTTTCGTCTTTCAGATTTTTCAGCGTGACGATGAATTCATGGCTCGCGCGCCGCGTCGGAAACGCAATGTCGAACCCCGCTTTTTTCAGTTCCACCATCAGGTAATTGGCGTTCAGCGTCGCGTACTCCGCCACCCGCTGCATGCCTTCGCGGCCCAGTAGCCGCGCGTAGATATAGGCGCGCAGCAGCACGCCCGCGTTGCCGAGGTGCGCCGACATGCGGCCTATCGATTGCGGTATGTCCTTCGTATCCTGCACCCGATAATTGGCGCCGTCCTGCGCGACCACCGGCAGCGGCAGGTACGGCAACAGCCGGGTCGCTACACCAACCGGACCGGCGCCGGGCCCGCCGCCGCCATGCGGCGTCGAGAATGTCTTGTGCAGATTCATGTGAATCACGTCGAATCCCATGTCGCCGGGCTTGACCTTGCCGAGTATCGCGTTGAGGTTGGCGCCGTCGTAATAGAGAAGGCCGCCCGCGTCGTGCACGATTTTTCTGATATCGATGATCGCGTGCTCGAACACGCCGAGCGTCGATGGATTAGTCAGCATCAGTCCCGCGGTCTGCGGGCCCACCGCGGCGGTTAGCGCGGCGAGATCGACATTGCCTTCGCGATCTGTCGGGATTTCGCGCACCGTGTAGCCGCACATCACCGCCGATGCCGGATTGGTGCCGTGCGCCGCGTTCGGCACCAGGATCTCGGTGCGCGCCGCGTCGCCACGCGCGACGTGATAAGCGCGGATCATGGCCACGCCCGCGAATTCGCCCTGCGCGCCGGCCATGGGCGCGAGACTCACTCCCGCCATGCCAGTCACGTCTTTCAATATTTCCTGCAGCTCGAACATGCACGCCAGAAAACCCTGCCCGGTTTCGGCGGGCGCATCCGGGTGGCGCGCGAGGAACTGCGGCAGCATCGCCAGCGAATTGCAGGCGCGCGGGTTGTATTTCATCGTGCACGACCCAAGCGGATAAAAATGCGTGTCGATCGAGAAATTGCGCCGCGAGAGATTGGTGTAATGACGCACCGCATCGAGCTCCGACACTTCAGGCAGCAATGGCTTTGATGTGCGGCGCAGGTTTTCCGGGATGGCGCCGGGCCCCGCTGCGGCGGGCGGTATCTGCGACGCGTTGCGCCGGCGTGCCTGCGACAACTCGAATATCAGCATAAGCGCATCCTACGAGCCAACTACCGACATGGTCTTGCCATCGACGCGGCGCACCGGCACGTCGGACAGATCGACATTCTCGAGGCAATAGACATTGACGCCGTAATGGTCGGGCGCCGCGCGTTTGCGGTGGAACGTGTAGATGCCGCACTCGCCGCAAAAATAGTGCTTGGCAACGCGGGTGTTCCATTGATAGAGACGCAGCTTGTCTTCGCCGCTCAGGATTTTGAGCGCCGACTCGTACACCTTGTACATAACCGCATTCTTTTTCACGCACAGGGTGCAGTCGCACATGGTGAAATCATCGAGCGTGCCGGTCACTGCGAACCGCACGCTGCCGCAATGGCACGAGCCTTTGAACGTTCCGCCCGGATGATTTCCCATATGCCGCGACCGGAAACGCGTTACTTCAGCGCGGCGAGCGCCGCGTCGTAATCCGGTTCGTTCTTGATTTCCGGCACGAGCTGCGAGTATTTGACCTTGTTGTTCTCATCCAGCACGACTACCGCGCGCGCGGTCGCGCCTTTCAGCGGACCGTCGGCGATATCGACGCCGTACTTGGTGAGGAAATCGCGGCCACGCATGGTCGACAGCGACACTACGTTGTTGATGCCCTCGGCTTCGCAGAAACGCTTCATGGCAAACGGCAGGTCGGCGGAAATCACCAGCACCACGGTGTTTGCAAGGCTGCCCGCCTTCTCGTTGAACTTGCGCGTCGAAGTCTGGCACACGGGCGTGTCGAGACTGGGCACGATGTTTAGAACTTTTTTCTTGCCGGCGTAATCCTTGAGGCTCACGTCTTTAAGGTCCTTGCCGGTCAGCGTAAAGTCGGGCGCGGCATCGCCGGCCTTGGGAAAAGTGCCGGCGACATTGACGGGGTTGCCGCCGAGGGTAACAGTAGACATCGAATGCTCCTTGAGAGTGTCAGGTTGAGAAATTTAAGCGCTCAGGGCGCAGGATGGCCCGAGTATGCGTTGCAGATTTTCAGCGTAGCGCGCGAGATCGTCGTCGCGCTTGGTTTCGGTTGCGCACACCAGCAATGCATCGCCGAGTTCCGGATAATCCTGCGTCAAAGCGAGGCCGCCCAGTATGCCCTGCGCCCTGAGGGCTTGCAATACACCGGCAGCGGGCGCATTCAGGCGCACGACGAACTCGTGGAACACCGGCCCGCTGAACACGCGTTTGACGCCGGGCACCGCGCTTAATTGCTGCGCAAGCTTGAGCGCGTTGGCGTGCGAAGCCTGCGCCACGCGTTGGAGACCTTCCGGCCCCAGCAACGAGAGATAGATGGTTGCCGCGGTAACCGCCAATCCCTGGTTCGTGCAGATATTCGACGTCGCTTTCGAGCGCCGGATATGCTGCTCGCGCGCCTGCAGCGTCAGCGTGTAACCCGGTTTGCCTTCGACATCGACCGTGCGCCCGACGATGCGTCCGGGCATTTGCCGCACGTACGCGTTGCGGCAGGCCATGAACCCGAAGTACGGACCGCCGCTCGCGAGCGGCACGCCCAGCGGCTGCCCTTCGCCGACCACAATGTCGGCGCCGCCCGCCGCCCATTCGCCGGGCGGCCGCAGGATAGCGAGTGAAACCGGATTGACGACTGCGATGGTCAGCATGCGATTTTCGTTCGCCCACGCCGTCAATTCATCGACCGGTTCGAGCACGCCGAAAAAATTCGGTTGCGGCACTACCAGCGCAGCATAGTCCTGGCCCGCGAACTTCCCGAGCGCCGCGGGAATCACGTGGCCGCATTCGGTGCAATACGGCACTTCGACGAGTTCGATGTCCTGGTCTTTGACGATCGCGTGCACGACCTCTCGATATACCGGATGCACGCTTGCCGGCACCAGCACGCGCTTAGACGTTTTGTGCACACGCACCGCCATCAGCACCGCTTCGGCCAGCGCGGAAGCACCGTCGTAGAGGCTGGCGTTGGTGACGTCCATCGCCGTCAACGACGTCATCATCGACTGGTATTCGTAAAGGAGTTGCAGCGTGCCCTGGCTGGCTTCGGCCTGGTAGGGCGTATACGAAGAATAGAATTCACCGCGCGTCGCGATCTGCCACACCGCCGCCGGGATATGGTGCTCGTAGGCGCCGGCGCCTATGAAATTCAACCATCGACCATCCTGCTCGGCGCGCTCCTGCATGAGCCGCGCAACTTCCATTTCGCCTAGTCCGGGCGGTACCTGCGTCAATGCCGCGCTTCTCAGTGACGCCGGAATTTCGTCGAAGAGGTCGTCGACCGCCTTGACGCCGATCGTGGCGAGCATCGCGCTCACATCGTCTTCAGTGTGTGGAATAAAGGGCATTTTGTTGTAGTGAGGCGCTAGGCGTGAGGAGTGAGGGGTAAAAACTGCATGGCGTGATGTATCGCGTTGTTTGAATTCCGCCTCACGCCTCTCGCCTCTCAGTGTTTATCCGCGTCCGCAATCGCCTGGTATGCCGCGGCATCGAGCAATCCCGACAACTCGCCGACAGCGGATGGTTTCAATTTGAACAACCATGCCGAGTAGGCGTCCTGATTGATTTTTTCCGGGGTTTCAGCAAGTTCGGCGTTCGCGGCCGTCACTTCGCCCGACAGCGGCGCAAACACGTCGGCCGCGGCTTTTACCGATTCGACTACAGCGCATTCTTCGCCCTGCTTCAATGTGCGCCCCACCGCGGGCGCCTCGACGAAAACCAGGTCGCCCAGCAATTCCTGCGCATGGTGCGTGATGCCGACGGTTACAGTGCCGTCGGCTTCCTGTTTTACCCACTCGTGCGATTTGGTGTACTTGAGATTGGCGGGCGTAGTCATTGTTGTGCTCCCAGAGTGGATTCGGCTGCGGATTTTATCCTGAAACGATGGCTGTTCTGTCTCACGGCTGGACGAGGACTTTGCCGTGACGCACGAACGGCGGCTTGACCGCGCGCGCGCTCAGTAATCTGTCGCGCACGGCGACCTGCACTGCGTCGCCGGGCTGCACGGCAAGCGGCAAGCGGGCAAGCGCAATCGAGCGTTCGAGCGTCGGCCCGAAACCGCCGCTGGTGATCTCGCCGTCGCCGTGTAGAGTGACGACTTTCTGATGGCCGCGCATCACGCCTTTGTCGAGCAAGACGAGGCCGAGCGCGTGGCGTGCCGGCGGCGTTTTTTGCAGCGCGCTTCTGCCGATGAAATCCCGCTCGCTTTTGAGATCCACCGTCCAGGTGAGGCCCGTCTCCAGCGGCGTGGTCGTCTCATCCATGTCCTGGCCGTAAAGATTCATGCCGGCCTCCAGGCGCAGCGTGTCGCGAGCGCCCAGCCCTGCCGCGGCCACGCCCAGCGTGCCCAGCTGCCGCCACAGGGAAACTGCTTGCGCCGCAGGCAAAATAATTTCGAAACCGTCTTCGCCTGTGTAACCGGTGCGCGCGAGCATGGTCTCACCCATATGCGCAGCACTGAAATAAACGAGATCCGCGGCCGCGGCCTGCGAACCGGGTAGCGCCGCATAAACTTTGTCGCGCGCCTGCGGCCCCTGCACGGCGATGATCGCGAGATCGCGGCGTGCCGTCAGCGTAACTTTGGGTTCGCGCGCGTCGCGCTGCGCGGTCAACCACGCATAATCCTTGTCGGCGGTGCCAGCGTTGACGACCAGCCGGAACCAGTCCGCGGCAAAAAAATACACGATTAGATCGTCGAGCACGCCGCCGGCGGGATTGAGCAGGCAGGAGTACAAAGCTTTGCCCGGTTGCTGCAGACGGCCGACGTTGTTCGCGAGCACGTACGCGAGCAACGCGCGGCTGCCGGCGCCGCGGACGTCGATTGCCAGCATATGCGAGACATCGAACATGCCGCACGCCTTGCGCACGCGATGGTGCTCTTCGAGTTGCGAGCCGTAGTGCA
>Ga0114966_10004203_pt1 | contig 12405 bp, 8 predicted proteins | sample M_130207_XF_Meta_FD_87029 | JGI IMG/M metagenome (GOLD analysis project Ga0114966, IMG submission 87029) | Freshwater microbial communities from Lake Montjoie, Canada to study carbon cycling - M_130207_XF_MetaG | ecosystem: Environmental > Aquatic > Freshwater > Lake | place: Lake Montjoie...
CGATCTCGTGGTCGTGCTCGAGGAGATGGGGCGCGTCGTCCTGCCGGGCCCCTTCCTGTCGACCGTCGTGCTTGCGGGGCTGGCCATCGCCGAGTCCGGTTCGGCGGAGCAGAAGAAGAAGTACCTGCCGCGGATCGCGGCGGGTGAGCTCGTCGCGACGCTCGCGCTCATCGAGCCCTCGGGCCGCTGGGACGCCGAGGGCATCGCCGCCACGGCGACGCCCGACGGCGACGGCTGGAAGCTCGACGGTACGAAGCTCTTCGTGCCCGACGGCCACGTCGCCGAGTTGCTGGTGGTCGCGGCGCGCAAGCCCGGTTCGAAGGGCAACGACGGGGTGAGCCTGTTCGTCGTCGATGCGAAGGCGCCCGGCGTGAAGACGACCGCCCTCAAGACGATGGACCAGACGCGCAAGCTCGCCGAGGTGGCCCTTGCGGGGGTGAGGGTGGGCAAGGAGGCGCTGCTCGGCGCCGAGGGCGGCTCGTGGAAGGCGATCGAGCGCATCGCGGATCGAGCAAAGGTCGCACTCTGCGCCGAGATGTGCGGTGGCGCGCAGCGCGTGCTCGACATGTCGGTCGAATACGCGAAGGTGCGCGAGCAGTTCGGCAAGCCGATCGGCTCCTTCCAGGCGATCCAGCACAAGTGCGCGAACATGATGGTCCAGGTCGAGAGCGCGAAGTCCGCGACCTATTACGCCGCATGGGCGGTCGCGAATGACGTCCCCGAGGCGCCGCTCGCCGCCGCGATGGCAAAGGCCTACTGCTCCGACGCCTACCGCTACGTCGCGGGGGAGGGGATCCAGATCCACGGTGGGATCGGGTTCACCTGGGAGCATGACATGCACATCTACTTCAAGCGTGCGAAGTCCTCCGAGGTCACGTTCGGCGACGCGACCCTGAACCGCGAGATCGTCGCCCAGCACATCCTCTGATGGCCCCGGCGGACGGCTGCGGGGAGTGGGTGCGATGAGCGCCCACGAGCGCTTCGCGGTCGTCCACGGGCACTTCTACCAGCCGCCGCGGGAGAATCCCTGGCTGGAGACCGTTCCGCGCGAGGCGGGCGCGGCCCCGTTCCACGACTGGAACCAGCGGATCGACGCCGAGTGCTACGCGGCGAACGCGAACTCACGCACGCTCGATGCCACCGGGCGCATCGTGCGCATCGGCAACAACTACCGGCGGATGAGCTTCGACTTCGGTCCGACGCTCCTTTCGTGGATGGAGCGCGCCCGGCCCGACGTCCACGCGGCCGTGCTCGCCGCCGACCGTGAGAGCGCGGGGCGACTCGGCGGGCGGGGCAACGCAATCGCTCAGGCCTACAACCACCTGATCATGCCGCTCGCGAACGACCGCGACCGGCTGACCCAGGTGCGATGGGGGCTCGCCGACTTCGAGCACCGCTTCGGTCGTCCCGCCGAGGGCATGTGGCTGCCCGAGACCGCCGTCGACATCGGGAGCCTCGAGGCGCTCGCCGCTTGCGGCGTCGCCTTCACCGTCCTCGCGCCGCACCAGGCCGCGCGCGTCCGTCCGCTCGGCGGCGGCGACTGGACCGACGTGGCGGGCGCCTCGATCGACACCCGCCGGCCCTATCTGTGCCGGCTGCCCTCGGGTCGCTCGATCTCGCTCTTCTTCTATGACGCGGGCCTCGCTCGCAGCGTCGCCTTCGAAGGGGTGCTGCACAGCGGCGACGCGTTCGCCGGCCGGGTGCTGGCGGCCTTCGACGACCGGCCCGGGCCGCAACTGGTGAACCTCGCGACCGACGGCGAGTCCTACGGACATCACCATCGCTTCGGCGAGATGGCGCTCGCGGTGGCGATCGAGCGACTCTCGGAAGCGGGGGTCCGGGTGACGAACTACGCCACTCACCTCGCGGAGCATCCGCCCGCCGACGAGGTCGAGATCGTCGAGCGCACGGCGTGGAGTTGCGCACACGGCATCGAGCGCTGGCGATCGGATTGCGGCTGTCGCGCCGGCGGCGAGGAGGGATGGAACCAGCGCTGGCGGACCGGACTGCGAGCCGCCTTCGATGCGCTCGCCGGCGCGATCGACCCTTGGTTCGAAGGCGAGGCCGGGGCCCTGGTTTCCGATCCCTGGGTCCTGCGCGACGACTTCGGGCGGGTGCTTCCGGACCGCGCACGGCGAGGACTTCCCGCGCTGATCGAGGGTCACGCGAGGCGCGGCCTGAGCGATGCCGAGCGGTCCCGGGTCGCGATGCTGCTCGAGATCCAGCGTGCCCGGTTGTTCATGTACACGAGCTGCGGCTGGTTTTTCGACGAGCCGAGCGGGATCGAGAGCAGCCAGGTCCTGCGCTACGCGGCGCGCGCGATCGATCTCGCGCGACGGCTCGGCTTCGCGCCGCCGGCCGAGTTCCTCGACCTGCTCGCGACCGCGAAGAGCAACCGGCCGATGGTCGGCACCGCAGCCGACTGGTTCCGGGACGTGGTGGCCCCCGAGGCGATCCCCGCCCGTCGCCTCGCCGCCGCGGGAACGGTCGAGCGGCTCGTCGGCGTGGAGGACGGCGTGGTCGCCGATCCCCCGATCCGGATCGACATCGAGCCGTGGCTCGAGCGGGACAATCCCGCGCCGCCGGCGGAGGACGTCCCCGCCTTCTCGCGCCTCTCGCTCGGTGCGGCCGGTGTCCTGGTCGGGCTCGCGACGGTGCGCGACGCACGCACGCTGGAGAGCGCCTCGTTCACGGTCGCGTCGGCCCGTCACGGCGGCGTCGACGTGGTTTGCGCGACCGCGCCCGCCGACTCCCCGGAGTCGGCACAGCGTGCCGCGGAGCCCCTGGTCGCGGCGATCGCCGAGGCACACGACCGGGGTGCCCACGGCACCGTCGTCGCCGAGATCGTGCGCCGTCTGGGCCAGGACGTCTACGGCCTCGACGTGCTCGGCCTGGCGAGTCGCGCCGCGTTCTTTCCGGCGGTGGCGGCCGAACTCGAGCGCAGGGTGGCGGCGCGCCTCGGCGAGTTCGTGCCGCTCGCGCGCGCGATCACCCATGAGGCTGCCCAGGTCGGCCAGTCGCGACCACCGGTCGTCGACGTGGTGCTCGGTCTCGCCACGGCGGGCGAGCGTGCTCACGAGGCCGACGACCGTGTGCGCGACGGCTTGTTGCGCATCGAGGAGCGCTTGCGTCGCACCCGGGCCGCGGGAGCGGTCACGGCGGCGGACCTGCACGAGGTCGGCGAGGAGGTTCGCCGGATCTCGGAGGCGCTGCGCCTGCGGGGGGTCGCCGGGAGTGCGGCGGCGCCGGTCGTGGCACAGAACCTCCTGTGGTGGAACGTCTGGTCGCACCCCGCGATGACGCCGGCCGTGCTCGAGGTTCTCGATCTGCTGCGCGACCAACTCGGCTTCGCCACGGTTGCTCCGGAGGCGGCGGCACGGTCGGCTCCGTTCGGCGACCTCCTCGCGGCGGCCGCCGCCGGCTGGGAGAGCGCGGTTCGTCGATGACCCGCGTCGGGCCGGGTCGTCCGGGCCGACGTCGACGGAACGATGGCTTGACCGTCCGGCGCCGCTCTGGGAGAGGCATGGACGCCCCGGATCGAAGGGCGCGAACGAGTTCGTCGCGCGCCCCCGCGGCGAGGGAGACGAACACATGGGTGTCGACAAGGATCTGATCGAGTCCGTCCTCCAGGAGCGGCGCAAGTTTGACCCGCCGGCGGACTTCGCCCGCGACGCGCATGTGAAGTCCTTCGCCGAATACGAGGCGATGTACGCCGCGGCCGCGCGCGACCCGGAGGGCTTCTGGGCCGATGTGGCCCGGGAGAGTCTCGACTGGTTCCACCCCTGGTCGAAGGTGCTCGACTGGAAGCCGCCCTTCGCGCAGTGGTTCGTCGGCGGCAAGCTCAACGTCTCCCACAACTGCCTCGATCGCCACCTCGACACGTGGCGGCGCAACAAGGCGGCGATCATCTGGGAGGGCGAGCCCGGCGACACCCGCACGCTCACCTACCAGGAACTCCACCGCGAGGTCTGCAGGGCCGCCAACGTGCTCAAGGCCTATGGCGTCAAGCCGGGCGACCGCGTCGGTCTCTACATGCCGCTCATTCCCGAACTCGCGATCGCGATGCTCGCCTGCGCCCGGATCGGCGCCACGCACTCGATCGTCTTCGGCGGGTTCTCCGCCGAGGCGGTGCGTGACCGCATGAATGACGCGCAGGCGAAGCTCATCGTCACCGCCGACGGCGGCTGGCGTCGCGGCGCGATCGTCCCGCTCAAGGCGAGCGTGGACGCCGCGGTCGAGCACTGTCCCACCGTCGAGACGGTGCTCGTCGTACGCCGTACCGGCGAGAAGGTCGTCATGGTCGAGGGGCGCGACCACTGGTGGCACGAGGCGATGGACCGCGCCTCGGCCCACTGCCCGGCCGAGCACCTGGACTCGGAGCACCCGCTCTTCATCCTCTACACGAGCGGTACGACCGGGAAGCCCAAGGGGGTCGTGCACACGACCGGCGGTTACCTCACCCATGCCGCCTACTCGACGCGGCTGGTCTTCGACCTGAAGGACACCGACACCTACTGGTGCACCGCCGACATCGGCTGGGTGACCGGGCACAGCTACGTCGTCTACGGGCCGCTCGCCAACGGCGCGACGAGTCTCATGTTCGAGGGCGCGCCGAACCACCCGCAGCCCGATCGGATCTGGGACATCGTCGAGCGCTGGGGCGTGACGATTCTCTACACGGCACCGACGCTCATCCGCTCGGTCGTGAAGTGGGGCGAGCAGTGGCCGGCGAAGCACGACCTCTCGTCGCTGCGGCTGCTCGGCACCGTCGGCGAGCCGATCAATCCCGAGGCCTGGATGTGGTACCATGAGAAGATCGGGCGGGGCCGCTGTCCGATCGTCGACACCTGGTGGCAGACGGAGACCGGCGGCATCATGATCTCGCCGCTGCCCGGCGCCACGCCGACCAAGCCCGGCTCCGGCACCCTGCCGCTGCCGGGGATCTTTCCCGAGGTCGTCGACCGCGCGGGCAACGCGGTCGCACGAAACCAGGGCGGACTTCTCGTCATCCGCAAGCCGTGGCCCGGCATGCTGCGCACGATCTTCGGAGATCCCGAGCGCTACGTGAAGCAGTACTGGAGCGACATCCCCGGCAACTACTTCACCGGCGACGGTGCGCGCTGCGACGCGGACGGGTACTTCTGGGTCATGGGCCGCATCGACGACGTCGTGAACGTCGCCGGCCACCGACTGGGCACGATGGAAGTCGAGAGCGCCCTGGTCTCGCACCCCACGGTCGCCGAGGCGGCCGTCGTCGACCGGCCCGACGCTGTGAAGGGCCAGGCTCTCGCCGCCTTCGTCACGCTCGAGGGCGGGAACAAGCCGAGCGACGCCCTCAAGGCTGCCCTGCGCGAGCACGTCGCCAAGGAGATCGGGGCGTTCGCCAAGCCCGACGACATCCGCTTCACCGACGCCCTGCCCAAGACCCGCAGCGGAAAGATCATGCGGCGCCTGCTGCGCGACATCGCGGCGGGCAAGGAGAGCATCGGCGACACGACGACGATCGAGGACCTCGCCGTCCTGGCGAAGTTGCGTGAATCGGACGAGTAGGACCACGGGCATGGACGCCGGAATTTCGCTCTACGACACGCTCTCGCGCCGGGTGCGACCGCTCGCCATGCATGAGCCGGGTCACGTCCGCATGTACGTCTGCGGCGTCACGGTCTACGACCTCGCCCACATCGGGCATGCGCGATGCTACGTCGTATTCGATGCGCTCGCCCGCTTCCTGGAGTGGGGCGGCACGAAGGTCACCTACGTCCGCAACATCACCGACATCGACGACAAGATCATCGACCGCGCCAACGCCTCGGGCGTGACCGCGGTGATGCTTGGTGCGGACATGGCGACGCAGTTCCAGACCGACGTCGGCCGGCTCTGTCCGCGGATCCCCGACGTCGAGCCGCGGGCGACGGAGCACGTCGCCGAGATGATCGAACTGATCGCCGAGCTCGAGCGTCGCGGGGTCGCCTACCGCGCCGACGGCGACGTGTACTTCGACGTCGGGCGCTTCGCCTCCTACGGCAAGCTCTCGCACCGCAAGCTCGACGAGATGCTCGCCGGAGCCCGGGTGGAGGTCGCGAGCCACAAGCACCAGCCCGCCGACTTCGTGCTCTGGAAGGGCGCCAAGCCCGGAGAGCCGGTCTGGGAGAGTCCGTTCGGGCCGGGCCGGCCGGGCTGGCACATCGAGTGCTCAGCGATGAGCGTCAAGTACTTGGGGCAGCCCTTCGACCTGCACGGCGGTGGCGAGGACCTGGTGTTTCCGCACCACGAGAACGAGATCGCGCAATCCGAGGCCGCGACCGGCGTACCCTTCGCCGGACACTGGATGCATGTCGCCTTCCTGCGCATCAACGCCGAGAAGATGTCGAAGTCGCTCGGCAACTTCGTCACGATCCGCGAGGCGATGGAGCGCCACCCGGTCGAGGCGCTGCGCCTCATGCTGCTGCAGACGCACTATCGCAGTCCGCTCGAGTTCTCCGACGAGGCGGTGGTCGAGGCCCGGCGCGGGCTCGTCCGGCTCTACGAGACGCTCGACCGCGCTCTTGCCGCGGCGCCCGTGGCTTCACCCGGCGAGGACGCGAAGGTCTGCCGCGAGGAGTTCCGTACCGCTCTCGCCGAAGACTTCAATACGCCGCGCGCGATCGCGGCCCTGCACGACGCCGTCCGCGCGGCGAACCGCCTGCTGGACGCGGGACGCGGCGGCGAGGCGCGCGGTGTCGCAGACGCGCTCCGCGACACCGGATCGGTCCTGGGGCTGCTGCAGGGCGACCCGGCGGCGACGCTCGGCGCTTGGCGCGAGGCTCGCGCGGCCGAGGCCGGCCTCTCGGAGCCCGAAATCGGCCGCCTCATCGACGAACGCAACGCCGCCCGCAAGGCGCGCGACTTCGCGAGCGCCGATCGGATCCGCGACCAACTGGTGGCCGCGGGCATCGACCTGAAGGACCGGCCCGACGGTACGACCGGCTGGGCGCTGCGGCGCTAAGGAGGGATCTTCGCATGGCAGAGCCGCGAATCCGCACCGCCCTCGTCACCGGAGCCTCGGCGGGCATCGGTCGCGCGACGGCCCGCAAGCTCGCCGCCTCCGGCCTCGCCGTGTGGGCCGCGGCCCGGCGGCTCGATGCACTCGAGGAACTTGCCCGCGCGACGCCCGGCATCCGGGCCTTGCGCCTCGACGTCACCGACGACGCCTCGGTACGCGAGGCCATGGCGCGCATTTCGGAGGCGGGCGACCCGATCGACCTGCTTGTCAACAATGCGGGCTTCGGCCAGATGGGCGCCGTCGAGGACGTGACGATCGAGAAGCTTCGCTACCAGTTCGAGGTGAACGTGGTCGGTGCGATGCGCATGGCGCAGGCCGTGCTGCCCGGCATGCGCGCGCGGCGCTGCGGCGTGGTCGTGAACGTTTCGTCGCCAGCAGGCGTCGCCGCGATGCCCTTCTTCGGCGCGTACTGCGCCTCGAAGGCGGCGCTCGAGTCGCTGACCAGCGCGCTGCGCATGGAGATCGCCGACTTCGGGGTCTCGATCGTCCTGGTGCGTCCCGGTGCGATCGCCACCGAGTTCCAGGAAGTCGCGCAGGGTGCGAGCGAGGGGCTGCGCGAGCACTCGCCGTATGCCGCGGGCTACCGGGCGATCGCGCGGCTCATGGAGGAACTCGGCAAGCGGGGGTTCCCGCCCGAGCCGGTCGCCGACGCGATCGTGGGGGCGGCGCTCGCTGCCTCCCCGCCGTCGGAGGTAAATGCGCCGATCGACGCGAAGGCGACCGTGGCTCTCGTCGGGCTCGCGCCGAGCGCGCTGCGCGAGGCGGCGATGCGCTTCGCCCTGCGCCGCCTCGGCTGAGCCCGGCGCGCCCGTCCCGGTTGCCTCACATGTAGGTCGGCTGGCGCGGCCGGTCGGCGAACATCTCGTCCTTGCGGGCGATCAGGTCGTGGGCCGTGAGCGCGGCCCCGGGCGTCGCGACGCCGCCGACCTTGTGCCAGCCCTGCACGAGCTGCACCTCGCCGCCCCAGACGATGAAACCCTGGCCGTTCACGTCGGCGGCTTGCTCGCTCGCGAGAAAGACCACGAGCTGGGCCGGCCAAGCCGGGTGAAAGGCGTCGAAGCCGCTCTCGGGTGCGTCGAACATGGAGCTGTTTGGCATCGAGAGCGTCATGCGCGTGCGTGCGCGTGGCGCGATGAAGTTCGAGGTGACGCCATACTTGCCCATCTCGCGCGCGATGCTGATCGTGAGCGAGCAGATTGCGGCCTTCGCCATCGCGTAGTTGCTGTTGCCGGCCGTCCCCATGAGCCCGGCCTCCGACGCGGTGTTGACGACCCGACCCCAGGTGCTGCCGTTCTTCTTGGCGTCCTCGCGCCAGCGAACGCAGGCGTGGTGGTTCATCGCGAAGTGGCCCTTGCAGTGCACCTTCATGACGAGGTCGAATTCCTCCTCGGTCATGTTGAAGCTCATGCGGTCGCGCAGCACGCCCGCGTTGTTCACGAGCACGTCGAGGCGGCCCCACTTGTCCCAGGCCAGCGCAACGGCGCGACCCGCGCCGTCCCAGCTCGCGATGTCCTCGTAGCAGGCGACCGCGTCGCCGCCGGCCTTCCTGATGTCCTCGACGACCTGCGCCGCCGGGCTGTCGTCGCGGCCCTCGCCGTCGAGCGTCGCGCCGACGTCGTTCACCACGACCCGCGCCCCCTCCGCGGCGAGCGCGAGAGCCTCCTCGCGGCCGAGTCCTCGGCCGGCTCCTGTGACGATCGCGACTTTTCCTTCGAGCAGGGGGGCGGTCATCGGCTTCCTCCGGGTTTCGCAGGGACGGTTTGCAAAGCGGGCCGGCCAGTCAGTAGTGTCGTCCCGGCGGGGAGTCAATGCGCGATCGTGGTCCGACGGGGATCGACGATCGGGCGACGGAGGGTTCCGTCGGATCGACCGAGGTCCACCGATCCCGCGGGGGCTCCAGGTCGGCGGGGTGGGAATGCGCTCGTACCGCAAGTTCGGCAGGATGATGCGCAAGCGCTCGAACGGGGCCGGTGTTTGGACCGCGCGGATCGCATTCACCGTCGCGCTGCTGGCGTTGCCTTGGAGTGGCGTCCGGGCGCAGGCTCCTGCGGCACCTGTCGCATCGCCGACTGCGGTGGCGCCGGTCGCCATCGGCGGCACGTTGCCGCCCACCGCGGTCGCGACCGCGGTACCGACGCCGGTCGTCACCCCGACCCCGACCCCGACCCCGACCCCGACCCGGGTTCCGACGCCGGCGCCGACGCCGACGCCTACGCACACCCCGATCGTCTATCCCGAGCCGCGTGGCGCGCTCGACGCGGCCCTCCGCAACGTGGTGACGCAGGTCGGCCCCGTTGACGGGGCCGCTCTCGAAGGATCGCTGCTCACCGAACTCTACGGGCCGCGCGCATGGGCCCCTTTGTGGGTCGGGGAGAAGGACATCCGTGCGCGCGTCGCGTCGGTGACCAGGACGCTGGGAGCGGCGCGCGCGGAGGGTCTCGATCCGACCTGGTACCACGTGAAGCAGATCGAACACCTGGCCGGCGCCTCCGGGGACGAGCAACGCGCGCAACTCGACGTCCTGCTGTCCGACGCCGTGATGCACTACGCCGCCCATGTGCGGGACGGGGCGTTCCGACCTGACAAGCGCACGGGTGAGGTCTACGTGAAGCCGTCGGAACTCGACCCGACGCAGATCGCCCTCGATGCGGCGCACGCGTCCGACCCCGGGGCCTATCTCGCGTCGTTCGTGCCGACGTCCCCGATCTATGTCCGGCTGCGTGAGGAACTCGGCCGGTACCGCGACATGGAGTCCGGCAAGGGACTTCCGGCGATCGCGGACGGACCGAAACTCGCCAACGGCTCGAAGGGGCCCAGAGTGCGTGCGTTGCGTGGGCGCCTAGAGGCGACCGGGGATCTTACCACGACGGCGGGCGGCGACCCGGAGATCTTCGACGACCAGGCCCAGGCCGCGCTCGAGGGCTTCCAGAAGCGCCACGGACTGCCTGCCGACGGCGTCGTCACGTCGAAGACCCGCAGCGCGCTCAATGGCAGCGGCGCCGCGCGCGTTCGCCAGCTCGAGATCGCGCTCGAGAAGTTCCGATGGCTGCCCGAGGATCTCGGAAGCCGCCACGTGTTCGTCAATATCCCCGAGCAGCGCCTCCACCTGCGCGACGGCGGCCGCAGCGAGATCGACATGCCTGTCGTCGTCGGAAAGCCGACCTGGCAGACGCCCGAGTTCAGTTCGGAGATGGTCGAAATCGTCTTCAATCCGCCGTGGAACGTGCCGCCGAAGATCGCACGCGAGGAAGTGCTACCGCGGATCCATTCCGACGGGTCCTATCTTGCCCGCCACGATATGCGCATCCGCGGTCGTGGCCGTTCCGTTCCGCTCATCCAGCAGGCGCCGGGGCCGCGCAATCCGCTGGGCCGCGCGAAGTTCAACTTCCCGAACAGCTTCGACGTTTACCTGCACGACACACCCAACAAGGGGCCGTTCCGTGCGGTCGATCGTCGCCTGAGCCACGGCTGCGTGCGCGTCGCCGACGCGAAGGGGCTCGCGGCGACGATCCTCTCGCGCGACAGCGGAGGCGGGGCCGCGCGACAGAAGAGCGCGCTCGCGACCTACCAGACGCGGACGGTCGCGCTTGGCGACAAGCTCCCGGTCCACATCGTCTACTTCACGGCCTGGCCCAACGACGAGGGCGAGATTGTCTACCGGGGGGATGTGTACGGGCGGGACGCCCGACTCGCGGCGCGCTGGAACAGGCCGCGCAACGTCCGCAAACCTCCTCCGGTCGCGCCGCCGCCGGTCAAGAGTGCGGACGAGGAGGACCTCTCGGTATCCGTCGTCGCACCGGGCGCGGCCGCGTCCGCAACCTCCGCGGCGCCTGCGAGTACGGTCGCCGGCCGGGTCGGCGGGCCGGCTTCGCACATCGCGCCGGGGTCCGAGCCGGCCTTGCGCCCGGCTCCTGCGGCCGTCGGCGTGGCCTTGCCCGCTCCCGATCAGGGTGCCGCGCCCGGCTCCGAGGCCACAGGTGGCGGATCGGGCCTCGCGCCGGGGAAGCACTCAGCCGCCGAGGATCTCGCGCCCTGAGTCGGCTCGCGCGTCGTGGAAGGACGTCGGCACGGGCCGACCCGCGGCGCGAATTGGCACTTCGGGGGTAGAAATCGGCCCGCAAGTGGGGTACGAACACCGTCGACCCGGGGGGTTGTGGTGGGGTCGGAGAGGTTCGCCGGCCATGGGGCCAGGGGAGGGTGAATGAAGAAACCGGATCACCAGTGGGCGCCCGTGCCCGTCGTCGGTCGCCGAGCCCTGCTGAAGATCGGCGGCGGCTTTCTCGGTCTTCTGGCTCTCCCGGAACTCGCCTCGGCGGCCGTGAGGAAGGGTGCTCGCCCCGCCAAGGCGACCGCCGCTCGCGCGGCCGGAAAGCCGTCGCACGCCGCGAAGCATGCCGTCGAGCCGGCCCACGCACGCACCGTCGAGACGCGGGCACGGGTGGTGACGATTGCGGAGCCCCGCATCGAGCCGGCCGCACCGCGTGTCGTGTACGATCGCGCACCGGCCGTCATCGCGCCCCGCGGCCAGACACGCGGCGCCCGCTCGATCTCGCTCTACAACACGCACACCAGCGAGAGTGTGAACGTCGACTACTTCGTCGACGGGCGTTACGACCGCGAGAGCCTCGAGGAGATCGACCGGGTCCTGCGCGACTACCACACCGACGAGATCATCCCGATCGATCCCGCGGTCATCGAGCAGCTCCACGAGGTCCGTGCGGCGCTGGACAGCAACAGCGCCTACAACGTCTTCTCCGGCTACCGCTCGCCCGAGACCAACGCGCTTTATCGCCAGATGCGCGGCGGCGTCGCCGAGCACAGCTACCACGTGCGCGGCAAGGCGATCGACCTGAATCTCCCCGGCCGCGACCTGCGCCAGATCCGCACGGCGGCGTTGTCGATGCAGTCTGGGGGCGTGGGCTACTACCCTTGGGGCGGTTTCGTGCACATCGACAGCGGCCCGGTTCGGCGCTGGTAGAAGCCTCTCCGTGGCGGCTCGCACCGACGGGGGGATCGAGGCCGATCTCGTCCGCGTCGCCGAGGCGAAGGGGCGCCTCGCAAAACCCTTGCGTCGACTGGTCGAATGCCTCGAGCGCGAAGGCAAGACGACGGTCGTGGAGTTCTTCTGTGAGACCGAATCCGCGCTCGACGCCTCGGTCACGCCCGAGGACCTGCAGGCGGTGTTCATGCAACGCCTTGCGCTCAGCGGTCCGGTAGCCCTGCAGGCGCGCGTCGGCGCGGAGAGTCTGGATCTGCTCGACGACGTCCTCTCGCTCGCCCAGGAGATTTCGCTCGGTTTCATGGAGCCGGGCAACACGTTGCACTAGGAGAAGAGTTCTCGATCCGCACGCGTGCCGAGGTAC
>Ga0114966_10004206_pt1 | contig 12400 bp, 12 predicted proteins | sample M_130207_XF_Meta_FD_87029 | JGI IMG/M metagenome (GOLD analysis project Ga0114966, IMG submission 87029) | Freshwater microbial communities from Lake Montjoie, Canada to study carbon cycling - M_130207_XF_MetaG | ecosystem: Environmental > Aquatic > Freshwater > Lake | place: Lake Montjoie...
GAGACCGATCGCGCCGACCCGGCAATCGACCGCGCGCCCGCGCGCGGAACGCGCCGACCGCGACGACGATTCGCCGCGCGGCAATACCCGCCCGGCGCGGCGACGCTTGCCCGGGCTAGACGACCTGCTGCCGCCGGCTGCGGAAGTGCTTGCCGGAGCGGACCGCGCGATGGCGGCCGCGCCCGAAGCCGCCGCGGCACGTCCCACGGGACGGGCGGCCGATCCGCGTCGGGACCTGGTGAGCGCGCCACCACCCAAGCCGGGATTCTTCGGTGGCCCGCGCGGCACCTTCGACAGCCTGCCCGACGTCAGCCAGGGCAGCATGACGATGCTCAACACGAAGGCCGACCGATTCGCGCCCTTCGTCCGGCGGGTCGGCACGCGGGTCTTTCAGAACCTGCTCATCTTCCAGCGCCAGCACCTCGCCTTGAACGACATCATCGCCGCCCATGAAGCCGTGACGGTGCGCTGCCTCCTCGACAAGGAGGGCCGCCTGAAGGACGTAACAGTCGAAGACCGCTCCGGGAGCCTCGCCGTCGACCAGACGCTGCTCGACGCCCTGCGAGAGGCCGCGTTCGACGCGAATCCGCCGCCCTCGGCGGCAAACGCGAAAGGCGAGTTCGAGTTTCTCTTCGAATCGCGACTTTCCGCCTCGATAGGTGATGGACCCAGCGGCCCGCAGGTCCGCATGATCGAGAGCCGCCTCCGCGTCGGCCTTCTGTGAGCGAAGCGTCGGGAGCCCGCTGGGTGAGCATCCCGCGACGCGGGCGCGGCGGCTCAGTCCGACTCGCCGTCCGTCCCCGTTCCGGGGCGCCAGCGCAGGACGGGCTTGCGCGCTGCCCGGGTCTCGTCGAGGCGCCTCACCCGCGTGCGGTACGGAGCCCCCGTCAGCCGCTCGGGATCGCTTGCCGCCTCGGCGACGATCGTCTGCATCACGGCGACGAAGGCGTCGAGCGTCTCCCGGCTCTCGGTCTCCGTGGGCTCGATCATGAGGGCTCCCGCGACGACCAGGGGAAAGTAGATCGTCGGCGAGTGGAAGCCGAAGTCGAGCAGGCGCTTGGCGATGTCGAGCGTCTTTACCCCGGTTCCGGCAAAGGCCTGGTCGGTGAACACGCACTCGTGGAGACAAGGCTGGTCTTGTGCGATCGCGAGAGTGCCACGCAGCCGCTCGCGCAGGTAGTTGGCGTTCAGGACCGCGCGCTCGCTCATCCGGGTGATCCCGTCTCCGCCGAGCGCGCTCATGTAGGTGAAGGCGCGCACCAGCATGCCGAAGTTGCCCTGAAACGTGCGCACGCGGCCGATCGAGTGGGGCTGGTCCTCGGAGAGCTCGAAACCACCCTCGGCCCGATGGACCCGCGGGACCGGGAGGTAGGGCTCGAGAATCTTCTTCACGCAGACCGGACCCGCGCCCGGACCGCCTCCACCGTGCGGCGTCGAGAAGGTCTTGTGCAGGTTGATGTGCAGGACGTCGGCACCGATGTCCCCCGGACGCGAGATCCCGCAGAGGGCATTCATGTTCGCGCCGTCGATGTAGACGAGCCCACCCTTTTCGTGCACCGCCTTCGCGATCGCTCCGATCTCCGGCTCGAAGAGTCCGAGCGTGTTCGGATTCGTGATCATGATCGCCGCCACGTCGTCGTCGACCTGCGGCGCCACGTCGCCTAGGTGCACGAGCCCGTCCGAACCGACCGGAATCTCGACCACGTCGTAACCGCACAAGGCCGACGTGGCGGGATTCGTCCCGTGCGCGCTCGCCGGGATGAGTACCTTGCGCCGCGCCCGACCCGCTCGCACGTGGTGGGCGCGGATCATCTTGATGCCGACGAACTCGCCCTGCGCGCCCGCGGCGGGGGTGAGCGTCACCGCGTCCATGCCGCTCACCTCAGCGAGCATCGCCTCGAGTTCCACGCACAACGCGAGCGCGCCCTGCACGAGCGGGGCCGGCCACATCGGGTGGATCCCCGCGAAGCCCGGGAGGCGCGCCGCCCATTCGTTCACGATCGGGTTGTACTTCATCGTGCACGACCCGAGCGGATAGAAGTTCGTCGCGATCGAGAAGTTCCACTGCGAGAGCCGCGTGTAGTGGCGGACGACGTCGAGTTCAGAGAGCTCGGGCAGCATCTCGGTACCGGGCCGGCAGAGCTCCGGCTCCAGGTCGGACAAAGTTATTTCGGGGGGTACATCGTCGCCGGGCAGTGACGCCCCGCGCCGGCCGGGCGCACTCCCCTCAAAGATGAGACGTTCGTCGGTCATGCGCGCCCCGCGTTCGCCGCACTCCACTCGGAGGCCAGCCGGTCCACGTCGGTGCGACGGTGCGCGTCGGTCGCACAGAGCAGGATCGCGTCTCCGAGTTCCGGGTACCAGCGCCCGAGAGGCAGCCCGGCGACGATCCCGCGACGCAGCAGTTTCTCCCACCGCTCGGCCGCACCTGGACCGCGCAGCACGGATTCGTTGAAGGTCGGCCCGGAAAACACCTCCGAGAGGCCCGACTCGCGCATCTTGCCGACCGCGTAGCGAAGCTTGCGGGCGTTGATGCGGGCGAGATCCTGCAGGCCGCGCGGACCGAGGAGCGAGACGCAGATGGTGAAGGCCAGGGCGCAGAGGCTGTGGTTCGTGCAGATGTTCGAGGTCGCCTTCTCGCGACGGATGTGCTGCTCGCGCGTCGAGAGCGTGAGGCAGAACGCCCGTCGCCCCTCCATGTCCACCGTCTCGCCGACCAGGCGGCCCGGCATCGCGCGCAGGAACTTCTCGCGCGTGCCAAAGAGTCCGACCCCCGGCCCCCCCCAGGCGACCGGCAGGCCCAGTCCCTGCCCCTCGGCGACCGCGATGTCGGCACCGAGTGCACCGGGCGGCGTGAGCCACCCGAGTGCGAGGGGTTCAAGCGTCACCGAGACGAGAAGCGCACCGCGCGCGCGCGCCCAGGAAGACGCCACGCGGAGATCCTCGACCACCCCGAAGAAGTTCGGGTGGCCAGCGACGATGCAGGCCGGTATCCCCTCCTCCTGCAGGCTCACGAGGTCGAGGCGGCCGTCGGCGCCGAAGGGGATTTCGCGCAGGACCACGCCTTCGAGATCGCTCGCGTAGGTCGCGATCGTCTGCCGCACCGCCGGGTGGAGCGATCGCGCCAGGTAAACGGTCCTGCGCTCTTCGCGCGCGCCGAGGCGAAGCGCCATGAGTACCGCCTCGGCGGCCGCCGACGCGCCGTCGTACATGCTCGCGTTCGCGATCTCGGTGCCGAGCAGGATCGCGCTCACCGTCTGAAACTCGAAGATCGCCTGAAGCGTCCCCTGGCTCACCTCCGGCTGGTAGGGCGTGTAGGCGGTCGCGAATTCGGAGCGGGAGGCCAGCGCATCGACCGCAGCCGGCACGAAGTGCTGGTAAGCGCCGGCCCCGACGAACGACAGGGTCTCGGCCCGGTTGCGGCTCGCGATCGCAGCGACACGCGCCCGCAGGTCCGGTTCGCAGAGCCCAGGAGCGATGTCGAGCGGCCGATTCAGTCGGAGATCGGCCGGGATGTGCTCGAAGAGATCCGCGGTGCGCGAGAGACCCATCGCGGCGAGCATCTCGGCGAGGTCGGCCTCGGTATGCGGAGTGAAGTCCATTCGCCCGACTCGATTGCGACCGACGCTAGCAACCTCCGACGGGCCGTCAAGCCCGCGTGGCGAGCTGCGGCCTCAACTCCCGACGGACTCCTCGAGGTAGGCACGGTACTCGCTCGCCGTCATCAGGTCGGCGCCGTCGAGCGCACCGGCGAGCTTGATCTTCACCATCCAGCCGTCGCCGTAAGGATCCTCGTTGAGCAACTCCGGACTGTCGGGCAGACCGTCGTTCACCTCGGCGACCTCGCCCCCGATCGGGGCGAAGACGTCGGAGACCGCCTTGGTCGATTCCACGACGCCGAAGGCCTCGGCCTTCTCGACCTTGTCGCCGACCGCCGGCAGTTCCACGAACACGACGTCGCCGAGTTCATGCTGGGCATGGTCGGTGATGCCGACCGTGGCGACGTCGCCCTCGATCGAGACCCACTCGTGATCTCGCGTGTATTTCAGCTCTTCGGGAAATTCCATGACAGTATCGTCCTCGTTCTCAGCGATGGGCGGCCCGGGGTCGGCGATAGAAGGGGAGCGCCACCTTCTCGGCCTTGAGCCGGCGCCCGCGAACTTCGACGGACAGCGCAGCGTCTACCGCTTCCCGCTGAACAAGCGCAAGGGCGATCGAGGAGCCGAGTGTGGGCGATTTCGTCCCGCTCGTCACCACGCCCACCGGTTCATCCCCGGCAAACACCGGGTGCTCCGCCCGGGCGATCCCCGCGTCGAGCAGGCGCAAGCCGACGAGACGGCGTGACGACCCGGCCGCCTGCTCCCGGGCGAGCGCGTCGCGCCCGCAAAACGGCCCCTTGTCGAGCTTGACCGCCCAAGCGAGCCCGGCTTCGAGCGGCGAGATGTCGCGCCCGAGTTCGTGTCCGTAGAGCGGGAGCGCCGCCTCGAGACGCAGAGTGTCCCTCGCACCGAGACCGATCGGCTCCAAGCCGAGTGGCCCGCCGGCGTCGAGAAGGGCACGCCAGAGTCCGGACGAGTGCTCGACCGGCACGAAGAGCTCGAAGCCGTCCTCGCCGGTGTACCCGGTGCGCGCCGCGATGCAGTCGATCCCGGCGACCTTGGCCGGCACGACGGAGAAGCGCGGCAACTCCGCGAGTTCCGCGCCACCGAGTCGGCCGATGATCTGCGACGCTGCGGGCCCCTGGAGCGCGAGCAGTCCAGTCGCCGCCGACAGGTCGCGCACCTCCACCCCCGCGCGCCCGCGCGCCCGACCGGAGATCCAGTCGGAGCAGGTCTCCGCGTTCGAGGCATTCACGCAGAACATCCAGCGCTCCGGGCCGAGGCGGTAGAGGATGGTGTCGTCGATCGTGCCGCCGCTCTCGTCGCACCAGGGCGAGTAAATTGCGCGGCCGACGTCGAGGCGCGAGGCGTCGTTCGTCGCCACTTCCTGGCAGAGCGCGAGCGCACCCGGGCCCGACACCTCGATCTCGCCCATGTGCGACACGTCGAACAGGCCGGCGCGCTCACGGACCGCTGCATGCTCCGCGAGAACACCCCGGTACTGGACCGGCATCTCCCAGCCGCCGAATTCGACGAAGCGCGCGCCCGCCGCACGATGCAGATCGAAGAGAGCGGTGCGCCGCATCAGCCGACTCGCCGCGCCGCGGCATCGGCGGTGTTGGACATGAGCATCGCTATGGTCATCGGCCCGACCCCGCCGGGCACCGGCGTGATCCATCCTGCGCGCGCGCAGGCCGCCTCGAACTCGACGTCGCCGACGAGTCCGTTCTCGGTGCGGTTCGTGCCGACGTCGATCACGACCGCACCTGGCTTGATCCACGCCCCGTGCACGGCCCCCGGCTTGCCCGCCGCGGCGACGACGATGTCGGCACGGCCGACCTCCTCGCCTAGGTCGCGTGTGCGCGTGTGGCAGATCGTGACGGTGGCGTGGCGTTCGAGCAGCATCAGGGCGACCGGCTTGCCCACGAGCAGGCTGCGGCCGACGATCACCGCCCGCATCCCCTTGGGGTCGACTCCGCTCTCGTCGATCAGGCGCAACACCCCGCTCGGCGTGCACGGGCGCAGCCCGGGCGAACCGGCCATGAGGCGGCCCTGGCTCGTCGGGTGCAGCCCGTCGACGTCCTTGGCCGGGTCGAGCCGTTCGATGACCGCGTTCGCGTCGAGGCCTTCGGGAAGCGGCAACTGGACGAGGATGCCATGCACGTCGTCGCGGTGGTTGAGTTCGTCGACCACGGCGAGAAGTTCCGCCTGCGTCGTCGTCGCGGAAAGGCGGTGGCCGAAGGACGCCATGCCGATCGCGTGACAGGTCTTTTCCTTGCTGCCGACGTAGATCGCCGAGGCCGGGTCGTCGCCCACGAGCACGGTCGCGAGTCCCGGTGCGACGCCGCGCGCCTTCAACTTCTCGACGCGGAGGCGGACTTCCTCACGGACCCGGGCCGCGACCGCCTTGCCGTCGATGACCGTCGCCCGACCACCCTGCCCCAGCGTCATGGCCCGACGTCGTACAGTCGGTCACCCGCCGTGTCCAGCCGCGGTGGGGCAACCCGCGGCGGTCGACCGGGCTGCGTCGGGCCGTGCGCATCGGGGTACCGCGCGAGATCAAGCCCGAGGAGAAGCGCGTCGCGATCACGCCGGCGGGTGCCAAGGCGCTGATGGTCCACCCCGCGCACCCCGGGACTCGGAGCGGGCCGGGCCCGGGCGGGAGCGCTGCGCGCCGGGATCCCCTCACCGCTTCAGATCGGCCGCAGACCCAGTTCGCGCAACTGGCCGGGGGCCGGCGGCGACGGCGCGTCGCTCATCGGGTCGGCCGCCCGCTGGGTCTTGGGGAAGGCGATCACGTCGCGGATCGAGGTTTCGCCGAGCCAGAGCATGCACAGGCGATCGAGTCCGAGAGCGAGGCCGCCGTGCGGCGGCGCGCCGTAGGAGAGCGCGTCGAGGAGGAACCCGAACTGCTCGCGCTGCTGATCCGCGTCGATGCCGAGCGCACGAAATACGCGCGCCTGAACCTCCGGGCGATGGATGCGGATCGACCCGCCGCCGAGTTCGGTTCCGTTCAGGACGACGTCGTAGGCGAGCGCCCGCACCGACTCGGGGTCGCTCTCGAGCTTGTCGAGATCCTCGTCGGAAGGTGCGGTGAAGGGATGGTGGACCGAGACGAGGCGCTTCGCCTCGACATTCTCCTCGAACAGCGGGAAGTCGGTCACCCAGAGGTAGTTCCACTGGTTCTCGGGGATCTTGCCGAGGATATTCGCGAGGCGCAGGCGCAACTGGCCGAGCACCGACTGCGCATGCTTGCGCGGGCCGGCGACCAGGAAGAGCACGCCCCCCGTGCGAAGGCCCGTGCGTTCGGCGATCCGTGCACGTTCACCCTCGTCGAAGAACTTCGCGAGCGGCGACTGCCAGCCATCCTCGTTCGCGCGGATCCAGGCGAGGCCGCCCGCGCCGAGCGTCTGCACCCAGGCCACGAGTTCGTCGAGTTCGCGGCGCGAGAGCCGCGCGCCGTCGTCGGCGACGATGCCCGACACGATTCCACCGCGCGCGACCACCTCGGCGAGGATCCGGGCCTTGCTCTCGCGCATCAGGTCGGAGAGCTCGACGAGTTCGAGGCCGAAACGCGTGTCGGGGCGGTCGGTGCCGAAGCGGGTCGTCGCCTCATGGTAGGTCATCCGCGGAAAGGGCGTGCCCGGCACCGGTGCGCCAATTGCCTCGGCTCCGGCGACGAGCAGTCCCTCGGTGAGCCGCAGCACATCCTCCTGTCCGACGAAGGACATCTCGATGTCGATCTGCGTGAACTCCGGCTGGCGATCGGCGCGCAGATCCTCGTCCCGGAAACAGCGCACGATCTGGTAGTAGCGATCGAGTCCGGCGACCATCAGGATCTGCTTGAAGATCTGCGGCGACTGCGGAAGGGCGTAGACCGAGCCCGGGTTGACCCGGCTCGGCACCAGGTAGTCCCGCGCCCCCTCGGGCGTGGAGCGCGTCAGAATGGGCGTTTCTACGTCGACGAAACCCTGCGCGTCGAGACAGCGCCGCACCGCCGCGGTCGCCTTGTGCCGGGCGACCAGGTTGTGGGTCAGGCGCGGACGGCGCAGGTCGAGGTAGCGGTGCTTCAGGCGCACGCTCTCGTTCGTGTGATCCTCGTCGTCGAGAGAGAACGGCAGCACCCGTGAAGAGCCCAGAACCCGGAGTTCGGCGACGCGCAATTCGACCTGCCCGGTCGGCAGGTCCGGATTCACGGTTTCGGCGGGTCGGGCGGCGATCGTTCCCCGCACCGCGATCACGTACTCCGTGCGCAACCCGTGCGCGCGGCGATGGGCCTCGGGGCTGTCGTCGGGGTCGAAGACGAGTTGCAGCACTCCGGTGCGGTCGCGCAGGTCGATGAAGACGATGCCGCCATGGTCGCGCCGGGTACCGACCCAGCCCATGGCCGTGACCGTGCGGCCAACGTCCGCGCTGCGCGGCACGCCGCAGGTGAGATCCCGGCGCCAGTCCCCCAGCGGCTCGGTCGCGATGGTGGTGGTCTCCTCGGTCGTCATCGTCTCACTCCCACGGCGTCGAGAAGGGCCTTGCCCTCCAGGTCGATGTCCACCGCCAGCCGCTCGTCCTGCTTGGCGTGCATGTCGCGCAGGGTCGCTCGCCGGGCCTGCAATTCCTCGTCGCCGAGCAGCAGCACGCGCGCTGCACCGAGGCGATCGGCCCGGCGCATCTGGCTCTTCACGCTGCGCCCACCGCCGAGTTCCACCCGCAACCCCGCGTCGCGCAGTCGCCGGGCGAGTCGCAGCGCGTCGGGTTCAGAGGCCGCACCGATGGGTGCGACGAAGACGTCGGGAGCAGCGAGGCCGGCGAGCCTCGACTCGATCGCCGGGTCGGCCGCCTGCAAGGCGATCGCCAGCCGCTCGACGCCGAAGGCGAAGCCGATGCCGGAGAGTTGCGGGCCACCGATCTGGGCGAGGAGCCCGTCGTAGCGCCCGCCGGCACCGATCGCGCCCTGTGCGCCCAGCCCCTCGGCCGTCACCTCGAAGGTCGTGCGGACGTAGTAGTCCAGCCCGCGCACCAGACGGCGGTCGAGTTCCCAGGCGACCCCCTGCGCCTCGAGAAGCGAGCGCACCGTCGAGAAGTGCTGACCGCAGGGCTCGCAGAGCCGGTCGACGAGCGCCGGGGCGTCGGCGGTCGACGCGCGGCAGCCAGCCTCCTTGCAGTCGAGGATGCGCAGCGGGTTCTTGTCGAGCCGGCGTCGGCAATTCTCGCAGAGGTGCGCCGAGCGGCTCTCGCCGAAGGCGCGCAGCTCGTCGCGATAGGCCGGTCGGCAGGCCTCGTCGCCGAGCGAACCGACGAGCAGCCGTGGAGTCGGGACCCCGATCGCCTCGAGCACATCCACCAGACACGTGAGCAACTCCGCGTCGGCGAGGGGATCCTCGCGCCCGACGAGTTCAGCGCCGATCTGGTGGAACTGCCGAAGCCGGCCCTTCTGCGGTCGCTCGTGACGGAACATCGGGCCGACGTAGTAGAGCCGGGAAACCTGGTCGCGCTGGTCGAGGTGGTGCTCGACGAAGGCGCGTGCGAGCGGCGCCGTCCCCTCCGGCCGCAGCGTCAGCAGCGTCCCGTCGCGGTCGGGAAAGGTGTACATCTCCTTCTCGACGATGTCGGTCGTCTCCCCGATGGAGCGCGCAAAGAGTTCCGTGCGCTCGACGATCGGCAGCCGGATCTCGTCGAAGCCGTAGCGTTCTAGGACCGAGGACGCGATGCGCTCGATCCGGGTGAGCAGACGGGCCGCCTCGGGCAGCGCGTCGTGAAAGCCTCTCACCGCCGGAATCGACATCGCCGGCGGAGATACCATGCGACCGGGGATCGGCAATTGGACGCTACGTCCGGTGCGCCCGGCGTCAGCCCCGTCCCCGACCCGCCGAAGCACCCGGGAAGGAGGACTGCAAGTGCTTGAGCTGAGCGTACTGCGTCAAGTCGTACTGGAGCGGCGTGATCGTGAGGTAACCGGCGCGAAGCGCCATCAGGTCTGTGTCGGGATCGTCCTCGGCGGCTCGGCCGCTCGCCGCACCGAGCCAGAAGTAGTCGCGTCCGCGCGGGTCGGTGCGGCGCTCGTAGGCGTCGGTCCACGGCGCGGTGCTCTGCGGCACGACACGCACGCCGCGCGGCTCGCCACGATCGAGTCGTGGGATGTTCACGTTGAGCACCATTCCGGGGCTGATGCCGAGAGCGATCGCGCGCTCGACGATGTCGCGCGCATGGACGGCCGCGCCGGCGAAGTCGAATCCCCCACCCTCTTCGAGCGAGAACGCAATCGAGGGGATGCCGATGAACGCGGCCTCGACCGCGGCGGCCACCGTGCCCGAGTAGACGACGTCGACACCGAGGTTCGATCCGGCGTTGATCCCGGAGACGACCAGGTCGGGGCGCGCTTCGCACAGTTCGCGCACGCCGAGTTTCACGCAGTCGGCCGGGCTCCCGTCGACCCCCCACCCGAAGGGCCGGGCGCCGATCGAGATGCGCTCGGTGATGAGGGGGGTCATGAACGTGATCGCGTGGGCCGCACCACTCTGGCCCGACATCGGCGCCACGACGTCGATCGCGGCGATCGAGGAGAGGCCCTCGGCGAGGGCGGCGATGCCGGGCGCCAGGATGCCGTCGTCGTTGGACACGAGAATCCTCATAGAAGCGGTCCCTAGCGTTCGAGGGCCGCGTCCGCGATAGGACATGCGTGGCCGCGGAGGAGGCATCATCGATGGAGGCCGACGAGCGGATACCCATCTTGAATGGACACGCCTGGACGCTCGGACTCGACGTGCCGGCCGACGCGATCCTGCCACGGACGACCGTTGCGGCAGGCGGGCCGGCCCCGGGCCTGTTCTCCAGCGTCGACCCCGGGCTCGCCGCCCGCCTGCGCCCAGGCGATTTCCTGGTCGGCGGCGATCGCTTCGGGCGGGGCGCGATCGACGACGGACCGATCCGCGCGATCCTCGCCGCCGGCATCGCGGCGGTGATCGCGCACTCGTTCGATCCGGACTTCGAGTCGTGGGCCTTGGACGCGGGCCTTCCGCCCCTGCAACTGAACGAGGCCCTGGTGATCCACACCGGTGCGCGGCTGCGCGTCGATCTCGAGGGAGCCCGCGTCGTGAACATGAGTTCGGGCGACCGCTTCCCGATCCGCAACCTCGGCGAGGAACGGCTCGCCCGACTTCGGCGCCGCCATGCTCGAGGCTGAGGTCAAACTCGAACTCGCCGACGCCGCGGCCGAACGCCTGCGGCGACGACTCGACGAACTCGGCGCCGCACCCGGGCCGGAACGCCGACAGACCGACGTCTACCTGGCGCACCCGACCCGGGACTTCGCGACGACCGACGAGGCGCTGCGCCTGCGGCGGGACGGTGCCGAGTTGCGGGTCACCTACAAGGGCCCGAAGCTCGATCCGCCCCGCAAGACCCGCGAGGAGATCGAGTTCGCACTCGACACCGACGAACCCACCGCTCGCCTGCTCTTCGAGCGGCTCGGCTTCCGCACCGTCGCGACCGTCGCCAAGCGGCGGGTCGAGTACCGGCTCCCGGGGCCGCCACCGATCGTCGTGAGCCTCGACGAGGTCGAGGGGCTCGGCCGCTTCTGCGAGGTCGAGACCGCCGCGAGCGACGTCGCGACCGGGCGGCGGGTCCTCGAAGCGGCCCTGCGACTGCTTGGCCTCGAGGACGCCGAGCCGATCGCGACGAGCTACCTCGAACTGCTCTTGCACCGCGCCTGATTCGTCCGGCACAGGCTGCTTTTCAGCGCAGGCGCCGCGTCATCTCGATCGCTGGCTGTCCGCGCGGGTAGAAAATCGGCGCTGCGTCGCGCGGCCGATAACCTGCCTTCTCGAAGAAGCGCTGCGCCCCGTGGTTCTCGCGCGCCGTATGCAACCGGACCTCGCGCGCGTTCCAGGCCCGCGCCACCAGTTCCGCGCGGTCGAGGAGCGATCGACCTAGACCACCGCCGCGAAACGCCGGCTCGACCACGATGGCGACGAGTTCGACGAAGCGCGGCGCGAGCAGCCCGAGGAAACGGTGCGGGGCCACGATGGCGAATCCACGGGAGCTTCGTGCGTCCTCCGCGACCAGGCTTACGACGCCGTAGGCGTCGAGCCAGCGGTCGATGATGTCGCCGTAGTCGCCGAAGCCGACGAAGCTCTGCTGCGCCGAGCGCACCATGAACGCCCGGTCGCGGTCGCCGCCACGCCGCAGGGAAATCGGCCGATCGAGCCCGGGAGAGGCCACGCCCGAGGATCGTCGGCCGGAGCCGCGAGCGCAAGGCCGTCGGCTTGCGCCGAACGCCGGCGCCCGCCAAAGTCCGCGACCGTGGACGATCCCACCTCCGCATCCGGCGCCAGCGTGCGGATCGATCGCTGGCTGCTCGCAGCCCGGGTCTTCAAGACCCGGCCGCTCGCGCAACAGGCTTGCGAAGGCGGCAAAGTCTCGGTGAACGGCACCCGCGCGAGCGCGCATAAGGCGGTACGGCCGGGCGACCGGGTCTCCGTGCGCAGCGAGCACGGCCCGCGCGAATTCGAGATCCTCGCACTCGGGGAGAAGCGATTGCCCTTCAGCGAGGCCGCTCTCCTCTACGTCGATCACAGCCCGCCTCCCGAGCCGTCCCCGGGACTCTCCGGTGCGGCGGGGCCGCCCGCGACGCGCGGTGGGCGACCGAGCAAGCAGGACAGACGCGCGATCGCGCGACTGCGCGGGCGATGAGGTCGGACGCCCGTCGCCGGTTTGGCATCGACCTGCCGACCGGCTAGGACCCAGCGATGGAGCCGACCGGGCTCCGGAAGGAGAGCCCATGAGCGGCCATGACGACGACGAAGTCC
>Ga0114966_10004207_pt1 | contig 12398 bp, 12 predicted proteins | sample M_130207_XF_Meta_FD_87029 | JGI IMG/M metagenome (GOLD analysis project Ga0114966, IMG submission 87029) | Freshwater microbial communities from Lake Montjoie, Canada to study carbon cycling - M_130207_XF_MetaG | ecosystem: Environmental > Aquatic > Freshwater > Lake | place: Lake Montjoie...
GAGGTGATGTCCCATTGCTCAAAAAGCACCTCCGGCACTTCGGTGAGGAATCGCGATGGGCGCTGAAAGACTTCGCCGTAGCCCGCACCCAAGCGCATCTCGGGATAGGTGACATAGAGTTCATCCATGCAGCGGGTGATGCCGACATAGAAAAGCCGACGTTCCTCCTCGATGGCGGCAGGCTCTTCAAGGCTTCGACTACTGGGGAACATTCCGTCCGCAAGCCAGATCAAAAAGACCACCTTCCACTCCAATCCCTTGGCTTGGTGCAAGGTCGAGAGGGTGACTTTCTCCTGCTCCCCTGCACCATGAAAGGCTTCAGAAGTCTCTAGGCCGCTGAGTAAGGAAAGCTGAGAGAGAAATTCCTCGGTCGACTCAAACTGCTGGGCAAAATTCTGTAGCGTTTCGAGATCCTGTCGCCGTGCTTCGAAGTTGGCGAAGTTCTCTTTCATGAAATCATCGTAAACCGCAAAAAGCACACACCCGATCATGTTCGAGGGCTTGAGTGGAGCGCCCTCGGGAACGAGATCGCAGAGCGTGCAGACGAGTTGATCCCACGCTTTTTGTGATTTTGCAGGAACTTTGAATCCACGAAGGGCGGAGAAATTGGTGGTTCCAGCGAGGGCGTCGGAGGTTCGCTGCCAGAGGCTCTCGGCGGTTTTTCCGCCGATGCCGGGGAGGAGTCGCGCCATGCGTTTGAACGCGGTTTCATCGCGGGGATTGATCGTGAGCTTGAGGAAAGCGGCGACGTCTTTGATGTGGGCCTGCTCGAAGAAACGCAATCCGCTTGTGATGGAAAATGGGATTCCGCGTTTGGTGAACTCCAACTGCACTTCCATCGAGTGGTAATGGGCGCGATAGAGCACCGCCATCTCCTCGAGCGCGATCCCCTCATCGATAAGTTCCATCACACGCTGCGCCACAAAGGCCGCCTGCTGGGTATTCGTAGGGAGCGCAACCAAGGCCGGCTTCACTGGGTGCGACTTCCTCACAGGGGCGAGATTTTTAGGGAATTGCTTCTCGTTGCCGAGAATCGACGCGTTGGCGAGGTTCAGAACCTCGGGAACGCTGCGGTAATTCGTCTCGATCTTATAAACTTTCGCAGCCGGATGCGTCTCAGGAAAGCGGAGGATATTTTCAAAATTCGCTCCCCTCCATGAGTAGATGCTTTGGGCATCGTCACCGACAACCATCACATTCCCGTGACGCGAGGCAAGGCAATCGACGAGGCCACTCTGGAGGAGATTTGTATCTTGGTATTCATCGACAAGGATGTGGCAAAACTGTTCCTGATAGCGGGCGGCAATATCAGGATTAGTGAGAAAAAGCTCGAGGGTTTTGGAAAGCAAGTCGTCGAAGTCCATCGAGTTTGCCTCTTTTTTGCGGGCTTCGTATTGGCCTTGAACTCGTTCGATATCGGCAGCGAGCGGGATGAAGTAGCGGTATTTCTCGGCCAGAACCTTCGAGATCGGGGAGCCTGTGTTGATGGAATAACTAAAGATGTCGGAGAGAACGCCAGCCTTGGGAAACCGCTTGTTCGTCGTCACAACCCCATCCTTAGCGAGCACGGCGGCGATCATGTCCTCTGAATCTTCGCGATCCATGATCGAAAATGCCTCGCGGAATCCGACCCCCTCGGGGTGGCGGCGCAAGATGCGGTTGCCGATGGAGTGGAAGGTCCCATTCCAGATCCCGTCACCCGCACCCGGTAGAAGATCTCGGACACGCTCGATCATTTCCTTGGCCGCTTTGTTCGTGAAAGTGAGAAGCAGTATCGAACTCGGTGGAACTCCCTGCTCGAGCAACCAAGCCACGCGGTAAGTGAGCGTGCGAGTTTTTCCGCTGCCCGCACCCGCTATCACCAGCGAGGCACCCGGTGGAGATTGGACCGCTGCGAGCTGTTGCTCATTGAGAGCGGCAGCAAAATCAATGCGGCCTGTCGTCGCCGTCGTGTGCAGTGTGTAGGAACGGGCCACGTGTATTATTCCGAAGGCAACCTCATGGACTTCATTTGAGAGTTGGAGAGACCCAGTCCGTAGGCAAGGAGGCGCGTGGATTCCTCGGCGATGCGCACCTTATTCGAGCCGAGTATAACCGCAATCACGTCGCGACCTTTGTAGGTTCCGCTCGAGATCAAGCAGTGCCCGGCAAGGTCGGTGTAGCCGGTTTTCATTCCATTGCAGAACGAGTAGGTGCGCAGAACGCGGTTGGTATTGCGAAGCGAAACGACCTTGCCTGTCGAATAGCGGAAATCGCAGTTTCGTGTTTTCATGATTTCACGGAGTGTTGGGTTGCGGTAGGCGGCACGCGCCACTCGCGCCATGTCGCGGGCCGTCGAATACTGGCCGATTGCAGGAAGTCCATTGGGGTTTTTGAAATTCGACGAGGTGCCACCCAGTTCCTTCATTCGACGGGTCATTCGCTCGGCAAAGGAACTGACGTCCCCAGCATTGTCGCGAGCGAGCACGCGGGCGACATCATTCGCGCTTTTGACAAGGAGGGCGTTGAGGAGCTGGATGCGCGTGTAGCTCTGTCCTGGCTTGAGGTATAGCTTTGTGGGATCGCAATTCGTATCCACCTCGGCGACTTTGACTTTTTCCGTGAGGTTGCCCGCTTCAGCAACAATCAACGCGGTGAGGAGTTTCTGTGTGCTCGCTACCGGGCGTTGGGAATCGTCATTTTTTTTGTAAAGAACCTTGCCGGAATTCGCATCCAGGAGGATGGCCGACTTTGCGCTGATCTCAGGTGGACCGGCGGCATGAAGGCTCGAAATAGCCAGCAAGGCGAGTAGGGAAAGAAACGGGCGAAAAATCATGCGCGGAAAGATTAAGGTTTGGGTGATGTAGTTTTAAATACTTTTTCCATCACGTCGTCATTCTCAAGACCAAGTTCTCGGGCTTTGAAATAATGGCGACGGGCAAGTTCGATGGCGGGAGGATTTTCCTGAAGGTAAAAAACAGCGAGATTGTAGTGAGCGTCGGTATAGGAGGGATCGAGCTCTACAGCTCGGCGAAGCTCGGTTTGTGCCCCGTCGATCCACCCACGGCGGCCGATGACGACACCAAGGAAGTTTCGTGTGCGGGCGTTTTTGGGATCGTAGAGCGCTGCTTGCGAGAGTGCCGCGAGGGCGGCGTCAGAACGATCCTCGTCCATATACATCATGCCCAGCGCCAACCAAGCGGGCGCGGTTTCAAGGCGGAGGGAGATGGCTTTTTTGAGCGTCTCCTCGGCCTTGGCTTTGTTGCCAAGAGCGGATTCCACCATGCCCAGATTGACTAGGCCCATGAGATTCGAGGCATCCAGCTTCAAAACGCGTTCATAGGCTTTGCGCGCGACGGCGTAGTCTTTTCGTGCGTAGGCGGCGTTACCTTCCTCAACGGCATCAGAAAGGGCTTGCGGAACAAAATCCTTGGGCGGCGGAGCAGCGTGAAGGGGCGCGCTCTTTACGCAAATCACGAGCAAGGAAAGCCCGAGCACACGTCGGAAGCAACCCAAGATCATTGCTCAGATAACTCTTTGGAACGGCGGTCGGCAGCCATCACGGCTTCAATGAATGCGGCGCGGACACCCCGGTTCTCCAGCTCAAGGAGTGCGGCAGCCGTTGTCCCGCCAGGACTCGTCACCATCTCACGCAGAATCGAGGGATGCTCGGCGGTTTCTTTTGCGAGTTCGGCCGCGCCGAGGATGGTTTGGACAGCGAGGGCCTGAGCGAGTTTGCGGGGGAGTCCGCAGGCGACGCCACCGTCCGCGAGGGCCTCCATCACGAGAAAAACATACGCAGGTCCGCTGCCACTCAGTCCGGTAACAGCATCCAGATTTTTTTCAGCTACAGGATAAACCTCGCCGATACTCGAAAAAATCGCTGTGGCGTTCTCCTGATCCTGAGTCGTCACATTGGAGTCACAGGCGAAAGCCGTAGCGGATCGGCCCACCATGGCGGCGGTATTTGGCATGGCGCGGATCACGCGGCAACCGGGAGCCATCTCGCGCAGGGTGTCGATGCTCAGGCCGGCAGCGATGGAGATCAGAAGTTTGCTGGAAAGATGGCCCTCGGTTTGTGCGAGAGCCTTGGCGGCATCTTGTGGCTTCACGCACAGGATCACAACCGGTGCGGCGGCGACGGCATCGGCATTGGATGTGAGGATTTGGACGGCTGTCGCATCACTCAAACTCTTCAGGAGATCGGGTTCTGGACAGGATACAAAAATATCGGAGGCATCGCAGACCTTGCCGCGCAACATACCTTGAATGATGGCGGATGCCATTTTACCAGCGCCGATAAATGCGTATTTCATTGCACGCAGGGTAAATCGCTCGGCGTTTTTTGCAAATGCTCTGTTCGAAATCCTTGGATCAATCGAGCGTACTAATCAACCATTCCTGCATGGTTGCGTAGATGTTGATTTGGATGAGGGCGAATTCGCGGGGGTCATCAGGATTTTTCGGGGCGCGACTCATATCCTTCTCGGTGAAGTGGTGGAGTTCGGCGAGCGCGAGGCGGGCTTGATTCAGGGCGCTTAACCAGTGATCCATATGTGGCGGGGGGATCACAAAGGACGATGAACCGTCGGCCTTTTTTTTGCCACGCCGGAGATCGGCATCCACCGCCTCCCGGGAGGCTTGAAATTCAGCATAAAGTTCGGGCTGAATGTAGGCTTTCCAGTCTTGGCACACATCGTCGGATTCCTCTGCGGGCATCGGATAAAAGCGGGCCTCCACATCGGGATCGGACGATTCCGCGGCCTTGGTGATTTGCTGCAAGATTTCGAAGAGGGGAGGCTCGATGCCCTCGAAGCTCAACGTCCCGTTGTCTAAAATTCGCACATTCACCATTACGGTTGGGGGGCTTTTTCTAAAGTCGCTAGGAGCAAGTGGGAGTGCAGTTGCTGTACGTAGAGTTCCGCTTTTTCTCGCTCGCCAGTCCAGACGACAGATCGGCCGCTTTTGTGAACTTCCATCATATGCTTCTCCGCCTGCGTTCGGGAAAATCCCAGCACCCGCCGGAATACGAGCGAGACGTAGCTCATCAGATTCACGGGGTCGTTGTGAACTACGACATTCCACACCGGAGCGAGGTCGTGTTTTTCTTTGGTTTTAAACTCGGGTGTGGCGATCGAGGGCATAGCGATTCTAGGCAGCGCAGAGACCGGGCTCGGAGGGGGGGATCGCTTGAATGCATTTTTCAACGCAGGGCCACAGGTCGCCGATCGGACTCGAACGGAGTTCAACAAAAACAATCGCCGCCAGAACTAGGGGTTTCGGCAAATGAAAAACGGCCGCCCTCGCCGCAAACACGACCGCCATGTGGCCAGGGCATTCCTCCCGATCGACGGCTGCCAGATAGCGTTCTAGGGCCGTCTCGCCGACAGGGGCGCGGGTCGATCTGGCAATCAGACGACCTGCGGCACGGCTATTTTTTGCAAGCGGGCCGGCGAGGTCTAGGTTCTTATCAACGATGGTCAACTCGCGGAATCCACGTTTGGCGGCGCCATACGCGGATCGCGCGGCGGGAGCAATATGGGGAACGAGAATCGCATCACGCCATTGCAGAAGGTCGTCCACAATGGATGGGTCGCCAGTGAATGTGACCTGCCCAAGAGCATCCATGGACGGCGCGCACAATCGAGCGATGCGAAATATTTCCGCCCGCGTTGCAATGTCCGACGATTCCCCAGCCGAGTTCATTTGAGAATACTATCACTTCCTCCAGCCTGATTTCAAGAAGCAGGCAATAGTGACCATACGGTGGCGGACGGAGTCTCTCCAAAAAAATCAGGGGGAGGGGGGATAATTTGAAACCGGGTATCCGGCGGGAGGATGCCGCTGGCTGCGGCGATGAGATGGCGTGTCGTCCATCCCGAGAAGTTGGTAGAAAGCAAAATAGCCCCGCCTGGAGATACAATGTCGCTGGTCGCAGAAAGGAGGGCGCCAAAATCTCGCTCGACCCGAAAGGTTTTTCCCGACTCTCCGCGTCCGAATGTGGGCGGATCGAGAATCACCGTGTCAAATTTTTCCCCCCGCTTCGCTAGGCGGCGCAGGTAGGCAGGCACATCCTCGGGGACGAACCGATGTGAGGTTGTCGCGATGCCGTTCAATTCGAAGTTACGGCGACCACGTTGAAGAGAGGATTTGGATACGTCTACGCTTACGGTCTCCGCGCCGACGTGGCCTGCAGCGACGGAAAAGGCACACGTGTAGGCAAAGGTATTTAAGAGACGCGTCGGTTTTCGCTGCCGCACGAATTTTCGATTTGCGCGCTGGTCGGTGAAAAGCCCGACGGAATAACTCGCGCTAAAGTCGATCTCATAAAGAAGCCCGCTTTCGCTCACGACTTCGCGTGGGGGAGCCTGCGGATCGCCAAATATCTGGATCGGCACATCCAGTTGGCCGGGCTCGCGAACCAAGCGGCGAAGGAAAATACGCTTTAATACCCAGCCCGCATTTTCAGCTTGGGTGAGGAGGTCTTCGGGGAGAGATCCGATCTCGGAACGACTGGAAATGAGGGCGCTCGCACCGAAGCGCTCGATCCAAAAATCTCGGCCCAAAGCGAAGCGGCAGGCCGTCGTTCCTTCGGCCTCCAGATCGTGCAGAAGACGGCGCGTGATCCAATGCGTCATGGACAGGGCACGGAGGGTGGGATCGGGCAATCCAAGGTTTCCGCGATGGCGCGAAGGAGTTCGAATTGCAGGTCTTTCACGGTGCCGTCATGCAAAACCAATGAGGCACAGGCATGGAGGAGAGATCGCTTAATGGCTGGAGAGGCTTGAGCCAAGCGGTTGAGGGAGGCATCAAATTCGCTAAGGTTGACCTGTTCCTCTCGCCCAAACGGATACGCGGTGGCCGCCTCGCCTAACTTTTCGACTCCAGCTTGAAAGGCCTGATCCCATCCGGCTTCGTCAGTCTCATCGGTATTCGCCAATGCAGAAAAAATCCGGCAAACATCAGGAAGAAGCGGTGTGATCTTGCGGTAGATGACGCGGCCTGTTGCCGGCTTCGAGAAGGCAGTGTCGAGATGACGGAGAAGAATCTTTTGCAGCGTGTATTCAAAGAGGTGGACCTGACCGTCGGCCTCGATGAGTTTTTTTACATTTGAGCGGAATGTGCTGTAGTCGGCTGGCGTGAGGCGGCGGAGTGAGGAGATGGCTAAATCCACTAAGGCGAATTTTTGTGCGGAGCCGAGTTCGCTGCGGCGGGCGAGAGCCTCGCGGATGGATCCACGCATAGCGTCATCGACTTCCATGGAATCGAGGGAATCGTTTTTGTCGTCGGCGAGGAGGGAATAGACGAGCGCACAGGCGCCATGCACATCATGGGCGGCAGTGCGGGAAAAGTCCGGCAATCCCGCCAGCATCGAAACACCAGCTGCGACGTGAGGTTCCCCCGGCTCGATCACAGGAAGGGGCGGGGGTGTGGACTCTGAGTGTGAGGCTTCAAAATGCGGGGCGATTTGGGCGATGCGATCCGCGATCGGGGGGTGCGTGGCAAAGAGGTTCAGCCAAGGCGCGGAGAGCCCGTTTCCAAAAAACAGATGACTCGCCTCTTCGGCCTTCGGGTTTTCTAGTTTGGATGTGAGTTGGGCGATCTTCGTGAGGGCGCCGGCGAGTCCATCTGGATTGCGAGTGAACTGCACCGCAGAGGCGTCAGCGAGATACTCGCGCTGTCGGCTCACAGCCGCCTTGATGAGCTTGCCAAAAAATACCCCGATCCAACCCACGATGTAGAGCGCAATGCCGGCGACAAAGAGTGCTGCGGTGATCGAGCCGCCGTTCTTGTTGTCACTCGAGCGGCTTCGTGGCTGGGAGGAGGCTGCGATGCGAAATAAAATTCCGCCCATCACAGCTAGAAAGAGAATCCCGTTGAGGAGGCCCATGAGACGGATATTGAGCCGCATGTCGCCGTTGAGGATGTGGCTGAACTCATGGCCGATCACGCCTTGGAGTTCGTCGCGTGAGAGTTGGCGGAGGCATCCGCGAGTGACCCCAACGACCGCATCGCTGGTCCCAAAGCCCGCCGCGAAGGCGTTAATGGCGTCTTCCTCCAGCACATAGACCTCCGGCACGGGAACTCCCGAGGCCAGCGCCATTTCTTCCACGACGTTGAGCAAGCGTCTTTCCTCGCTATCGGCCGATCCGGGTTCGACCAGTGTGCCGCCGAGCATTTTGGCGACCACTTTTCCCCCTTGGGAGAGCTCGGCGATTTTCACCACGCTCCCGATCAAAACGGCGATGATCACGCCAGCGGCCGTGATGCCGAGTAAGGGCCAGTCGTCCCAACGCTGGCCCAGCGCCATGCAAAAGGCGGAATGCAGCGCGAGGATGATCCCTGCTACTGCGAGAAAAAAGTAAATCACCAGCCAGCGCGTGCGCTTGCGGGCCAGTTCTTGCTTATCAAAAAAATCCATTGCCTGCTATTGGCATCGCCAGCTGTTGGCAACGGATCAGCGAGACCAGTCGAGGGCGCCTTTTTTGATCGCGTAAACGTAACCGAAGAGAAGGATGAGCACGAAGCTCAGCATACTCCAAAGGATCGTGGTTCCGAACTGGGTCACAAAATCCGAAAAAACGATGGCCCAAGGATACATGAAGACAACTTCGATATCGAATAGGATGAAGAGCATCGCTACGAGGTAAAATTTCACACTGAATCGCGGTTGGCCGGCGGTTTCGGGCACCATACCGCACTCGTAAACCATGTCCTTGTCGGCATTCCGCTTGCCAGTACGGCCAAGAAGCACGTTCGCTAAGAGAGCCATCGTGGCGAATCCCACTCCGACAATGATATGGAGCAGTACAGGCATGTAATCTTGAAGCATGTTCCAATCGTTTAGCGATTCCACCCGTCGCCTGCAACCGCTAAAACGCTAAAACGCGATTGACACCTGCCCGCCGAAAGCGTGGATATCGGGGCGCCTTGCACTTCCACCGCACTTATTCACTACCCCATGCAGACAATTGAGATCATCGCCCCGATCTTGATTCTCGTTCTGCTCGGGGTTCTCCTCGCGAGATTTCGCTTTTTAGGGCCGGAATTTTTAGGGGAGTTGAATGGCTTCATCTTCTGGATCGCGCTTCCGGCTTCGCTCTTTCGTACGGCGGCTATTTCCGGAGATTCCGGGCCTGAGACAGCAGGCATATTGAGCGCGCTCCTTTGCGGCACCTTCCTCATCGCGGTCGGAGGGTGGTTGACCTCGGTCGCCCTCAAGCTTCCGAAAGCCTGCCATGGCACGGTGTCGCAATCCGGTTTTCGTGGAAATCTGGCCTACATCGGCCTCCCTGTCCTCTCCTACGCCTTCCGCGAAACGCCGGGGGGCGAGGCGCATTACGCCACAGCGGCATTCGTGATGGGTTGCCTGATATCGATCTACAATATTCTCGCCATCATTGTCCTTCAAGCCTCCCGCCACGATGTGAGTTGGCGGTCCTTGCGTCCCGGTTTTCGTTCGATTTTGACGAACCCCCTTCTCATCGCCTGTCTGGCCGGGTTAGCTTTTAATGCGGCGGATTTGACTCTTCCTCGTGCTCTTAATGACTCGCTTGAGGGCCTTGGTGGCGCGGCCGTTCCCATGTCGTTGATCTGCATCGGAGGGTCGATTGCCTTTATTCGGATCGGAAAAAATATCGCCCCTATGGCGGCCTCGGTGCTCCTGAAAATTGCAGTCCTTCCTGTGTTGGTCTATGCGCTGGGCCGCTTCCTAGTTCTGGATCCTGTATCGATGCGGATCGCGTTGGTTTTTGCTGCCACCCCGACGGCGGCGGCCGCCTTCGTGATGGCACGCCAGATGGAAGGCGATGAGTCGGTCGCTAGTGGCGCCATCGTTCTGAGCACAATCTTTTCTGCCATCTCCCTCTTTCTCGCCCTGTGGTTCACACGATGAGCGACTCCACCCAAGTGAAACACCTCGTCCTTCTGCCGAGCTACAATAGCGGCCGCCGTCTCGCGGAAACGCTGCGCCAGACCTGCGCGATCTGGCGGGACGTTTGGGTCGTCATTGATGGCAGCACGGATGGTAGCGACCTAGAGGCGGAGTCTCTCGGTTTGGAGGGATTGCGCGTCCTCCGCCTCGATGCGAACTCGGGCAAGGGGGCCGCTGTCCTCCACGCGCTCCGTCTCGCTCATGAGGAGGGCTTCACCCACGCGCTTGTGATGGACGCTGATGGTCAACATCCCGCCGAGATGATTCGGCCCTTTTTCGAAGTTTCTACCAAAAACCCACAGGCCTTTTTGTGCGGAGTCCCGCAGTTCGGGGCGGACGCCCCCGCCGAGCGGGTGAAAGGTCGCCGGGTCGGGAACTTTTTCTCCCATGTAGAAACGCTCTGGTGTGGCGCTCAAGATTCTCTCTTTGGATTTCGCCTCTATCCCATCGCTCCAGCATTGCAAATCCTCGCCAGCGGTCGAGCTGGACGGAGATTTGACTTTGATACGGTGCTTGCCGTTCGGCTCACTTGGGCTGGTCTGCCTTGCCTCAATATCCCCGCCGCCGTGAGCTACCCGCCGGCCAGCGATGGCGGAGTGACGCATTTTCGCTATCTGCGTGACAATCTCCTCCTGATTTGGGCCCACACCCGACTTCTAATAGAGTGGCCATTCCACCTCCCGAAGTTGCTCCAATTGCGATGCCGCGGAGCGATGGTTTTGCTATAATACCATTGTCTCTTTGAAATGAGACTTTGAACTGCAAAAAAGGGGGCATGGCCGTCTCGGCCGTGTGGAGACTGGCCTGCTTGCTCGCACCCATTCCCATTGGAACCAAGGAACACACCAAAGCACACAGGCGGTGCCAACGGATCGGAGGGTCGCGCTGTGCCTCTCTCTGGGCTACAATTCTAGCCTATCCCTTTCGCTATGCGCTATCGGGCAGTCGTTCTATACTGCGCTTCGATTCTGTCTAATGTCCGTTTTCGGGTTTAACAGAAAAACGGAAAATGGTTTTTGTGGAGTAGTTCTCCGAGGGGCGCAAGATCGTGCTGGGAAAGGTGGGTTGGTTCGGGCTGTCCGGGAAATGTTGCGTTTCCAGACAGAATCCCCCGCGATTCAGATAGGGCTTTCCGGCCTTCCCGGTGAGGCGGCCATCTAGGAAGTTTCCGGTGTAAAACTGAACGCCCGGTTCTTCTGTTAAAACTTCTAAGAATCGCCCGCTTTTCGGCTCATAAACGGTCGCGGCGAGCGTCATTTTGTCAGTCTGCCCTTTTTTATTGAGCACGAAATTGTGGTCATACCCGCGCCCAAACTGGAGTTGCTCATTTTCTTGGTTGATGTCCTTCCCGATCGATTTTTCGATGGTGAAATCAAACGGGGTCTCTTTGACGGGAGCGATCTCTCCAGTGGGAATGAGGGTCTGATCCACAGGCGTGTAGTGGTCTGCGTTGAGGTGCACGATATGGTCGAGAATGGTTCCGCTACCCTCACCGGCTAGGTTGAAGTAGGTATGGTTCGTCAGGTTCACGGGTGTCGCCTTATCCGTGGTGGCGTGGTATTCGATGACGATCTCATTATCATCGGTGAGTTTATAGGTCACCTTGCAAGCCAAGTTTCCAGGATATCCTTCTTCGCGGTCTTTGGCGAGATAGCTGAGTTCCAGCCCAGAGAAGTTTTTTCCCTCAATGGGTTTCGCGTCCCAGACGACCTTGTCGAAACCGACGACTCCGCCATGGAGGTGGTTAGGATCATTGTTTTTGGCCAACGAATACGGCTCACCGTCTAGGGTGAAGCTTCCCTTCGCCAGCCGGTTGCCATAGCGGCCAACGATTGCGCCAAAGTAGGGCTTGTCAACCGCATTGATGTAGCCCTCGACCCCATTATAGCCCAAGGCGACATCGGCAAATTTCCCGTTTCGGTCAGCCACACGAATGGACGTCAGGATCGCTCCGTAGTTGGTGATTTTAATTTCGGTGCCCGCTTTGTTTTTAAGCGTGAATAATTGAATTCGATCGAAGTCGTCCGTTTTCACTCCAGCGAGCATGGTGCTTGCGCAGAGGGTTAGCGATCCTAAAATGAGGAGACGTATTTGTTTTAGTGATGCAATCATTAGTGTTTCTCTTTCTGGCGACATCAGGCAACTTGGAGTGTAGCCCGGTCCCGTGCGGTGTGAAAAATGCTCTCTGGAGGTTTACTTTTCGATGATTTGAACGTCATCCATGGAAAAGTCGCCTACGCCTGGTTCCAATGTGACAGTGATGACGAGCCCCCCGCGAATAGGGTCCGCACCCTTCAAAATTTCGGGGATACCACCGCTGTAAATAGCATATTTTGTGGTGATTTTTTTCCACTGATCTGTAACGGAAATAACCTCATTCAAATTCAAGTCGACGGCCATTCTGCCTTCGACAGAGGTCACTTGCGCTGATCCCCTTTTTGTTTCAACTTCTGTCGTTGAATATGTGCCACCACCAGCAAAGCGC
>Ga0114966_10004211_pt1 | contig 12388 bp, 11 predicted proteins | sample M_130207_XF_Meta_FD_87029 | JGI IMG/M metagenome (GOLD analysis project Ga0114966, IMG submission 87029) | Freshwater microbial communities from Lake Montjoie, Canada to study carbon cycling - M_130207_XF_MetaG | ecosystem: Environmental > Aquatic > Freshwater > Lake | place: Lake Montjoie...
AAACAATAAAAACAAAAAAGTATTTAAATAAATATCGTTAGGATAGAATATTAATTGAAATACTTTCCGTTGTTTGTTTTTTCGCTGGATTAGCTCTAGAGCGTTGGTCTTATAAAGCAGACATGTATGCTCTAGGTTAGTTTACCAAAGGTCATGGGTTCGAACCCCATATTCAGCATAAAAACATACTCCGGTATTTTTTTATACATTACAACATCTGCAGTCGGATTTTCTTCGTCATATTAACTTCATCTAAGAACAAATGTATGGTGAAATTCATCGTCGTGTAATTTTCGACCTTTTTCGTTGAGTAGACATTCGTCAAGAGTTTGATGTAATAGATGTAAACCCGGTACTTATATAATAAGGGCGCTGCCCTTTCAAACCCTAAGGGTTCCACCCTTTCAAACCCCATGCCGTCGTGGGGGGGCGGAACCCCCATCGGATCCCCCCCCCATACAACCCCCGAGTAGATTTGGTCTTTGTTCGTATTCTTTTCATAGATGTTTAACAATGCCATATCATTCTGTAAATGCCGGATCGCTTTTGTGTTGGCATTGATTTGCGCCAGATTAGCCATCCATTTTTCTTTAAATAGGTCGGCTTCCTTGGAAAAGACATAGTTATCGCTCATTATTTCTAACATATTTACGCAGTCGACAATGCGTCGGATGGGTGAGGTAATATGAATATAACTGCTGACGCCTCCGCCAATAACCTCGTGCGGTTTCAAGTCTTCAATTGCACAATAAGTGCCCACCGTGCCTTGGAGGATATATTTTAGGTCACCTGCAATACATGCTTCAATTGCTGCTTCGCTTGCTAAATTAATTTCCTTCTTCGTCGCCGTCCGGAAAATACCTTTCCGTTTCGCTTTCAGTATTTTAGAACACTCGTAATTCATTAAAATCATACAAAATTCTACTACGTCGTGACTGTTATTAACTTGGTCGACATAGCCCAAATAAGTAGAACTATCTTCATTCAACCATTTTACCACTTTGAATATTTCCTGATAATCCGGACGTGCTAATAGCGCTTTGTCTTCATAGACGTAATTGTTCGAAACTTGCATGAAAACCGTTTTACACATAACATTGCTAATTTTACCTTGATATATATACACATCCAATACAAAGGCAACCCGCTCTTGTCCTTGGAGTAGACTACATTTATTCTCGGACAAAGCCGCTGGCAACATGGGGATTTTTTGACCAGGTAAATAAATCGTCGAAATGCGGTCGGAGAGATAAGACCATAACTCTAAATGCTCGAGCACAAGCGGCACATTTGCGATATAAATGCTTAAAATGGTTTCACCAATGGGCGATCGAGTAATCCCTACTGCATCATCAATATCATTACAGTTCGCCGGATCAATTGAAAAGACTGCATAGTCCCGCCGGTCTTCTAATTTATATTCTTCTTTATAAAACATCGGTAAATTTAAGATACTGTCCTCGCGCAAAGCCCGCAAAGTTGCCGTATTCAATGTTTTAATGCTATTATTTAATTTCTGGCAGTGCATTTGATAATTCGCATAGGCATCTACATCATTTACATTGCCAAACGTGTTGGTTAGTATACCGTGCGGATGTTTATCGGTCCATTCTTTTAGCTTGAACGTGATATATTTATTCTGCTTCAACTTCGAAAAGCCTAAACTGCGATCCTCGTAAGGTATTAAGAAGCAGGGCAGATTTTTTTCATAGGGAATACATTTATAGAGCAGTTTCTCCTTTACCCGACCGTAAGTTTTTTCGGCAACTAGCAAAACTCCGCCGATTTCCGTAGCCTCTCTATACGGCGACGAAATTAATTTGCCGTGTTCATCCACTCTATCGCCGTGGAATAATTTATTCTTTATTGGAGAGATGTTGTAAAGTGAGGGCTCCGCAGGGGGTTCCGCCCCCCCACGACGGTCAAGGGGTTTTAATAGCGGGGATTCATCTGATGGTTCAGCCACTAATCTCGTGTCCGAACCAAGAACCGTTGTTGAAGGGCTAACTGCTTGCGGTCGGGTTTGAAAGGGCGGATCCCTTTGCCAATCCCAATATGTATAGTCCCGATTAAACACATTCAGTGTATATGTATCCTTATCCGTCATCAATGATTGTTATTATAGAATATAACAACAATCTATTTTCAATTTTGTATTATACTTACATATTTTTATCAATAAATACTGTCTTGGCAATTTTCTTAATAATTTTTGTCTCATTCTCGGGTATAGTGCCACCAAAACCACCCATCGCCTGTCTCGTTAAGCTCAGATAAGTTTCATTTAAACGATGCATGTTGTTCTTGCAATTCGGATACATTTCGCGCCAGATAGGCAATAAGCGAATATTCTTGGCAGTGATGCGTTGTACCAGTGCCCGTACTTGATCATGATCACTCGTTTCTTTGCTCCAGACATCGTCCGCATGGACGTACATCGTATCGCGCTTGGTATCGCTGCAATGGATCGGGCGTTTATACACATCCAACTCATTGAGTTTCTTAATGATAATATCGGATATACCATCCACATAACCAAGGCTGCCGACCTTTTCGAGATCGGAGATTTGTAATTGAAACGAATCAGCAAAATCCTGAATGTTCATTGCATCCTTACAATGCTCGTTCAAGAAGATTTGCATATTGAAGGTTTTGTTATGGCTATTTTTATTATTATTGATAGTCATATTATTACTATTTTTACACATATCCAACATTTGTTTCTGTAAATCAGTATTGCTTTTCATCATTTCCAATATCAAATTTTTAAAATCTTTATTTTCATTAATTAATAAATCAACTACATTATTTTCATTGATTACTTCGTTATTTATTTCGCTAGGTATTTCGTTACATTTTTGTTCGTGATACCATAAACTGTTGCGAACCTTGTATGTTTTATTACATTTTTTACACGAGAATTTATTTGTTTGGCAACTATTTTGTTCTAAATCTGTCGTTTGTGTTCTATTCAAATGTTTAGATGTCACTAAATGTTTATCGTAACTGCTTTTCTTGCTAGTATTATAATCACATAATTCGCACATATACAATGTCTGATTTTTTTGGCAACTTGTCGCATCCATTTTATTCTATATTATTAGAACAAAAAAATTGCCTAAACCTTTTTCTAATTAAATTATAAAAAGTGGAAAAAATTATGCTCACAAATTATTTCATCCAAAAAACAAAATGAGAGCATAATGGTCACAACTCGTTTTTTCGCGTTTTTTCCAGAGGGCGAAGCCCGATATTGAGTTTTGGACATTTATAAATGTCCAAAATCGATTTGCGACCAACAAGTCTAGAATTATTCATTTTTTTCATAATTACATATTTTTATCAATAAACACTGTTTTGGCAATTTTCCTAATAATTTTGCTCTCATTCTCGGGTATAGTGCCACCAAAACCACCCATCGCTTGCCTGGTTAAGCTGAGATAAGTCTCGTTCAAACGATGCATATTATTCTTACAATTCGGATACATTTCGCGCCAGATAGGAAGCAGGCGAATATTTTTAGCGGTGATGCGTTGAACGAGCATCCGCACTTGATCATGGTCGCTGGTTTCTTTACTCCAAACATCGTCCGCATGGACATACATTGTATCGCGCTTGGTATCGCTACAATGAATAGGGCGTTTATACACATCCAACTCATTGAGTTTTTTAATGATAATGTCGGAGATACCATCCACGTAGCCAAGGCTGCCGACCTTTTCCAAATCCGAGATTTGTAGTTGGAACGAATCAGCGAAATCCTGTATATTCATCGCATCCTTACAATGCTCGTTCAAGAAGATTTGCATATTAAAGGTTTTGTTATTATTATGAATGTTTTTAGTTTTAGTATTATTAATTGTGGTGTTACTATTTTTACAGACTTCTAACATCTGTTTTTGTAAATCGGTATTACTTTTCATCATTTCGAGAATTAAATTTTTGAAGTCTTTGTTTTCATTGATCAATAAATCAATTACATTATTTTCATTGATTACTGGTTCTATAATATCTAATGGTTGTTCATTACATTGTTTTTTATGCGTATATAATCCCTGTCTATGTGAATATTCTTTTCCACATTCACATTTATATTTTTTTAGTATTTTTTCAGACGCATTAGGTAACTCATCGTAATTAATCTTGTGTTTAGATGTTAATAAATGTTTAGCGTAGTTGCTTTTTTTAGAGCATATAAAGTCACACTTTTCGCATAAAAACATATCGGCATTTTCTGGCATTTTTTTTGTAACCATTGTAACTATAATATATGATTACAAAAAAAATGCCTAAACCTTTTTAAAATAAATTGTAAAAAGTGGAAAAAATTATGCTCACAAATTATTTCACCAAAAAAACAAAATGAGAGCATAATGGTCACAACTCGTTTTTTCACGTTTTTTCCAGAGGGCGAAGCCCAAAAAGGCTTTTTGGACATTTATAAATGTCCAAAATCGATTTGCGACCAACAAGTCTAGAATTATTCATTTTTTTCATAATTGATAAAATTTATAATAAAAATAAACTAATTATTTTAATTATATTTCAATGCTTACGCGGAGGGAGAATGATCGATGCCGGATTTATTTTGGCTGCATCAAACACACCAGATGTGTTATTCCGGGTTTTTCGGAGTGTCCGCTTTCGAATTAGTTTATATTTTATGGTATGTGTTTTCTTATTTTTATTTTTCTTCTTCTTTTGCGTTTTGTTTTTCCTCATTTTCTTTATTTTTTTACTCTTTTTTGGTTTAATAGGTTTTCCTCCTCCGGTGGGTTCAACTTCTTCTACGGGGGACATCTCCATGCCTTCTTTACAATTAGTAACACAATCAGGTTCAGTCGGAAGGCATTCTTCAATGCATTTATCAACATTTGCCGCCATATTTGCCGCCATATTTGCCGCCACCTTTGCCCATGCTGCTTCTTCTGTTTCCACTATTTTCGCACTTTCCCTTTTATGACTTTCTATATCGTGTTTCGTCAAAAAAGAAAGTGTTATATTATCATTACTATTATTTTTATACCAATAATTATCCATGTTTAAAAATGCATTATCCTCATTATTCAATAAAAATTTATTTACTTTGGCGGGAACATAATATTCATCTCCGTATCTAATATAATTTTCTTCAACTTCAACGGTTTCATTTGATGTAGGTTCAGCATTTTTACCACCAATCTGCGTCTCTTTAACACCTGAGGATAATGTTATTGTTTTATAATTTCTAAAATTTTTTGATGGTTCTTTATCATAACTACAATTATTATCAATATAACAATCTTCTCGTCTGTTAGAAACACAATCTTCCGCTTTACCTTTTGGACCATACCGGTGAAGTGCACCTAATAGATGCGCTTTAGATACGGTAGGTGAACCTTCTAATTTTAAATAAACATGATTTTTCCCATATTTGCCTGCCATCATATACCATTTTATATTTCCGTATATTCGAAATTTAGCAGAGCAAGCACATTTATATACTATTTCATACCCTGTATTTAACGTATGAATTTCATTTAGTTCGTATAACTTGCTTTTAGGGTCGTCTGCGTTCTCTGTGTTTTTTTTATATTCTTCAAATTTTTTTTTCCATCTAGGATGGTTTATAGAATCTGCTGTAAGATTATTTAAATGGGTTTGTTGATTGTTTTTTATTTCTATACCCTGCCTTTTTATTTCTTCAATATTAACAAATTCAAATGAGAGAACTCCATTATTAACTGATATTTTATTTTTTGTAATTTTCTTGTCACAATCTTTTATGCTGCTGTCGTTACTATTTTTCATGCCAGTTGTAGAACTATTTAATGATTTACTACTACTACACTTAATAACAGTTTCTTCAATCTTTTTTTTTTTATTTTCTACTTCGGCAATAAATTTATCAAACTTGCCATTCATATATTGGTCATGTGTGAGACGTAAATTAATTACATTATGGGTTAAATCAAATGCCGTACAATTGTATAATAATTCAGTTAATTTAAATTCAGGGTCTTCTATAATAAACGCACCCCCAAGAAAACAAAATCCATTTTTTGTCTGCTCTAATGGTCTTGCAAATGATGAAACCGGTTGTTTCAGATTACGTGTGTCTTTTTTATACGTTATATAATATGTATCGTCGCCAGTTTCGGCATGTTCTTTTATTAAACCACCACTCATTAAAATAATATTTTGGATATATCTTTTTAATTTTTTCATATTTTTATTTTTATCTATATCTATACTTTCAGTGGAAATATTAATGTCTCCTTCATAGTTAACTTGAGAGTTTCTAGCCATTCTTATATAAAGTATAATACTATAATAATTTATATATGTTTCATTTCATAAATCGTTTGTCGTCGCGCCTCCTTCTTCAACTGCCACTTCACAACCTTTATTGACCGCAACGCTATGATTTTCTTCGCTGCTTTCCTTCTCCGCCATCTTCATTTTTTCCATATTATTGCGTTTGACATTTTGTGTTTGCAATACTTTCATAACGAGTTGCGGCAAAATGGATACCGTATTCATATAGGTTTTATATTTGAAAGAACACACGCTAGCCTCTTGTCCGAATTCAATACTGTACCACCAATAAGGCGGTAAATATAAGATCTGACCCTTGGTCATCCGAACATCCAAGCATTTGATCTTATCAAAATCGGCTTTGTATTGCGCTTGGATATCCCATGGATTTAAGGGCGAACTAAATTCCAAATTCTCATAGTCATTTTGCGGATATAAATATTTGGAACTCTTGGGCGGAGCCATTTTAACTTTTACCGCACCTTCGGCAACCAATAAATAATTCCGATAGTTTAATTCATATCGGAAGGGCGTCCGCACACCAGCGCCTGCCATTAAAAAATCATAGGCACAATGGGATACCATATATGGTCTTAAAAACGCATCGTTGTATTTATAACTTTTAATAATTCCGGTTTCTTCTAAAAAGTCGCCGTTGTTTTCAACTAAATAAGTCGTCTCCCGATCTTCCTTAACTAGTTTTAAAGCATTACTAAAAGCTAATGGAACGTATATATTGGTATCCTTTTCATTCACAATATTTCGAATTTTCACATCAAAGGCGCCATAAGTATCCAATATCGTATTCCGTTGACAGGTTTCTAGGATCCGTTCGTTATTAAAATTAAAAAAAACCGGCTGTTTTAAATCACAGATCTCTTCTAATTTATCTTTGGAGGGGTAATCAATTTCATACATTTCTAAATCGTTGCTGGTTTTCAGATGAAAATAGACATGCAGATATAAGAATAATACAATACAAAAAATTAAAATAACATAGATGAAATGCATTAATTAAATTATTATAATACTTCTTTTTTCTGTTTTTTACTCACCAACCGGCATATGTATTGAATTATTATCCGCAAGTTTGAACAAATCGAAGGCAATGGCATAGCCTTGCTTATTATTGCGATTGCTATTATTCTCTTGTGGTTCCATTATTGCGCCACTGTATGCGACGCCACTATATGCGACGCCACTGTATGCACCGCCACCGCAGCCGCCACTGCATATAAAGCGAATGGCGTCATTGTTTTTATGAAAATAGGGCGTAATGTTTGTTATTATATGATAACTGCTTGGCACCGCTAGACCAATGTCAAATTTTCCCATTTGTAAGAGCATAAAAAGTGTTTTTTTCGTGAAAGGATGGTTTATAATGTAATTGGTTGTGTAGTAGGAAAAATTCCATTTATCGGCATTTAAAATAGCGTAGACACACTCTCGCCCAATGGTGAGGAAATGGAACACCAAGCGGAACGTTTTCTCTTTATGTTGTTTGGCGATAAAGTCGGTGTTTTTAATATGAATAAATTCAAGACCTTCGGCGGTTTCATACGCGGGTTCCATCGTAACAATTTCGTTCAAGTAATTAGTCGTCATTTTGTATAATATATATTTCAGTTATAGTATAAAGTAAAAAATATATTATTTCAATTTTATTGTTTATTTATTATTCATTTATTCGTCATCTTTAATCTTGCTTGCTAAGTGAATGCGCACAAAACTTTCGCAAGTGTCGTCGCCGTCGTTGTTGTCACCTAGCGTATACTTCATCGTCATTGGTTTATCTTCACTGAACCCGAGCTCCATTTCTGTCGCCAGTTTATTGAATTGACACATCATTTGCACATAGCGGAGACTATAGGCTTGCTTGAGTGTGGTATTTTCTGGAATAGCATATTCTTTTACATCGTCGACATCAATGCGAGCCGTCATTGAACCATCGGATCCCGAAGATATACACTCAATATGTTCTTCGTTGAATGTGAGCGTTAAGGTATTGTCGAAAATCGTGAGTTGTGTAATAAGCGAACAGAAGATTTTGGATTCAATTGTCAAATCCACGAGTGTATCGAATGGACGAACATCCATCAACTCGCTTTCCAAGTTCACTAGCGACAGTTCGAAAAATTTATCGAAATTGCCGGTGGAAATATTACCGTTTTCAAAATTAACGGCGATTTTATCTGTATCTGCTTGTACGATGATAGACATTTCTTGTGTATCGCTCCAGGTATTCAACACTTTATTCAATAAGGCAATATTGACGCCAATACAAGCTTGGTCGACTTCGGGGTCAAATGTATATTCTTTAAACCAACCGGATGAGAGTTGGCATTCTAATAGACAACAGTGACTGTCATCCATACATTGAATATATACCTTCTCGCTGCTGAAATAAATAGGGAGATTGTCGGTAAAATGCTTCAAATTGGCAAATAAGGCGGCAAATTGTTGGCAACGGCGGGCATTGGCGAATACGAGCTTCATGATGAGATTGAGTTATAATAGAACAAATAAAAAAATGTTTATTTCAATTTTTTATTTATATATTTATTTATTTAATAATCTTCAATAATCATTGAAGCGCATTGATGTTTATGTTCAAAACGCCAATGTTCTTTCTGGCATTCGGTTGAGCAGTATCTCACTGCATTGCAGCCGCCGCACTTGCGCAAATCGTGATTATTGCCGCAAGTTTCGCAACTAGGCGGTATCGCTTTCCGGTTTCGGATTGAATATTTGCTGATATGCTTCATCGCAGCCTTCCAGCCTTTTCGCCAGCCATCTTTCCATTCGTATTCGCAGCCATCGCAGCCGAATTCTTTTTCCGCTGGTTCTTCGTCGACTTCTTCGTCGTCGCAATCTTCTTCGTCATCGCAATCTTCGTCGTCTTCGTCTGCTTCGCTTGCATCTTCTTCATCTACATCCGTTTCGTCTTCTTCTTCTCCTACTTCTGTATCATCATCTTCACTTTCTTCTTCCTCGTCTTCCTCACTAACTACGTACTCTTCTTCCTCATCCTCTTCTTCCTCATCCTCTTCTGTCTCTTCTTCTGTATCTTCCTCGCCACATGCCTTTTCATAGGCATCTTTTAGTTTAAAATAATAGGCTCTATAAATTGCACTGCGACCCTCCTTGGTTTCGCATTTATTAAGCTCTTTGTTCCGCTCATTAACCAATTGCGGTGAGAAGTTCATATAACGGGCTGTAGCAGACGTTTTCATTTGAGAAGCCATTTTGAATGAGTTTGGTAATATACTATTTTCTTTTTGTTTTTCTATTATTTCAATTTTTTGCAAAAATGGTGTCTAACCCCCAACGACGAACGAGCAATTCCGCTTGCGGTCGGACAGGGTTTGATACGGGTTTGAAAGGGCAGCGCCCTTTGCCCTTAGCCCTTTATTAAAATCGGGCAATTTCACTAACCGACATGGATACATTTGTAATATCGGACACGTCAACAATCGCTGATAAATCAGTCACGTTAGTCTCTGATGCAATATCAATATCGGCTAATGAAATAACCGATAATGCTGCAACCGGTGATGGTTCGCTTGCAGCGGCAGTTGTAACAGGGCTACTACACGTATGAGTGCAAGTGCAGACTGGAGCCGGTAAGTTTTTTAATTTACTTACGTCGAGGTTCGTTTCCATTGTGAAATTTTGCACAACTGTTAATTTATTTTGTAAATTCATAATAACTTCTTCCAGCATCGCCAATTTGCTTTCTAAATCACTAATACGGCTAAAACATTCCTCCTCAACTTCGCTGAAGCTTTCTTGCACCTGGCTACTTTGCACTTGGCTACCTTGCAATTGGCTACCTTCTCCTTGAATTTGCATTTGCATTTGCATCTGGCCACACTGCCCTTGTTCTAAACATTGTTTCATTCTCTCATCAAACCGGTTTAAGCGTTGTTCGTGGAATTTTAAAATTTGCGCCGGTGGCATAGGTCCTAATATTTGTAAAGTATCCGGATCGACCAAATTAGAAAGCTGTAACGACATTTGTTCTTTGGCAGCAGATGTAGAAGATGAAGATGAAACAGACCCTGCTCGCGGCATTGCTCTCGTACTTACCGGGACCGGCGGAGAACCTTTATTAGAGATTGAACATGATATAGCTTGCGGGAAACGGGTAGCATTGTCTGACTTTCCACGACGATTTTTTGCTGCGGCGATAGCTGCTGCTCCACTCATAAATTATATTAATCAATGATATAATTTATCTAAATTATTTTCGCATTACCATATTAATTTTTTCATGTGTATTATAATTAAAAATTTCAATATCGTCTAAAGAATAGTCTTCTATACTTCCGTGAACAGAGTTAATTTTAAGAGTTGGAAAGGCGTAAGGTACTCGCGTCACTTGTTCGGCTAAACTTTCTAAATGGTCGTCGTATATGTGGCAATTACCTAAATGATAATAAAAATCAGTGGCAATCAGCCCACAATGTTTGGCGATAATGTGCGTTAATAAACTGTAAGACGCAATATTAAAAGGAACGCCTAAACCGACATCGCCGCTGCGCTGATATAAGGAACACGATAATTTATCACCGCCGGATACATTGAACTGTACTAAAACATGGCAGGGCGGCAAAGCCATCTCGCCCATCTGGCATGGGTTCCAAGCGGACATAACCAGACGTCGTGAATTACGGGAATGCTGGTTTTTCAGGCAACTGATAATGTAGTCAAGTTGATCCACACCTTTGTCTTGATAATCGGCTTTACATGTGGTATACGGAGCATTGAAATGCCGCCACTGATGACCATAAACCGGACCTAAATCATTTTCCTCTCTATCATAGAGACCAATATCATCTAAATACTCGCGGGATGCATTTCCGTTCCAAATAGTTACCTTTTGATCTTGTAGTATTTTGTTGTCCGTTGATCCACTAATGAACCAAAACAATTCTTTGGCGCACGTTTTCCAAGCAACCTTTTTCGTTGTTAATAGTGGAAAGACACCGCCCTCGAGAGAAAAATGCATTACACTGCCCGTGACACTTTTAGCATTTCCATTCCGTCCAAATTCCATAACACCTTCAGCTAAAATATCGCTGATAAGATTTAGGTATTGATATTCTTCGTGTCGATCATTTTCCTCTTTGTAGGATCCGTTTTTATTCCGACTGTATTTGTTTAATTCTAAAGTTCGGCGTAGCATTAATAGATTGTATAATAACTTTATTTTTAATTTCTTTTTATAAAACATAATGGATACAATTAGTGATGGTGTAAAATCTGTTCAACATGAAGGAATGGGATTTTTTAATTATGTATTTAATTTTGATACTGAAAACAAAGCTCATATACTAAATATGCTGCAATATACTCTGCTTACCATTATTCCGGTTTTACTTATATTAAGAGGTATTAAGCATATTATTCCAGATGAAGATGAGACAAAAGGAAGTTTAGAAATTCTAGCCGAAAGTCTCGGTCAAGTGATTTTAATAATGTTGGCGATTTGGTTTACAAATAAAATAATTAATTACATTCCGACGTATAGCGGTGAAGGGTACTCCAAGTTTAATGAGATCAGTTTTATCCTGCCGTTTATTTTAATTTTAGCGACGATGCAGACCAAGCTCGGGGCAAAGTTTAATATTTTAATTGACCGGACAATGAAATTAATGAGTGGGCGAGTAAATGAACCGATGACGACCCAGGGGCAGCAACAAGGTGGGCAGCAACAAGGTGGGCAAAACGTGGTTCGCATTTCACAGCCACTTGCCGGACAACATCAGCCGAGCCAGGCGGATTATTTGGATCGTAGCCAATTATTGCCTTCAAATCCACAATTGTCTGCGATGCCTGCTCATCTCCAGCAACAGGGGGGTCAACAGCAGCAACAACAGCCCGTGCAAGACTTTGGTATGTATCAGCAGTCAGAACCGATGGCAGCTAACGAAGTCGGTGGATGGGCGCCTTGGTAATTGTATAAAAATTTTATAGAAAACAGTATTTGCAAAAAATTGAAATGCTTTTAAAAAAAGAAGTAGATAGTATTCCAAGAACGAAACGAACGATCAAATCGAAACGAAATCGAATTTAAAATTAAAATGGA